>Ga0114919_10002522_pt1 | contig 14840 bp, 6 predicted proteins | sample BlataG_FD_88682 | JGI IMG/M metagenome (GOLD analysis project Ga0114919, IMG submission 88682) | Deep subsurface microbial communities from Black Sea to uncover new lineages of life (NeLLi) - Black_00105 metaG | ecosystem: Environmental > Aquatic > Marine > Oceanic > Sediment | place: Atlantic... | reverse complement strand
TCCATGTCGCCGGGTCGTAGGCGAAGGATGTGGTCGTATGCGAGCCGGTAATCGCGCCGACCAACGAGAAATCGCTCGCGTCGATCACGGCCCCGCTCATCGGCTCGTCAAAGCCGATCATCACCGTCAGGGCGCCCGGTGCGACCACGTCGCCTTCCGCTATCGACGAGGTCACCACGCGCGGGCCGGTCACGTCCACGTCGAACTGCCCGCTGTAGGCCTCCAGGGCCGTCCCCTGAAGGTCCAAGACCGCCCCGGCCGCGATCACCACGTCGTGCAGGCCGGTACCCAATGCCGGCAGGTCGAAGGCTATCGTCTGGCCGTCCACTATCGTCACGCCGGTTGCCGGCATGCCGTCAATCGTCAGGTCCGAGGCGTCCAGCGACGTCAGCAGCACGCCTTCAGAGAAGGTGACCGTTATCTGGGTCGGCGCCGGCGGGCCTATGTGCGCAGCATCTGCCGGATCGGTGGCAGCCACCACAAAGGCGGGCGCCGCCCCCGTGTGCCCGTTGACGGTCAGCACGTAGTCGCCGCGTCCTTCGCTGGCAAGTAGGGTGATTACGTACTGGCCGGTCTCGGTCGCCGTGTAGGTCAGCAGGGCGTTTCGTGCGCCGGGGGCGCTGTTGTCGTCGCTGGCGACAAGGCTGCCCAGCGGATCGTACAACTCGATGGCCGGGTCCAACTCGTTAACGAACTCGTATCCGCCGTCTGCGGGCGTGCCCGTCGTGATGGTCAGCACATCGCCTGCAACGACGCTGACGGTGTACTCATCCATGTCGGACGACATGATTCCGGCAAAATTGAACAAGTTGTAGTGGAAGATCAGTCCCATGTTCGGCGGGCTGCCGTGCAAGCCGCCGTCGTACCACTCCAGTGGCACGGTGTGGCCAATGACGTGGCCGTCTCCGTAGGCGTAGTCGTACGCCACGACCCGGTCGGCATTGTCGAGCGACAGGATGGCGTTTCCGTACGGGTTCAGTGTGTAGGCATGCGTATAGCCGCCATCAAGATTGGTGTCCGTAATGGTCCCCCCAGGGCCGGTGATCAACTCACTGGCCGGATCAAGCACATTGATTTCGGTGTTGCTTACGCCAACAAACACCATGCCGTCCGGCCCCGGATGCAAGTCGTAGCCATAGGGTACACTGAGCGAGCCAGAAGCGTTCGTGACAACCCATACGCCGCCGTCGGAAACAAACGCCTCGATTTGAGGCATTGCCGTCACTACGCGAGAATAGACGGTGCTGCTCTGATCGCCCGCCAAGACAAGAACATCAAAGACGGACAGGTCGATCGTCGCCAAGTCGCTCGACGGAACATAGGTCACGATATAACCCAGGTCCTCCGCGACAGACTGGTTGGCATAGTAATAGCTCCAGGGCGTGCCATCCTGAATCAGCCCCATATAGAGCGTCTCGCTGCTGCCGCCTGTGCGCAGGCTAGCCAGGACCGTGCCCGTCTCTGTAATGTCTTGGGTGCCGTCAGCCACCTCGAGATCAAATGTCGCGTTCCGCGTGATCACCAGGCTGTAGGCGCCCTCGCCCGTCGCGCGGACATAGTATGTGTCGGTCGCGGGCGCGACGAAGTCCTGGATGGCCTGGCCAACGCTGTAGCCAGCGCCCGCGCCCGTGGCCAGCAACGTCCCTGCACTGTTGTAGAACTCCAGCTGCAGCGACGAATTCCCCTCAATCACGAGCGTGGCAGTGTCATCGGCATCAAGAGCAAAGCCGTACCAGTCCTCGTCTCCACCCACAGCCAACTCACCCATGACCGCGCCGCGCTCCATGTCGCTGGCCGGCGGCATCGTGTAGACCGCCGCGTCCAGACCGACGACTCGGCCGGTGATGCCTTCGATGGTGAACTCGCCCAGGACACTGCCGTCGCTGGGGTTGACGCGATACACCACGGTTGCCTCTTCCTGGCTGATTGCCAGCAGTTCGCCGCGGGCGAATGCCAAGCCGCCTTCCAGACTGCCAAGGCCGGTCACGAAAGTGTTCAGGACCGTCCCGTCTGCCGGGTCGATCTCCAGCACGTCGCCGGAGGCGTTCGTGGCGAACAGTGTCCCTCGTTCGGGAACGCCCGTCAGGCCGCCCATCGCGTCGCCTGAGACGGCGAAGGTCCGGACCAGCACGTCACTGGCCGGATCCCACACCGCGATCGCGTTGGGGAGGTACTCGATGTACAGCTCGCCGTCGAGATAGGCCAGGCCTTTGATAACGTAGGTCGGCGCAAAGCTCAGCGTGTCGGAGTCGATCACCGAGCCGGTCTCCAGGTCCAGTTCCCACACCATCGGCGAGACGAAATCGTTGCTGTCTACATAGAACAGGCTGCTGCTGCCTGCGGCCAGCCCCTGGTAGCCGAGAATCGATATCGCCTGCGGGCCGGCAAAGCTGTTGCCGCCGTCGCCGTCGATCGGGTCGAACTCGTGGATGATAAGGTCCGTGCCGATGACCTCGGCGGCAAACGCCCGAGTGAAGGTGGAGACCAGCTCTGAGCCGACGAAGCTGCCCTCGATGTCCTGGGCCGTTGCCAGCGTGTCATTAGCGGGCCCGTCGTGGGCCTCGACCTCGGCCGCGGCGTTGAGAGTTGCCTTCAAGGAGTAAACACCTGTGCTCCCGCCGACGCCGGAAACGGTCATCGTGTAAACACCCACGGTGCTGACAGGGACCGTCTGCACGATTGCATCCTCGCCTGGCGCGGCCGCAGTGGCGCTGCCAATCAATGCGCCGGAGGGATCGCGCAATTCGACGCTCCCCAGCAGGTCCCCTTGTGGCGCCAGGAGGAGCGTGATGGTCTGGCCAACGTCCACCGGCAGCGTGAAGCTGTCCGTGTCGCCCGCCGCGCCGATTACGCGAGGCAGAACCCCTTCGTAGACCAAGCTGCCGGAAGGCTGCTGGCCAGTGAGAGGAACGGGGAACTCCCCGTCCGGCTCGTCCGTCCAGAAGTTGACGACGAAGTCGCCGCCCGGCACGCCATTGCCGGACGGCAGCGGCCAGTTGGCTTCGCCGTCAAGATCGTTCCCGAGCGGGTCTTCGAACCGACCATCGCCGCTGGTCAGCGTCAGCGTGTAGGCGTCCTCGACCAAGCCGGTGTAATTCAGCGTCAACGTGAACGTGGCCGGGTCGTATGCGAACGAATCCGCGGCAAAAACGCCGTTAATCGCGCCGACCAGGGAGAAGTCGCTCGCATCGATGACCGCCTCGTCCATCGCTTCATCGAACTGAACCGTAACGGCCAGGCTGCCCGGCGCCAACTGATCGCCCTCGACAACAGAGGATGCCACGATGCGAGGCCCGGTAACGTCGACGTCGAACTGACCGGCGTAGGCCTCCAGTGAGGTTCCCTGCAGGTCCAATATCGACCCCGCAGCGATGGCGAAGTTATGGATGCCGGTCGCCAGTGCCGGCAAGTCGAACGTGACGGTGTCGGCGTCGACGACCGTAAAGCCCGTCGCGGGAAGTCCATCAATCGTCAGGTCCGAGGCCCCCACTGACGATAGCAGCAGGGCGTCGGAGAAATCCACCGTCATCTCTGTCGGCGCCGGCGGGCCCATGTGCAGGCCATCCGCTGGGTCGGTCGTCGTGACGGTGAACGGCAGCGCGCCGGCGGTGTGCCCGTCCACCTGGAGCACGTACTCCCCCTTAGTGTCGACGCCGAACACGCGAATCACATACTCGCCGCCGTCGACCGCGGCATAGGTCAGCGAGGCGTTGCGACCGTCCGAGGCACTGTTGTCGTCGCTGGCGACCAGGTTGCCCAGCGGGTCGTAAAGCTCAATGGCGGGGTCAAGTTCGTTGACGAATTCCCCGGCCCCGTCGGCCGGAGTGCTCGTCGTTATCGTCAGCGTGTCGCCGGCAGAGACATTGACGACGTATTCATCGACATCTGTCGCGAGCTGGCCGGCATAGTAGAACAGATTCCGATGGAGCGCTGCGTAACCCGGATCTCCGTGGTTGTAGTGGTTATACTCCAGGCAAAACGTCTGCGTAATTACATTGCCGCTGCCATATACATACTCAAAAGCCACCACTTTGCTGGTGCCATCAACGGCAAGGATAGCGTTGCCGATCGGGTTGTCCGTATACCCAAGGGTCGATGGATTGCCGCTATCAAGCGTCGCGTCGGTGATCGTACCACCCGGGCCAGTGATCAGGCCGCTGCTGGGGTCAAGCACCGTGATGTCGTACTCCGTGTATCCGACAAAGGTGACGCCAGCAGCGCCCGGAAGCACGTCGTAGGTGTAGGGCATATGGTAGTCGCCCGCCCAACCCGTCCCATAATTGAGGACCAAGACACCACCAGAAGCGACAAAGTCCTCGACGAAGGATAATTGGGTCTCAACGTTAGAGTAGACCGTGCTGGTCTGATCGCCCGACAGGACGATAACGTCAAAGGCGGACAGATTCATCGTTGCCAGGGCGCTCGATGCAACGAAGGTTACGTTGTAGCCGAGCTCCTGAGCAACGGTGACATTGGTGTTGTTGCCCCAAGGCAGCGTATCCTGGATGAGGCCCATCTCAAGGACCTCGCCGGCGCTGCCGCGCTGCAGGCCGCCGAGAACCGTGCCCGTCAGCGATATGTCTTGAGGGGTGCCGCCTTCGATATCGAACGTGCCGCTGCGCACGACTGTCAGAGCGTAGGCGTCTTCGCCCGTCACACGGAGGTAGTACGTGCCGGCTGCCGATGCGATGAAGTCGACAATGGCTCGGTCAACCTCGCGGCCGATGTCTTCCCCTGTGGCCAGCAATGTCCCCGCCGTATTGTAAAGCTCAAGTTGGACTGCGGCGCCCGCCAGCGACGCAAGTGCCATTGTCGCCGATTCATCCGCGACAAGGGCAAAGCTGTACCAGTCTTCATTCCCGGCCAGCAGGTCCCCCATTACGGCGCCGCGCTCAGCGCCGCCGGCCAGGGCGATGAAGCTGGGATTGATGTCCTGAGCCGTCGCAAGCGTGTCGTTCGCCGGGCCGCCGTGAGCTTCAGCTTCTGCTGCGGCGTTCAATACCATCTGCACCGTGTAGGGCCCGGTGCTGGCGCCGACGCCGCTGATCGTTACCGTGTACGTGCCGTCCGCCGCCGCCGGTACTGTCTGAAGCACAACTTCTTCACCGCCCGCTGCTGCCGAGCCGCTGGCCAGCAGAACGCTCGACGGATCATACAACTCGACAGTCGCCTGGAGCGTGCCCTCCGGCGTTAGTATCACGGTGATTGTCTGGCCGGGATCAACGTCCAGCGTGAAGCTGTCCGTATCACCGCCGGCACTGATCATTCCTGACACCGTGGGGTCGTAGATCAGACTTCCGGCAGGCTGCACGGACTCCATCGGCACGGGATAAGGCATCGTGCCGAAGTCGAAGTCCAAGGCCGCGCTGTAGGGCACGTTGGGGTTGCCGAAAGTGTCCGTCAGTACGCCGGCGGCAAAACTGATATGCCAGACGCTCTCGGCGTCGAGGCCCTCTACCGTGTATTCAATAGTATCCGCGTCAACCAGCGTGAAGCCCGTCACCTCGCCCATGCTCAGTGTCAGGTCGTCCAGGCCGACCGAGGCCGGGTCGTAGGCTTCATTGAAATCGAAGCTGATGCTCGTAAGCGGCAGAGTCACCGCCGAGCCGTCCGGCGGCGTCATTGCGACGACATCCAGCAGCAGGGAGTCATAGCGGAAGTTGCTGGACCAGTCGTTGACAGCCAGACCGTCGCTCAGCCTCTCGATGCTGCCGGCGGCAATGAACATGTCCTGCTCGCCTTCAGCGGTGATCGGGCTGACGCCAAAGCTGAATGTCACGGTGTCGGCGTCATCAAGGGCGACGCTGTCTGCCGCAATGCCGTTAACGAGAAGGTCCGCCCCCTGGACGGTCGCCGGGTCGTAGGGATCCCCGAAATTGATGACGAAATCAGTCAATTGCGACGTAACGACTTCGCCATCGGCCGGGCTTGAGGAATCTATCGGCAACCCCATCAACTGAAGCGTGTTGAAGGCGTTGAGACGTCCACCGGTTACGGTGATGCCAGCCATCGACGGGATGGGGTCCACGCCGGCGAAGATGGCATCCCGGACCTCCTGGTAGGTTGCATTGGGGTTCAAGTCCCAAGCCAAGGCCGCCACGCCCGCGACGTGAGGCGTCGCCATGGACGTGCCGCTCTTGGTCCCGTAATTCGATCCAGGGGTCGTACTCAGCGTGTTGACGCCTGGGGCGCCAAGGTCAACGGTCGTGGGCCCCCAGTTGGAGAAGCTCGCCTTGTTGTCGTTGTGGTCGGTCGCCGCAACGGAAATGACGTTGTCCAGGTTGTAGCTGGAGGGGTAGTGAGGGTAAACATCGGTGTTGTCATAGTCGTTGCCGGCGGCCGCGATGAACAGCATACCCGCGTCACCGCTTCGCTGGATCGCATCTTCCAGTGCCGTGGAGTATCCTCCGCCGCCCCAACTGTTGCTGGTCAGCCTGAGGTCGACCCCGCTGTCTCGCATCATAATGGCATAGTTGAGGGTGTCCACGGCGTCGGAGGTCGATCCGCTCCCGCCGTCACTGAGGAACTTCAACGCCATGATCTGGATGTCCCAGCCCACTCCAGCCACACCCAACGCGTTGTTGCCGACACCCGCGATAGTTCCCGAACAGTGCGTCCCATGGCTGTGCCCGTCCATGGGGTCGCTGTCGTCATAGCAGAAGTCCCACCCGTAGTAGTCGTCGATGAAGCCATTGGCGTCATTGTCGATCCCATCACCGGGAATCTCGCCGGGATTGTGCCACATATTGTCGACCAGATCCGGGTGTGTGTAATCCACGCCGGTGTCGATGACGCCTACGACAATGGTCCCGTTACCCGTATGAATATCCCACGCCTCAGGCGCGTCGATGTCAGCGTCGGCAGTGCCGCCCGTCTGCCCTGTGTTGTGCAGGCCGTAGAGCTCGTCGAACCGTGGATCGTCGGGTATGGTGAAGTCCACCCAAAGCGTGAAGTCCGGCTCGATGTAGTGAAAGCCGGGCAGCTCGCTCGCCACAGCGAACACGTCCTCGTATTGGAGGTCCTCGGCCAATTCAAGCAAGAACAGGCCGTCCTGGCCGAGCTGGCGGACCACCTCTATGTCCGTCGTGAACTGCGAGTCGCCGTCGCTACTGCTGTCCCCGCCCTCCGATGGCGATGGAAATGCGTACTCAAAGAGAGCTTGCGCCGCGAGCACCTGATCGTCTTGTGTGCCGGACATGCCGTCCAAGCTCAACAGCCATTGCCCCGGCGTGGCGTAGACCTGCTCGCCGTTCCAGTCCATCGTCGCGGCTGCGCCGCTGGCCAACAACTCGCCCAGCACTCCGCTATCCACACTTAGCAGTAGGCGCGGTTCCAGCCGTTCGAACTGAACGGATTTGTCACGAGCGTGCTTCCTACCGGACGATGAGTCTTTACGCGACAACCAATTGGAGGTACCCATGGCCTCCTCCTTCTGTGTTCATTAATGGAACAAGAGGAATCCTTGCACCCGTATATGGGCAAGAGTGTGTGAGGCTGACACATCTCGCCAGATATAGCGCCCTTGACCCATCTGATCCCTTTATGGACATGATCCTACCGGAGATGCAACGAGAATGCAAGCGCCCGTCGAAAGAAATTTTGGGTGCGGACGAGCATCAGGCCCGAGTCGTGTGCCGTCGTCATCCAGGCGATGGCCAGGGCCGCGAGTGAGTGAGCAACCGACGCGTCGACGGCTAGCACACGCCCGGCGAGAGAGACCGGGCGCCAGCCCGCCCGGCCAGGTCATTGAGTTGCCCGCTGCCAGTTATCTTGAGCTGTGCCATCCTGGCCCCGGGGCTCTTGGTCGGCATGGTGGCTCGGCCAGCCACTCATCGGTTCGCCCTGTGTTTCCGGGCCTTCTGACGCTTCCTGACACTGGCCGTCATCGCCTGTCACTTCTAAACGGAGAGGGCGGGATTCGAACCCGCGGGCCGAGGAATACCCCGACCAACGGTTTAGCAAACCGTCGCATTCAGCCACTCTGCCACCTCTCCGGCTGCTGCGCCGGGTCGCGCGCTACGGGGCGCCATGCTAATCGGCGCCTGGTCGGCTGTTAGCCGCGCGACTGGGCTCATTACTGTATCGGCAAGCGCAGAAACAGTCAAGGGGCGCAATTGGGGTAACTGTCCCGAGGATTCTCGTGGCCCGCCGCGACGGGCCGCGTAGCTGTGGAAACACGAGTTGCAAGCAACCCGTGCCACCCGGAACTTGCAGGCTCAGGAGAGTTTTCAGATAGAGCCTAGTCCGACGGCGCTTACCGCAGGCCGGGCATGGTCTTGCGGATCTTGGCCAGCACTGCCAGACGTTCTTCGGGAGGGGCGTCGGCCTTGAAACCGAAATTGAGCCCCGTCAGCCGCACGAACGCGGCGTTCGCACGCGCCCTTACGATTTGCGACTCGTCGCCCATCGCCGCCAGCAGAAGCGCCTGGGCCTCCAACGCGCCGATCTCTCCCAACCCGGTCGCCGCTTGTGCCCTCAACCGAGGGTCCTCCGACTCGTCCTGGAGCATCGCGGTGAAGAACTCCTGGTTGGCCTTCTCGCGGTCGCGGACGAGAGTGAGCATCGCCCTTTCCAACTGCTCCGGCTCGGCGGACGTTTCAAGCGTATTCACGGCCTGGGCGACCTGCTCGCCTGAAACGGTGGAGCGCAGGTGCGGCAGACGCTGGTCTCGCGGGCCCGACGACTTGGCACCGGTGCCCGGTGCGGGCTTGTCGCGCACGAGCCTGGCGGCGGGGGGGCGCGGCGGGGGCTCTGGTTCGTCGTCCGGCTCAGCGGCAGCCCCGTTCCCGGAGGGCGGCGAGGGATCCGCCGGGCCGGTTGTGCCGCTGTTGCCGCCAGTGTCGACGTCGACTGGGCCGTCATCCTCGGGAAGCGTCGTTTCGGCCTGTTCGGTTCGTGAGTCGGATGAATTGGCGAGCTTGAAGGCGACAAGCAGCCCGCCGGCCACAACGGCGACGACAAGCACGACTATCAGAAGGCCCTTCGTTTCCATAGTGATACTCCCGAAGCTGAAGTTCCGCGAGGTACGCCGAAGCGGCAAATGCCGCGCGCCCTATTCTAGCGGAATCAGGGGGTCCCAGAAAGGCTCTCCCGACGACAGCGCGGGATCTATCTCATCGGGGTCATGCGCCCCAACATGGCCGTCGGCATAGAGCGCGTTCATCTTGCCCATGTGGCGCGGCGCCTGCAACATGTCCCACCCCTCCGACAGCCCAATGCTGTTTCCGGTGTGAACTATCGCATACTTGTAGTCGACCAGGAGGATCGTGTGGGAGTTCCTAGCAGTCCCGACTATTTTGCGCACCTCGGAGTTCATCCCGTAGCTGAGTCTGCCCTTGCCCTCCAGGTCAATCGGCCCGATGGTGCCGCCCGCCTCCCTGTAAACGTTGCCCTCCGTGTCGACCAGCCCAAAGTTGTAGCCGGCGGACCTGTGGTAGCCGGTCAGCGTCACCTGCGTGCCTTTCTCAAGGACGTGGAGGTCGAAGTCGTTGAAGTCCTTGTCTCCGGCAGCCGATCCGAACGGGTCGTCAGGACTGGAGACCCGTTGGTCCTCAATGACAAACCAGTACCCCATGGGGTCCGGCCCGGCGGTGTACATCGGCATGTTGTACCGGTCCAGAGAAGCGTACACGTCGGCGTTGATTTTCCAGATTCCCGGGACGCGGTTAAACCAGGAGTGGTCGCCTTCCAGCCAGTAGGGATAGGCGTTGAAAGTATCGAGGTCGTACAGCATCGTGCCGCCATTATAGACCCGTATCTTCACTGTCGGCAGGCCGGATGCGCCTTCGTCGCCCTCAGCGTCATAGCCCATGCCATCGCTCTTGCCCGTGGCTATGCACCAGAATGCGTCCCGATGGTGCCCGAAGTAAGGCGCCAGCTCACTAGCCCACCCCACGGCGTCAAAGCTGGAGATGTCCTTGTTCGTTTCGATGTCCATCAGCCTGACGCCGTAGGCCTTATGTATGTGGCGCAGTGTGTTGGCGCACCTGACGCGGCGGGTGACAACGATGGCTCGAGTGAAGGCCGGCAACGCCAGAAACAGGATCGTCGCCAGCACAGTCATGACGATCAGCAACTCGACAAGACTAAATCCACCCCTCCGATTTGGGCAGTTGCAATGCATAGGTGAACCAAGATGTTCGGCCGGCAAGGGCCCGGCCAGGGCGGTCGCTCTACCGCCGCACTGAATAGGTGCGGTATCGCCACCTGAACGGTACGGTATACACCCTACCTCTATTATATCATCGGCACGTGCCATGGCCATGTCAAGGGCAAAGCCACGGGCAATGCCAAATCGGACCGGCGGTTTGCGGTTGCAGTTCGGACAGGGGGGGGTACACTCAGGTCACAGTGAGCGTTATCGCCATAATCCCAGCACGTTACGCCTCCACGCGACTGCCGGGCAAGCCCCTTCTCGCCGAGACGGGCCGGCCTCTGATTCAGCACGTCGTCGAGGCCGTCCGCCGGGCAGATGGCGTCGACCGCACCGTCGTCGCCACTGACGACAAGCGCATCATCGAGGCGGTCGCCGGGTTCGGCGGCGAAGCGGTGATAACGAGCGAGTCCTGCCGGTCCGGCACGGACCGCCTGGCCGAGGCCGCCGACGTGCTGGGCCTGGCCGATGAGGACCTGGTGCTGAACATCCAGGGCGACGAGCCGGAAATCCCGGCCGACTGCGTCGAAAAGCTCATCGAGCTGTTGTGGACGGCTGATGCTGAAATGGTCACGCTCGCTGCGCCCCTGGCCGACGACCTCGCCGACCGGCCCGACAAGGTGAAGGTCGTGTGCGATGCCTCGGGCAAGGCACTGTACTTTTCCCGCGCGAAGATACCCTTCGACCGCGACGGGGACTCACCCGTCGGCTACCTGCTGCACCTGGGAGTCTACGGATACCGCGTTGCGTTCCTGAAGCGCTTCGCCGCCCTGCCCCCTGCGCCCGCCGAACAGGCAGAGAAGCTCGAACAGCTCCGCGCGCTGGAGCACGGGTTTGCGATCGCGGTGGCCGTAGTGGATTGCGACGTCGCCGGAATCGACACGCCGGAAGACTACGCTGCATTCGTCACCAGGACGCGCGGCGAGTGATTTCAGGGCCGATCAGCCCACCCGCCCCGGTGAGCCCATCGGGTCCCGCGCGGCTGTGAATCGTCGGCGCTAGTTGTCGGCATGCAGGCAGCGCTGCAACGACATCAGCGCGAACGCGGTCCCGTACTCCTGGTGATATCGAAAAATGGGGAAGTCCCACCACGAGCCGTCGGTCTCCTGTAGCGGCACGAGAATGTTGGCCAGGTGGTCCTGGAAGTAGGGCCGCTCTTCTTGCGGCAACAGATCGATGCAGACGGCCGCGTAGTAATGACCGTAGTAGAAGAAGTACCCCGCCACGCGGAACCACGACTCGTGGGGGTTCTGTGTCTTCCTGGCCCGGCTGAGCCAGCCGTTCCTCGCGTACAGGCGGTCCAGCCAGGTCTTGATGATTGGCAGCGTGGTCTGCTCGTCTCCCCAAAGGTACATGGCCGCGTTGCACGTCTGGCTGCGGCCAAGTGAGGCGGGCCTCTTGTGGAGTTCCATCGTCGGATAGGGTATGGGCAGAGAGTAGTAGCCGTAGGAGAAGTCCGGGTGGCGGGACCACCGAATGGCCTTCATGCCCAGCAGGGGCAGGCGCTTGGGCACGTCGTAGCCTGCCTGGTGAGCCTCGTGCAGGGCGATCAGCACGGTGGCGGTGACGAAGCTGTTTGGTATCAGGTTTGGTCTGCGGGTCGTGGTGAAGCGCTCGTAGTACGCCCAGCCTCCCGACAGCGACTGGTACCGCTCCAGCAGGTGTATCTGAAGGTCGACGAACTCGCGAATCTTCTCGTCCCGCTCGGCGTCGCCGGGGAGACGTTCCTGCAGGCGGAGCAGCGCTCGTATCGAGTACGCGTGTCCCCAAATGCTGTAGATCGTGGCGATGTCGTCGCGACGGAGCTTGGGCAGTGTCTTGAACAGCCACTCCTGCGCCCGCCGCAGGGCTGCGTCGACCTCGGGTGCGGGAGGGGCGGCCTCGCACAGGGCCATGATGCACAGCGCCGTTGTCCCCGTGTACATGGCCCGGTGCCCGCCGGGGATCGGCATGAGCACGGTCACGGGCTTGTCGTACGAGGACCCCCACGAGCCGTTGGGATTCTGGACTTCCAGCAGGAACGCCACGCCGCGGTCTATCGCCGCTCGGATGTCTTCCTGCGGAAGCGGCGTGATGGGCAGCGGCTTTGGGCCTCGTTCGGCGAAGCTCGGCCCGGGCGGCTGGCAGCCGGCCGCGACCACGCAGCCGACCACGAAAATTGCGATGGTCCGTCGGAGCACGAAGTTCATGGCCTGCGCCCTGGCGAGCGGCTATTCGGCGCCATCCTCCTCGGCGGGCTCCTCGGCGGGCTCCTCGGCGGGCCCGTCGGCGAGGATCACGTCTCCGGCGGCCAGGCCTTCGAGGATTTCGACCCTATCGTCCTTGGTCCGGCCGACTTCGACGGGGCGCTTGGCCGGTTCGCCTTCCGGCACGTGCATGTAGACGAACTTTTCGTCGGGCTCGTCATCCTCGCTGTGGACGGCCGAAGCGGGCGCCATTAGCGCGTCGGGCTTGTCGACGACGAGCACCTTCAGCTTGCACGTCATGCCCGGCAGGGCGAGCGAGTCGGTCGCGTTGAGCGCGACGGTGATCGAGTACTTCGCCGCCAGCGACGGCGCGACAAACACCTCCGCCACGCGCCCGGTGATTTTGTCCTCGGGATAGCCGGTCGGCTTGACCGTGACCGGCCGCCCGGGCGTGATTTCATGCAAGTTGTCTTCAGCGATGCCGGCCCGGACTATCATCTCCTCAGGCTGGACGATGGTCATGAACACCTCTCGCGAGCCGATTCGCCCGCCCTCTTTGAGCTTGCCTTCCATCGCCCCCCCGGTGGTCCACTGCCCACGAACGCACTCGCCGTAGTAAACCACGCCGTCGGCCGGGGCGTTGACGACCATCAGCTCGCGGTCGGCCTTGAGATCCTCGAACTTCTCCATGGCCCTTTCGCGGTCGCGGCGGGCCTTGGCGACCTGCTCCCGCTTAATCACAAGCTGCAAGGGCAGCATGATCTCGGTCTGCTCCAGGGCTATCCTGGAATCCTCCAGGGACCTGGCGTGCTGCTGCCGCTCGCGCGGAATGTTCTCCTCGATGGTGTAGACGTGGCTCTTTTGCTGCACCTCGTAGTCGATTTCCGCACGGGCGGCGTAGTACTCGTTGCGCTTGAGGATCATGGTCTCGGTGTCTTCGATCAGCTCGTCGGCCTCGTACATCTCCTTGAGCTGGCGCAGCTCTTCCACCGCTGCCTCGTGCCGTAGGTGTATGCCTCTCTCATCGAGCGGCAGGTACTGGTCGCGGTAGCCCTCGGTGAGGTCCACCCACCGATCGTAGTCCTCCTGGACGATCCTGGCTGTCCGCCGGGCCCAGTCGAGGTCGCGGTCGGTGGATCGCTCCAGAAAGGCAAGTTCCTTCTCGGCCTGCGCCAACTGAAGCTCGGCGAGTTTCTGGCCGGCCTGGGTCTCGGCGATCTGGCGGTCGATTTCCTCGGTGTCCAGCCAGAGGATGGGGTCGCCCTTGGCTACGAGCGTGCCGGCGGGCACTGCCCGCAGCACCTCCAGGTTGCCCCACACTTCCGGCACGATGGACACCGGAAACATGCCGCCGGCCTCGAACACGCCGTCCAGGGGCACCTCGATCTTCAGTCTGACGGCCTCGACGGTGAAGGTCTTGACCTCTTCGACGGCTTCTTGCTCGTCGCCGTTAGCCGCTTCGTCGGCAGCCGGTTCGGTTGGGGCCGTCTCATCGGCGGGGGCGTCGGCGGCCACCGGCGGGTCAGCCAGCGCTCTGCCCGCCGGGGCTATTGCCCACAGCATCACGGTCGCCAGCAACACGGCAATAAGAACGGCGGTGTATGTGCCTGTTTGTCGAAACATCGTAATCCCTTTCCTTTTTCTTCGTGGGGCCCCGGCGCGGTCAGTCGACCATCGCCGATTCAGCCAATTCACAAAGCACGTGGTAGATAACCTCGTGCGATTCTTGTATTCGGGGCGTGTCGGTGGAGGGCACGGCCAGGAGTACGTCCGCCAGGGGTGCGCACTTGCCGCCGCCGCGCCCGGTCAGAGCGATGCATTTCATGCCCATCTGCCGGGCGGTGGCCAGGGCGGCAAGGATGTTCGGCGAGTTGCCCGACGTGCTGATCGCCATCGCCACGTCGCCGGCGGCGCCCTTGCCGGCCAGTTGACGGGCGAAGACCTGGTCGAACCCCAGGTCGTTGCCTATCGCCGTCAGGGCGGACGTATCGGTCGTCAGCGCCTCGGCCCGAAAAGCGCTTCTATCCCGCCGGAAGCGGCCGACCAGCTCGGCGGCGATGTGCTGGGCGTCGGCGGCCGATCCGCCGTTGCCGAAGACGAAGACCGCTCTGCCGGACCGGAATGCGTCGATGACGATCCGGGCGGCGCGGCCGATGTCATCGGCAAGGCAATCGCCGGACCGACGGATCAGCTCGGCGCTCTGGTCGAACAGATTTCGGATATCGTCACTCATGCCGGTGTCCCTGTGGCTGGGGAACGAATTGCGTATCATAGCCAAGTCACGGTCAAAACCAAGCGCCAAATCCCTTTGGCCTCCGCGCGACCCCGCCGCCGACCGCCCGGTCCTCGGCCGGTCCCGGCAAGGCGCCCTACCGGCCGCGCCGAACAGATCGTAACATGCCCTGGTCGCACGAGTAACGGACCGATACCCCCAGGCTGCCCGCCAGGAGGGGATTTTCCGTTGCGACAAGCGGGACGCCATGCTATACTAATGCAGCGGC
>Ga0114919_10002521_pt1 | contig 14840 bp, 16 predicted proteins | sample BlataG_FD_88682 | JGI IMG/M metagenome (GOLD analysis project Ga0114919, IMG submission 88682) | Deep subsurface microbial communities from Black Sea to uncover new lineages of life (NeLLi) - Black_00105 metaG | ecosystem: Environmental > Aquatic > Marine > Oceanic > Sediment | place: Atlantic... | reverse complement strand
AATTAAGAGCAATAACTATTGACTGAGTTAAAAAAGGTTAATCTAATTTCTAAATTATGAATAAATTTCTTTTTTATAAGTATTTTAGCCTAGTTGGGGAAGTTTTTATCAAAATTTATAAAATATAAGTATATTTTTAATTTGTAAAATCATTATCTAAATATAGAACTAAAATTAATATTAGGAAATGGATATGATTTCAGAGAAATTAAAGCTTGATGATATCGATCGCAGAATAATTACATTAGTACAAGGCGATCCAAACTTAACACATACTCAAATTGCTGAAAAGATTAGTAGGTCTCAACCAACTGTTGGGATGAGAATAAAAAAGCTTGAAAAAGAAGGAATATTGCAATTCCAGCCAGGCATCAATTTTCGGAAGGTAGATTTGTTTTTAAGCGCGGTGACCTTAAATACTAAACGACCAGACGAAATTCTCGATATGGCAAAATTCTGTCCTTTTATGTTGAACGCGTTTCGATTAAGTGGGACTCATAACATTATGATCCTACTTGCGAGTTCGAAGATCGACAAATTGGATAATATTGTTAATTACCACTTCAGAAGCGACCCTAGCGTTCAATCAGTCTCGATGGATATGATAACCGAAATTGCAAAAGACTTTATATTGCCCATAGACTTTGAAAGTGAAGAACATCTTCCGACGATTGAGGCGGGATGTGGCGAAAAATGCAAATTTAAGATGGCTAAACTAAAAGGATTAGCAAACAGTTTAGAGTAGACTCCTTTTGTCTAGGTTTCTTCTTCGCTTGTATCAAATTTATATTTTGGAAGATTAACATTCATATTACAATCAGGACCGCAAATATTTGAATGAAAATCGAACTTCTCTATCTGAAAATCGATGGGAACAACAAAATCGTGAACTGAATCAATTACAATATTAGTTTTTACATTTATAACATTGGGGTCTTTTCTAAAGCATAAATCGACTAATTTTTCAATGGTTTGTAAGTCTGAAGCAGAAATGAAACATAACAGGTTAAATTCTCCAGAAATCTTGAATGCATGGTTAATGAAAGGGCATTTATCTATTTTTCTTACAATTGTTTCCACATCCTTTGTTGAGACGAAAACTATGGCAGTTTTTATATCTACCAGCCTCAGATTAAACCCAATTTGTTTGGTGAGTAAGTGTTTTCTCTCTAATTTAATGATCCGTGCCCCTACAGCAGGTTGAGACTTTTCTATTTCTCTTGCTATGTCGCTGTGAGTTATGCTTGGATCTTGCTCCAACATCTCGATTATCTTATAATCATCATCGTCAATCCCTAATATTTCCTTAAAAGTTTTTTTTATCATACTCTTCTTCCTCTTATACCAAGAAAAGCTATTAATTAATTAATTTGATTTTAATAAATTAAAATTTATTTAAATTTTAACTTAAATTATATGAATAGTTATAATCAAGTTGTTTTATTTTATAAATTATTTTACCTTTTTTGCTCCTAATTTAATTTAGAAAAATATTTGAATTTTTTACTTAAATGATAGATGTGATAATACTTTTTGTAAGAATAACCACGGCAAAACCAATGAATCCAATTAAAAAATAAATGGGTTTACCTTTTTCTTTTTCGGGAATTACTTCCCTCACAATTGTGTAGAGAATTACTCCCGAAATAAAAGAATAAAAAATGAAGAATAATTCTGTGTATTCAAAACCTATTAAATCTAATAATAGTCCAATTATAACGCCTAGGAAATTTGAAAGAGCTAGAACATATTTTCTAGTTTTATTCTCATCAATATCGTAAGTATCGTAGATTTCCAGATCAGTAAATATGATATGGCTTTCTGATCTGTTTGTTATTACTGCTCTGAACCAAGCAAATAGAAAGAACAATATCCCTCCGATAGGATCGTAAGCTAATAACCCTACTACAATAATTCCTACGAGAAGATGATATGAGAAATTAGTAAAAAAGCGCAGACTACTTAAATCTTCGCTAATATTTGTTTGAATCTTAAGCTTATAACGATTTATTTCTTGTTTGAACTCTCCACCTTGTTTGTGCAAATCTGCTATTGTTTGGGCTATATTCTTCAGAGCGACATCGTCTAAATTGTTTTTTTCTAGTTCTTGAGATAATATATTTTCTATATTATCTTCAACACTTTGCAAAATTTTTTCTTTTTTGATTAATTTGCGCATTCGCTTTTGCGATTTAGATTCTACTTTTTGTAAAATTAGTTTTTCAGAAAGGTGAACAAATACGAAACCAATTAGCACAAATAAGTACTCAAAAAATGAGAGATCAAATGGAATTATAGGTATATTTTCGGCAATTTCTGGAAGGAGAACTAAGAAGAAATAAGAGATCGAGATGCCGCCTATTAAGGAAACATTGAGTTTAGGATGCGTACGTTGATAAAAATCGACTAAGAAAAAAAGAACTCCAAAAATTAATGAAACGACAGCTATAACTGTAAAACTAATACTCATTACATAATTTAGTGTGAATTTAGTAAAAAAGGTTTTTAGAATTAGATATATTTTAAAGATAAAATCGATTTTTTAAATATGTAATTTTGTTTGTTATGTCAATTTTCATAAGTTTTCAATTAGATTAATAAGACGTGGTGACACCAATTCAGTTCTTTATAATTAATTCAATGGAAGATGAAGCTTCCATGAATATGCGAAATTTATTTTTAAATTCTGAACTTTTTACTTTTATAGAGACTAGTGCAATATGGCATGGAAATCCTATATTAACTTTAGAGAATTCATCATTTGAAGGGAAATATGATAATTTTCTTAATGAAAATCAAATTTTTTTAGGTTTGACAGCGGAACCTCTAATTTTTCTCGAAAAACTCCAACTTGGGAGAGCTAATTTCGCACCCGATTTAATAATTTTCGCTAGTAGACATAGGTCAAAAACTGCTAAACCTGCTTTTTTAGTTCACACAACCGGTAATTGGAGCACTAATGCGGATTTTGGGGGAAATCCTCAAGATTTATCTAAAACAAGTGCGTTACTACATAAAGCAGGTATAGAATCGTTAAGAGAACAAATCGAAAAGTTCAAAATTCCTGAGTTTTCTTTAGATATAGAAGTAACTCATCATGGACCAACCACTTTAGATATTCCTTTAATATTTATGGAATTAGGGAGTAGTAAACAGGAATGGAAAATTAGAGAAGCAGGTGCACTTGTAGCAAATGCTATTGTTAACACAGCGTTAAAATATCTGTATTTTAAAAAGAATCAAGATCAAGAAGTAGGTTTAGGTTTTGGTGGTACTCACTATGCTCCTAATTTTAATAGGTTAATTGCTAATACTGATATCGCGCTCTCATTTATCTGTCCAAAGTATTACATCCAAGAGTTAAACGAGGATTTAATTAAAATGATGATTAACAACACATTAGAAGAAATTGATTACTTCATAGTAGATTGGAAGGGCACTAATTCCGAAGAAAAAACACACTTAATTCCCTTACTTGAAAAGTTTGATATTCCAGTCAGGAAAACAAGAAGTTTTTCAACAATTTTAGAATGAGGGGGACTCATTTAAGCCTTTTTTCTCGCGACTTTCCTAGATTTATTTTTTTAATTTTTCGAAATATTCTATTAAGTTTTTGAAGACATTGTGACAAGCTTTATAGCCTTGTGTTGCTGCTTGTTGCAAAGCTTTGTTAAGGAATTCTGAATGCTTAGAATTGTCGTCAATTGTGACATTTAATTCCCTTACATTGTAATAGCTGCGATAAAATAAAGTTGACCAATCTACTAATGAACGAATAGTCTGAGTGTAAGTCATCTTACCTTCTTCAGATATTTCTAATTCTTTTTTCAGGCTATAAGAAAGAGAATTACCTGTCTTTTTTTTAGTAATAAATCCATCTAAGGCTATTTCATGCATATATTTTTTAAGTTGATCGGCTTTTAGTTGTATGTTAATTTTTTTTAGATTATCAAGGATTTCTGTGGTCTTCTGATCTTTAAATTTAATTAATAAATAATTTCGGGCAAAAATGTTGTATTTTAATGGCACAGTATTGTGATCTAACTGATTGTATTGAATTAGGTTACCTAAAATTTCCTTCGCGACGAAATATTTTAGGACAACCTGATCTTCTTCGTTAAAAGTGCTTAGAAAAATCTCAGAACCGTTAAAATAAGAATTGTAAAGAGCTGTTAAGATAGACTTTATTGAATGAAATCCATCGTCAAAAGAAAGCATGATTATATTGAGGGCATTAATTCTGTAGTCAATATCTGTTAGAAATTTATCTTTCTCAACCTTTATGTAGCGAACTAAGTGAGGTTTTTCTTTTAAAGATGTAAAATTCTCAACCCATTCTTTTTCAAGGCGATAAGATTGTGTTTTTGCTATTGCATAGAGTTTATCCACAACAGTGTATAATTTATTTAAGAATTCAACTCCAGATACATTAGTCATCTACAAATCCCTTAACTTGCTTGCTTCTACTTTTTAGAATTAATTATTATTAAACACTAAAAAGTATTAAAGTTTTATTTAAAATAAGTAATATGTTAATATAATTGAGAATAATTAAAAAAATAAGGTGGCATTCAGCTTGAAAATCGAACATTTTGCTGTAAGTTCAAATTCAGAAGAAGATAGTGAACAATTTTTTATCGAATTATTAGATATGAAAAAGGAAAGAGCCTTCGTTGTATCGGACGACCTTATGGAACAATTTTTTGGAGTTAGAAAAGAGCAAAAAATAGTAAGGTATAGAAATGATGAAATGAGTGTTGAAGCTTTTATAACGGACGATAATAGTAAAGCTATGGATAAATTTACCCATACATGCCTAGTAATCAAGGATCGAGAAAAACTTATAGAAAAAGCAAAGCACTTAAATTTTAAAGTCATAAAAGTCCCTAGAAAGAACAATGACGGCTTTTACTTATTTTTAAAAGATCGTTTTGGTAATTTATATGAGATTAAATAACAATAACATTTTTTAGAGTAGACTTTTATTTAAACATGGGGCGTTTTATAATGCCTTAAAATAATGAATGTGAAATATTAAATGCCCGGATCCTATAAGTTAAAATTAGTCATTGGAGGATCGAAAAATTCAGGTAAAACCACATTCATTAACAGCGATAGTAACCATAATAGTTCAATTGGTGTTTCTTTTGAATCTATTGAATGTTTCGTTAATGAGGGAGACCATTTTAAGTTTATTGTATGGGATCTAAAAGATAACGAAAGATTTAGATTTCTTTTTCCTTATTTTTGTCGAGGTGCATGTGCGGGATTATTATGTGTTGATTTATCTAATAAAAAGTCATTTTCAGACTTGGCAAGGTGGATAACTCTATTTAGGGAGAGTGCAGGAGTAATTCCAATAATTTTAATCGGTACTAAAGCTGATTTAGCAAAAAGAGAAGTAACGGATGAAAAAATTAATGAATTCGTCGCAAGTGAAGGAATTGAGTATGCTGGGCATACATCCATATTAGATTTGGATAATAGAATAGAAGAAGTTTTTAAAACATTAATTCAAACGTTAATTCCAAATATTCCCATAGATTATTTTCGTATTTCCAAAAAGGAAGACGATGAAGAATATAAGATTTTAGAAAGATTCTTTGATCGATGCCCTATATGCAAAAAAATAAATCACCACAGTGCAAATTTAAAGGTGATTTTTTCTAATAAGACCAACCCTAATACTATAGGTTTGAGAGAAAATTTGATTAGATTAGTTGATAATATTGATTTAATTAAATACGAATACACTAATCACATATCTGTTGGAATTCCTTGTTGCGAGTGCTATAAAGAATTGTTTGACTAGTTTATTAATAGTCCCATACATCTGAGCTCAATAAATGCTCTATGCGCGTTCTACGTGGTCTAACAAACTTAGTTCGGCTTAATTTTCGTTCTAAAAGCAGGTTTTTTTCAAGGTTTCTAGAATTTACCATGTATACTTCTATATCTCCCTTATCTAAAATAATATGGTTAAAGCTAGGACTATCATCTGCTCTAACTTTGTGAGACGTCGAAGTACCACAGTAGAGGAATGTTGTCGGTCCAATGACGTATGCGTGGGGTACGTGCCTATGTCCCATTAACACCAAATCAAGTTCAAATAATTGAGTAAATTCGAGAATTTCCCCAGCATCTCTCACGGTTGTGAATTTTTGTCCTGAGAGGGGAACTGGTATTAAGTGATGGTGAAGTGCCATTACTCTGTTTTCGAGGTTCTTATCGAAGCACCTGCCACAAAAATCTAACTGTTCGTCCCCAATCATTCCTTCACTCATATCATCTCTCGCTGAGCAAACTCCAACAATTATAGTATCCAATTCATCCAACACCAATCTGGAACGACGAGGTCCAATCATTTTCTCGAAGTAGATTAACCCAGAATTCTTCGCGTCATGGTTCCCAGGCACGATTACCATTTTGGTAATATTTCTAATTCTCTGAATATAAGGAAGAATCGCGTGAAATTGCGTAACCCTTCCTTTATGAACCAAATCCCCAGTACAAATTACCACATCTGGTTTTATGTCCCTAATGTAATTTATAACATTTTCCATATACTCAGGTACAAACTCATTACCATAATGGAAGTCAGATATATGAACAATTTCAACCAAATTTTCTCATCTCCATCTCTTAATAAACCCATTTTTCTATAAGGTGTTTTAATGCATATTAAATTTTAAACTATATTAAAGAATGTTAATTACATTTAGAAAAAGTTTTAGTATTTATCAGTCTACAAAAAAAACCGCTTTCAAAATGAGTTTAAAAGTCTAAATTATTCCCATTTTTTAAACACATACTTGTTCGTTAAAAACGTTCTGCGATTTTCTAGATTGAGATATTTTATCTAACATTATTTTATCTTTACAATCTACGCATATATTTTTAGCTTTTAACCATCTTATTTGTCCACATTCAGGACATAAAAACTCTTGATGTACCATTTTCATATTAAATTTCACCATTAAATTCTGTTGTATTTTAGGATTTTGATAATATCTAGATTAATCTGATCTATAATAATATCGAGTGATTTCTCAAGTGGAGTTTCAGTGTAATTCCTTTTGAGGTTTAAGTAATCTTCCTTTTTTTCCGTTAAATCTACTAATATTTCTTCAAACATAATTAATCTATTATCTTCTCCTTTCTCTTTAATATTATAAATTTATAATTTGTTTTAAGCTATTTCTCCATAGTATATAGACATCTATATAGTTAAAAAATATAAGTAGAAGTTAGAAAAAACGCGAGATTACTGTTTAGTCAGAAAATATATATATAAAATTAATAAAAAAACCTAATAGAGACCATGAAAAATTTAATTACTAATTAATTTCTTTTTTATATAATTAACCAGATCGTCAATACTTACTTCTTTTTCCCCGATAAACACTTGACCATAATCTTTCTTACCACCTCCTTTACCACCGTATTTAGAAGCGATTTCTTTAGCAAGGATCCCCATATCAAAATCTGATCTTTTCATTAGCTCTTTCCCTACCATTCCAATAATAGTAATACCTTTCTCATCTTCATTGATAAAAATTGTGTTAAGATCTTCAGACTTATTTAGGATTTTCATGCTTAGATTCTTAAGATCGTTTTGAGCAAGATTTTCAAAGGTTTTAAAAATCAATTTAGAGTCTTTGAATAAAAACGCGGATTTGATAAGATTTTTCATGAAATTTTCGTCAAATAAGTTTTCTACATCCTTTAATTTTGCTTTAGCTTCGTTCCATTCAATATATAATTTGTTTACCTTCAGTGGAACATTTCCTTTTTTAGCATTTAGAATTCGAGCTAATTCTGTTAAGATTTCCAAATCAAAAGTATTATCTGAATTCAGAAACATATCGTTTTCACTATATTTTCCCGTTTGTATTGCCTTATTTAAGTTCTTCCACTTATTTAATAATTCTTCAACTCTACCTACGATCTTGTTTTGAGGAATTTCTAACAATTTCTCTAGTTGGCTTAATATGAGAGAATCTTCTAGTTCAAGCTCTTGTGTGGCAGAGCCTGCTGTAAAAGTTAATCTCACTATTCCATCCTGAATTTTTTGTGATTTAATTATTTTAATTCTTCCTGCTTCAGAAGTATTGTTCAAGTGCGTACCGCCACAAGCTTCTACATCTATATTAGTAATCTCAACAATTCTAATGTTTTTTCCAGGTACTGCGCCTCCTTGATATATTCTCATCCCGTATTTCTGTTCTGCTTCAGATCGTGGAATAAAAGAAAATTTCATATCAATTGCTTTGTTAACTATCTCGTTCGCTTTATTTTCTATTTTTAGTAAATTTTCTCTCGAGATTTGTTCGTAGTGAGTAACGTCCAAATTGGAATGTTTCATAGTCTTCTTAGCTCCAGCTTGATTAATATGTGCTCCCAATACAAACCGAGCAGCAGCATTTACAATGTGAGTAGCTGTATGATGCTGAGAAAGCTGTGTGCGCCATTCTTTATCAACTTCAACTTTAACATTTTCTCCTTCCTTAAAATTTGGTTTTTCAGATAAAATGTGGATAATATAATTTCCTTGCTTGACAACATTATCGAATTTTTGTCCATTAATGGTACCAATATCATGTAGTTGTCCTCCTGAAGTAGGATAAGCAACTGATTGATCGAGTATCACATTATTACCAACAATTTTAAGAACTTTAGCTGTGTTAGTAGTCTTAGTGTAATCTACATAATAAAGAGATTTGGTTTCCAAAGCTCCATTAAAATCTACCTTAATTTCTTTTTGTATAGCGTTGACTTTTTCTCCTTTTTCGTGCCTTTCTACTACTAGACTATAGAAGTTATCGGGAATTTTTACGGTTATTCCAAATTTTTTTGCAGTTTCTTTAACCATCTCTGGATTTATTCCTCTAGAATCATAAATTTCAATCAATGTTTCGGTTGATATATCTCCCTTAGCAAGTAATTTTTCTAACATTTTGCCTGCTCTTCTTTTCGTAACATAATATTTCTCTTTTTCAACGCTTAAAATATTCTTTAGGTCGCCTAATCGTTCAGAAACTTCTGGAAATAGTTCTTTTAGTTCTTCAGCGTGCCACTTGCATACTTCAGAGATATCTATATCCCAATTGAATTGATCGATAAAACTTAAAGCACGTCTTAAAATAACTCTGAGATTATAACCACCACCAACGTTAGAGGGGAGTTTCCCATCGTTAATCGCAAACAATAAAGTTCTCGCATGATCTGCAATTGAGTAGACGGCAGCCATTGGTAAAATTCTTTGTTTCAATTCATTTACATCAACTTTGAGTTCTTTTCCTACTCGCTCCCATGCTGCATCAATGTCGTCTACTTCGTCTAGGTTTAAATAAGCAGAATATTGTGAGAATTCATTATATAAATCAAAATCTATTTCGATTTTGGTTTTTTCTCTTAATTTAGATAATACATAAGGAAAGGTAGCTTCATAGAGATTTGGAGTGCCTTGTGAAAACCATGCTACTCGCTCTTGACCTAGCCCCATATCGAGGACTTTTAGTTTTAGTCCTTGAGGTCCATCTGGTGTCTGTTCGAACATTGTATAGACTTGATTGAATAATTCTACACCTCTGCTAAAAAATTCTAGGCTACAACCAAATGAACCTCCTCCAGCCCAACTGTCCTCATGTATTGTAATTTCTTCTTTTGGCAACCCTACGCCCTCATGAATAAAAGCATGAATATCTAAAAAGAGTTCTCCTTGATTCCACTCTTCTGGTGACACAAAAACATGCTGCCCAATCATTACGAAGCCGGTGTTATGGCTTGAAGTTATTCCTACATTCTCAATGTCGTTAAATCGTAAACAAAATTGAGGTATAATTAGTTTTTTCGCGGGAGGATCCACTTCGCCGGATATAATATAAGGTTGGAAAGCCGAGATTGATGCTATTGTAAACTCAGATGTCGGATTCCATCTAGCAACGCAAGGATATCGCTTAATTGGTTTATATCCTCTTGGTTTTAGAACCTCTACAATTTTTTTCCACACTCCTATATATGTTAGCACATGGGGCAAGGGCTTTCCAACTACATGAAATCCTCCTATACAAACAGGATCTCCACACACCTTTCTTTCTTTATTTGTAGTCCAGAAATAAGCACTACAGCACTCGCAATGCTTTCTCATGTAACCTAATTTCCTTAGTTCTTGGGTTGGAAAATAATCATCGGGATTCTTTGACGCTATCGTCTTAAATATTTTTTTGAGCTCTTTCTCGTTAGTAGCGCTTTTTAATTGTGTTCTATCTTCATTGGATAACATGTTAATCAAAGGCTAAGTGTTGATGATAATCTGTCATTATTAGTTAGTACAATTAATGTCTTCCTAAAATCTTTTTCTCAAAATTAAGGACATTAAATTAGTTATGAAGTATCTCAATAGAATTTGTTAAATAATCATAAATTAAGAAAAAATTTTGTTATTGTCCAGAAATTGAATCTACATTTCTAAAGATTTCTGTGAGCTTTATTACATCCTTTTTAGGGAGTGGGGGTTTTTGCATAAATTTGATGTTATCTTTCAAATGATCAATGTTTCCTGTACCTGAAAGAATTACGTGGGTACCTGGTTCATAATGACAGAATCGGTATGCAGCATCAACCATATTTTCAGCACCGTTATCATGTATAAGAAAACCAAGAGGATCTTCCCTATTTATTGCAGACGGATTGATTTGTTTATTCTGAATCAGTTCAGTAATACACTCTTTAAGACGCTTAGGTCTACTAAGAGCAAGTCTAACAGCAAACATTATTAAAATTCCTATTTTTTTTTCCATAGTAGAGACAAAAAGTCGTTCCCTTGCTGATTGATTCAAAATATTAAACCCTACCATCATTACATCCCATATATCATCTTGTAGTGCTCTTTGCAACATATTATGATGAGGGTCCTCATTAAACCTCTCTGTAATACCTAGAAAATGTATCTTGCCTTGATCTCGGAACTCTAGGAGAAGAGGTACAATTTCTGAATAAAGATAATCGTAATCTTGCAAAATTACTCCATGAAGGTGATAAATATCAATATAATCGGTTCCAAGTTTTTCGAGACTCCTTTCAAGACTCTTTTTTACATTATCTGGCTTTATATTCCCCCAAGTTGATTTTTTAGTTGACAAAACGAGATCTTCTCTGTTGAAACTTTCAATACTCTTCCCCACTATCTTTTCAGTGCGATAAAATTCGGCCGTATCAATGAAATTGATGCCAGAATTTAACCCGTATTTAACTAATGCGATAGATTCCTCTTCAGTGTTTCCAGTAGCTTGACCGATCCGACTAAGTCCGCCACAACCTAAGCCCATAACGCTAACTTTCAATCCCGTACGTCCAAGTGTAGTATATTCCATAATTTTTCAGACATTTTTCTTATATCAATGGAAATTGAAACAATGATTTTATAGTTTAAGGTTAAATTAGCTTCACTAACCAAATAGCTTTAAAAAAAAATTTAAAGAAATAGAACTTCAATTATGATATAAATTCTTATTTTTTATATAAGTTCTAACCTAGAGGTCTAAAATTTGAAGTCGAGAATATCCATCTTTTATGAAATCGTAATCAAGAAGCTCGATCTTCTTTGGAATTATTTTCATTAGGAGTTTTCTCTTTCCCCGCACTATTTTTTGAGCTGCATCAAACTCCTTGTCCCCCTCCCTTAAAAAAATGAGTCTTTCTTTCCCGGATGCCGTGATTTGCATACCTTGTATTTTACCAGTGTCCATAGGGGTGTATATTCCAATACTGATATTTGGATTTTCTTCTATATTTTTTACCTTCCTTCCAGGAGCGGGTCCTACGTATATATTAAAATCATTGGAATTCTTATCCATGTAAAAATCCATAGGCGTTGCGCGAGGCACATTATCCAAACAAGTACATAGTACGAGAATCTTTCTATTATCTAAAAAATCTCGGATTTCTTTTTTTAAATCTTCTTCTGGCATTTTATTTCCGATCATAGATTCACCTTACCACAATTTATATTAGTTATAAGGATTTTTTTAAAAAAAGCTTAATGAAAAGTGGACTATGATTATAAGATACTCGCCTTATATAAATGTCCTTTACAAATGACCTATGTGAGAGTGTGGAAATTCAGTCCCATTTATTGCCGCTTGAACATATGGTGAGATTGGGCCTCGACCTAACGCCATAATCCTAATTTTTGATCCTAAAGCTGGATTTAACGAAGTTCCAAATTTAAGGGACGCATCCTCTGGGATTTCACTTGAAATTGTTGAAATAATCCTATCAAGTTTACTTAGCGATAATTGATGATCTCCTGAAACGGAGACAATACATTTATCAACTTTTTTAGTGTCTGGTTCTAAAAGAGGATTATGCAATGCTAGTTTCGCCTTTTTTATAAGATCAGCTTCTTCTCCTAAGGATTCTGTGATACCTATTAAACCGGAAGGATAATTTCCTTTTTTCTCAAGAACTTTTCTTACGTCAGCGTAATCAATGTTAATCAAACCGCAATTATTTATTAGATTGATTATTTCTTTAATAGATCGAATTAAAACCTCATCCATTATTTTAAAACCAGCTAAAACCGGTAAGTTTTGGTTAAAGCGTAGAAGATTATTGTTTGGAATTGGTATTAACGTATCAGAATATTTCATGAGCTCTTCTAAACCTTTCCTGGCTCTTAAACTTCTTTCAGTTCCCTCAGATGAAAAAGGAACAGAGCAAAACGAAACAACAGTAGCGTTATTTTTTTTTGCTTCTCTTGCAATTATAGGAGCAGCACCAGTACCTGTGCCTCCTCCCAAACCAAATGTCAAAAATACCACATCGGCATTTAAAACTTGAGAAAGACGATCGACATCTTCTTCGGCAGCAGCAGTCCCAATATTAGGATCGTTACCTGATCCTAAGCCGCTACAGGTTTCCTTCCCAATTAATAACTTTTGGTTAGAATTTGAGTAATATAAATCGTGAGCATCTGTGTTGATATTTAAAGTTTCTACCAATTCCGTATCCATATCTTGCATTCTTGACACGGTACTGTTACCTGCTCCGCCCACTCCAATCACCATAGATTTTATTTTTAAGACTTTTAGTAAGTCCGAGAGATATGTATCGTTATCTAAATTTGAAACGTTATTAGTATTTACATTGTGTTGGGCAATTTCTTTAAACCGGGATCTAACCGATAATCTTGAATTTACGATTTCGCTTAGATCAAATTCTTCATCATCCATAAAAAGTTACCATATTGAGGAGTAATTAGTTAATAATATGTGTATTATATCCAAATAATATAAGGCAGTAATATGCATGTAATATTGAAAATCGAATTTTTTTGGTGTTTGCCGATTAGAATTAAACTTCTCACTTTTATTGGCAAAAAGGATTTGAAAAAATGTAGATGAAAAAATTCGATTTGAAGACGAAAAAACCGTTATTTATGTGGATGGTAAAAGGTTTAGACAGTGTATAAATTTATTGCTAGAAATCCCCGTAGATGATATTCGTGAATTCGATCAAATAGAGTCTATCGACGAAGTTACGAAAAAATTACGGCTAATATTAATTTTTGGGGGAATTCAATTTGCGAGTTTTGATGGTAACCCTTTTAAAGTTATATTTTCTAATTTAATTATAGAAAAAGAGAAAGTAGATAAAGAAATTGATTTGTAAAAGCTGTGGAAACGAAATTACAAAAGAATTTTGCACCAATTGTAGTGCTGGAATAAGGTTAGTGAAAGATAAAGCTTCTCTTTTCCGTTTTGGTCCAAATGGATTGGAAGTAGAAAGCGGAAAGATTAAAGAACGCAAGGACGGAAGTGTAGAATTTGGAAATAAAATGTATGAACCGCTAAACATCCCGCTCAAAACAATTACTTACGATGAAATGATCGATTTTTTTACGTGGATGGAAGATGGAGAAGATTTATTCAAAAAGGGAAAGTTTGAAGAGGCAATTGAACTTTTTGATAAATGTATCGATTTCATGCCGCTCGCTCCGAAACCGTTATTGATGAAAGCAGGAGTTTTAATAAAAATGAAAAAATTTGACGGTGTAGAGGAACTTATAGAAGAGGCGATGCAATTTGGTTCCCGAATGGAGCAATTATGGGTCGCAAAGGCGGTATGGAAGTTAAATGTAAATGAAATTAACGATGGGTATCGCTGTTTGAAAAAGGCTCTTGAAATAAATCCTCAATCAATACAGGCTAGCACTACAATGCATCAACTTAAGAGTCAAAGTCCAAACGATTTCGCATATCTATTACCCGACTTGAAAGCTCCAATTAAAAAAGGATACGAGCTAATTTATGATTTGTTAAAGGAAGTTAACGCAAACGAATGGATTAGCTTAAGGACTATTATGGATTTAGGTGTAAAAGTGCAAATCTTAGAAAAGCTTGATCTCGAGTTTCAACAACCTGACTTCAAAGAATATCTCCCAAAAATCTTTTATACTATCTTACTCCGGAAGGGATATTTTTGGTTGTCGGTTGGCAAGTTAAACTCCCCTGAAAACAAAACCCTGCTTTTTGGGGATATAGAAGAGCTTCAGAATATGGAATTTTTTTCCACATTTGAGACTTTGGAAGGAGAGAAATTTCCACTATCGCTCTACAAATCTGTAAAGGAGAAATACGCTATTTTAAAAGAATCATGGACTACGATCTGGAAGGGGGTATCGGTTCGAAACAATTATTTATTTTATAACTTAGAGGTTTTAGAAGATTATCTCGATAATATAAAGTCAGAGTTGAATTAACCTTTTTTTTCTATGATCAATTTTGAGTAGATGTAAATCGTTAAAAACTTTAATTTGTAGTAAACGAAAATATCTT
>Ga0114919_10002520_pt1 | contig 14840 bp, 16 predicted proteins | sample BlataG_FD_88682 | JGI IMG/M metagenome (GOLD analysis project Ga0114919, IMG submission 88682) | Deep subsurface microbial communities from Black Sea to uncover new lineages of life (NeLLi) - Black_00105 metaG | ecosystem: Environmental > Aquatic > Marine > Oceanic > Sediment | place: Atlantic... | reverse complement strand
ATCAATGATGAGAATCAGGGGCTCATCTGTTATAGACAGAGAGATTTAAACAAGTCAATGAAGATTGAAGCAACCTCTATATGTCTGGACTTCCGAGGTCACCATATATATAGTACTAGTACTCCTCTCTCTCTATATATACAAGACATGATTCTAACTCTCTCACCCTTCTCCCTCCCTTCTCCCTTCTCCTCTCTCTTCTTGCAGTGACATGTGCTGCCGATGTATGTGACATGGTAGTCAAACTCTACCCACTCCACCAACCTCTGCTAACTCAACATGCCAACGAGACACTGTCCACTCTCTTCTCCTCCTCCTCCTCCCCCTACCTCTCTTCCTCTTCAACAACCACCCCTTCGCCCTCCTCTCTCCTCCCTGTGTCAGCCCTGTCCGCGCTCTTACATTCAGTTCTTGCTGATGAAGCTGCTACTGCTACCCTCGGAGACAGAAAACAAAGTGACTCCACACTGTCCTATGTTAAACTAGTTGAAGATGGCTGTGTTAAAGTGTGTGAATTAGACGCTCGTCAGGGCCAAACTCTGCTGCCCCGAGCTTTTCATTTATTGGCTCCTCTCCTTGCACATGACCACGGCAGTGTTCGGTTTGCTGTTGGTCAGTGTTTGAAGAACTTGATAGATTCCTGCATCGACTCTGTTGCCATCAAATCAGCTCTTGCTCATGCTGCTGGCAGCAATAAGAAACAATCATCTTCATCAAGGCCGGCACCTTTACTGAGTATCATCACTGCAGTTGAAGGTTCACTGGGCCCAAGATACCAAGTAGGTTGGGAAGGTTCCATTCCAGTAGCTTCAGAATTATTATTGAAATTAGGAGGTGAGGGAGGTTTGCTTGTTACTGGGGTGCTGGATAGACTAGGAGAGATATGCTCTGGAGCTGATGATGCTGCCGGGGACAAAGAAACGAGGAAGAAAGGCAATGAAGATGATAGTGATGAGGATATGGAAGAAGGCGACGGTGGTGATGGGTATGAGGAGGAAGATTTAGAAAAAGCTGCCAGAGATAGAGCGATACTCGCTGCGCAGAATGCAATTGGAGTGGCACTACGATCCCAAGGACCTGAACTGGTACTTAGTGTATTGCCTATGAATTTGATGGAAGGGCTGGATGGACAGGTGGGTGAAGATGACGCTGCGAGAACGTGGATGCTTCCATTGTTGAGAATGCATGTGACAGGGGCTCGCTTGGATTTCTGGGGGCAGCAGTTGTTGTTGGTAGCTAGGAAATTGGGGACGAGGGCTGCTGCTGCTGGGAAGGGAGGGAGAGATCAGGAAGCTCAGGTGTGTAGTGCGTTGGAGGGGCAGATTTGGGGGACGTTGCCGTCATTTTGTAGATGGGCTCAAGATGCTGATGAAGCTCTAAGGTATGTTTGTGTTTGGTTGTTCCTTCTTCTTTTCAGAGGTGTTCATGGTTTTGCAATCACCACTACTGGTTTCTTTCTTTCTTTCTCTCTCTTTCTATGTGTGTGCCGATGACGATATTACCTTTCATTCGTTGTTGAGAACTGAAAACTCTTTTGTTTATGTGGAGTGGTAAAAGTTGTCACTACCACTGAGGCACACAATAGGCATATTTATATATTGCTTTTATCAAATTTTTTCCCATGCTTTCTTCATAATGCTTCCTACTTTCTTCTTTTCCTTATTAACTCACCCACATCCCCCCCTTCCTCTTTCCCCTAAATCAATCACTAAATTACTACAGGTTGTATGTGAAGGAGATCGCCTTGGCGTTTGAAAAGAGAGATGACTTGAGAACCCCAATCTGCTTGGCACTACGCCGTCTCTGTGTGCAGACCCGTATTGCTCTGCATCATTATGACAATATGATAGGTTATGCTGACCCATGTTCTAAAGCTACTGAAGACGACGAGGTGCTCAATAACAACAACAACAGCAACAATGCAGCTCTTGGAAATGAAGGAGAAGAAGTGGAGGAACATCTGGGATTGATAGATGAAGACTCTCTCTTGAATGAATTGCCTTCTACTTGGACTGTCCAAGTAGCTCAAAGTAACCTGAAATGCCTACAAACGCTGGCCAAGACATGGTTGCCTCAATTGTTAAATGCATTTGTAGGAGCTGCTCCTGCTGGAAGAAGGCCGATTGCAGCAGCATTGTCTTCTTATGCCTGTCTCTGTGACCCTGCATTGACCGCCCAAGCCTTTAAAGTGGCGCTTTCAAAGTATGTGAAGGCAACTGAACAAGCCAAGACTGGTGAATTGGGACCTGATGCTGTCTTAGATGGCGGTGATAGCAATACAGAGAGAAGATGCACCTATATAGAAGCAGGGCTGCTGTTGTCAGGAGGGTTAGATAGCCGTGCGCTGTCCACGCTATGCAATGCTGCTAAAGCTGCAGCAGAAGAAAGAGAGCCAGCTCTACAAAAGAAGGGCTATAAGATTATGGCTTACATCTTAGAATCCAGGGCAGACATTACACAGCCTCAGTTCCAGCAGTTAATAGAATGGTTGTTGCTCAATGTTACTACCAGTTTGAGTGCAGCAAAGAGGTATAGGTTGAGATGCATTAAAGAAGCTCTTCTTCTTCTTATCCAGCCTGATGGTCTTCCTGTCTCTCTCCCTAGTCGTGCTGACCATGATATTAAAGGTGAGGAGAAGGATCAAGATAGGAAAACCAAGGCAAGAGCTGTAGTAGCAGAAATGGTAGGAGAGATCATCTTATGTCTCAAGGAAGCTAATAAAAAGACAAGAGCTGCTGCGTATGAATTGCTGGTGGACTTGGCAAGGGCCATGCAAATTGCTGATCCTCCTCCTCATTCTCACATTGGTTGCCTCGACAATCATGATGACGATGAACACATGCATGAAGAAGAAGATCCACAACAACACCAAGATGCCGGTGGTTTACACGCTCTTTTCACCATGGTGCTTGGTGGTCTTGTAGGAACCAGTCCACATATGATATCAGCCTCAGTAATGGGTCTTGCTAGATTACTTTACGAATTCGCCCCCGTACTTGTCTCCCTCGTCCCCGACCTGCTCCCAGCTGTACTCATGCTGCTCAGAAGCAGAGCTAGAGAAGTCATCAAAAGCGTGCTCGGGTTTGTCAAGGTAGTAGCAGTGAGATTGCCAGTGGCCGATCTTGTGACAGCGCTTCCTTCTATTTTAGAAGGGATATTGCTGTGGGCGGAAGATTCTAAAAATAAATTTAGGTTGAAAGTGAGAGTGATAATGGAGAGGGTTGCAAGGAGAGTTGGGTTTGAAGAAATGGAGAAGTGTATGCCTGAGAAACATAAAAGGTTGTTGACTCATATTAGGAAGGCTAATAATAGGAGAGAAAGGAAGAAAGCAGCTGGCAGTAGGAGAGATGATGGTGATGATGAGATGGAGTTTGATGAGAGGAGTAGAAAGACCCGTCAAACGGTGGCAAAGACAGCTGGGAAGAGTGACTGGAGGGATAGCGTCATGGATGAAGATGATGCCGATACTGATGAGGATGGTGAAGGTAATGGTGGTTATAGTGATAGGAAGAGCAGAGCTGTGTCACGTACCACTGATAATTATAAGAGGAGAGGGTTTGATGGCGGAAATAATACCAGCGCATTGCTGCAATCAGGGGAACCGGTGGATTTATTAAATTCTAAGACTTCAAGACAATTGGTACGCGCTGCAGCTGGTATTAGTACGAATGCTGCTAACGGAAAGGGTAGGGCTGGTATTACATTTGATCATGATGAGAGAGGAAGAATGATCGTCAAAGACGATGATGATGGAAAGAAGAAGAAGAGAAAGCGTAGAACAGACGGATTTGATTCAGAAGACTCTGATTTTGAAGACTTGAAAGGCTTCTCTGGAATGGATCTGGCTCTCAAAGGAGCTAAGAGCGTGGCCATGGCTCCTTCTATCGCTGCTTCACTTGGTGGCAAGAGCATGGGTGGTAGGAGCATGGGTGGTAGGAGTATGGGTGGTAGGAGCACCAAGAGCACTCCTCCCTCTGGCGGAGGAAACAACAGGCATAGTGGAGATAGGTACAAAGCCAACAAGAATAACAAGGCATCAGGAGGAGATGCCAAGGGCAGTTCTAAAGTGGAGCCTTATGCCTATTGGCCTTTGGATCGTAATATGTTGAATAGGAGAGCTCAGAAGACAAGGGGCGCCAAGAAGGGGTTGGATAAGGTCGTCAAGGCCGCCAAGGAAGGAGCTGCAAGGGGGCTGAAGGCAAAGAGACAGAGGCGGTAAGATACATTGGTACTTACATATATGCTTGATAACCATATCTATTGATCTATAAAATGGATAATATAGAGATCTCTGTAATATTATACTAATAATGTACACATACTCATATTACAACCCTCCTCCTCTATTTATCTTCTCATAACAGGCACCCATGCACCTTGGCCCGTAGCTTCATCAACCTGCCAAATCTCCTCTGTATCTATAAACTTTGTATTTTTAGACCCCGGGTACCTCTCATCTCTCACAGGAGCACCCCCTGATAAAATAGTCAATAAATCCACCTCCACTCTTTCCACGGCTGGAAACTCTACTTGGAGTGGTTTTCTAAACACACGCGACCTGGCGTTTCTAAAGGGTGGAGTTATACCGTCTTTGGATTTGGGGAAGACTATGAGGCTGCTATTGGTGGTGTCTCGTTGCTGGAGTTCATCAGTGTTGGCGTTGGTATCGATGTGTTGTTTGAAATCAAAATCTTGTCGTTGGCCTTGGTTGTCATTGTCATTGCTGCTGCCGACGATGAGGATTTGGCCAATGTCGGTGGTCTTGACGAGGTTGGTGTCGTCGTAGGTTTTGTAGCTTTCTACAATGGTGGGGAGGCTGAGGACTTTGAGAGGATGGGGTTGGCCCTCAAAGATGAATTTACCTTCATCTTCACTATCTGATGTTGTTATCAGTGGGAAGGAGGGGATGCGTGTGTAAGAGGAGGGAGAGAGTAAGAAGAGGGAGAGCATCATGGGTCGGTGGATGGATTACCTTGAAAGACGATTTCAACTTTGGAAGTGGCACCTTCCTGGAGAGCCTTCTTGACTTTCTCTGCTAACTGTAAGTCTAGAATGCGTAGGACAAACTGTTCCTCTGGGTCTAGCAATTCTTCCTCCTTCTTCCTACTCATATTGCGAATCGGATCAAAGTCTAGTGGACAGTTTTTTGCAGTTATTCAAGCTTATATGCGTTCATACGACTGAATAAATCTTGTTGCGAGTGCTGATAATTTTTGTTTTTAAAAACTATGCGCAGAAAAGACGAAAAGCGACCTGCTTTGAAAGGAATCCGAAAACACTTTGCCTTCTATAAGCACTTGAATAGCGCTCTCCACCAACCAAATTATATTATTAGATTTAATATTCATAACTCCATCAAGGTCATGGAATTGAGCTAACCATCCATTACCACACCCCACGACCATGAACAAAGCCATCAGCCTGCAACAAGGCTTAAAACTGCAAAGCTTACTCCTCTCCTGCAGAGCGAGCTCCACCCTCAAATCCAGCATCACCATCGGCGAACCAGACCTAGACTCATACTACAAAGAAACCATCGAAAACTTAATCCGTCCTCCACCTGGACCAAATACCGACGCCCTGCACCAAGCACGCCAAGCCAAACTCGACGAATTCCGCCGCAGCGACTACTCTCAAGACCTCCGTGGCCACATGGTCCTAGCTTCAGTCACAGACATCATCAACAAAACCCGACTTTTACTAGACGTAGCAGGCAAACCTGCCTACATCCTCTCCACAGAACTTGATCCCGACGACATCATCCAACTCACCCCCGCCCACAAATTGGGCCAACCACGTCAACCAGACGACATCATGGTCGGCGATCAGGTCAAAGTATACGTCCACAAGATGCAAACTCCAGAAAATGAAGCTCTTGTCTATTCCAAGGCAGCTATGAAGCAGCAACGCCTTGCTCTTGTTTGGAGGGAACTCTCCCAATTGTATAAAAACAATCAGCCGGTGAGAGGGAGGATACTTAACAAAATGGAAGGAAGAAGAGGGTGGGCGGTAGGTATTGCTGGTTTAGTTGCTCATCTACCTGGCATACATACCTCAGCAGCAAGAGGAGGAGGAGGAGGTGGTGGTGGTGGTGGACGTAATAGCAATATTCTCAACAAGAGAACTAGGTATGAAATAGGACAATTGTATGACTTTAAGATTATAGAATTCACAAGGAATTCTGGGTATATTAGATTAGCTGAAGTAGACGATGTTGATATAAGCAGAAGTGGTAGTAAACTGAGTGAAGAAAATATTATGTAGAATGTGTACTACATAACATATATATGGAGGAAGGAGGACTACACACGGCAATCCCAGCCTAATGTGCGCTGGGGCTCCTTTGGGTGAGTAATACATTTCATACATGTAACATGTTTATTGAGTAGTAGTATCATTATTCTTTACAACATGCATATTTATTATTACTTTCTCTTTTTTGTATCACTACTATTCAATGAAGCAATATCCCAGTTGAGCTTAGCAGCAACAGTAACCCATCCAATTGTAGGTAGAAACATCTTGCCCGCCAATGGATTGATATTCCAGAAAGCAGCTACACCAGCCACAATGGAGCACCAGAAAGCTGCCATTACTGGAAGGGATTGGTTTATTTGTTTTCTTCCCATAAAGACTACATTCCAGTAGTTGCCTAGAGCTAGATGGAGACTGAAGATGGACAAGGCTACCGGGAGGGAGAGACGGTGTCTAGTGGGGGTGGGGGTGTTGAGGACGAGCCATAAAGCTATGGATTGAAGAGTCTTCAGTGGGATCCACATCTATATGTATGTGTATGTATTGTGATGGAGAAGGGAAGGGATGGGAAGAGATGGGACGGGATGGTTAATTGGGAAGAAAGGTTGGTGTAACGAATGAATGCTGCGTGAACTCTGTCTGAAACGGGACGCGACGAGCGTGAGTTCCAAAGGCAATATTTCCTCTTACCACGGGGAAAATCCAGTTTGGAGGGGTCCATGTGGGCTTTTTGATCTTTTTATACCAATCACCGCCCTCAGTTTTGACTAACTTTTGGACTCCCAAGACAATACCAAAACTTGCCACAAATGAGACTTGATTGAACGATGGAGTCAAGGCCAGTGCCCGGTGAAGAACAGAATTTAGCACACCGGAGATTTCTGACATATTTTGTAGTTAATTTGTAATGTTTTAATGGGTGCATTGAGCAAATTCCCCGTTTTAGACTCCTCTTTTCATCGCACGATAAAAACAGGTGGAGCAGCAAGAGTAACTGAAATAACCTCCAACATCGATTATAATAATGCATGCATATAAAAATGATGACGCGTAATCACACGATTTAGGGTTTAGTCGTTAAATCGTCTGCGAATTAATGACTAAGAATCAAAAGTTTTGAAAACAAAATGCGATTATTAAAGATTCATTCCCACGTCTCTTGGCACTCAACTATTTATCATTCACCCTCTATCAAACCGCACACATCACACCACGCTATCAAGCACTGTCAGTTTCTACGCCTCCGCCCTGCCGCCACCGACGACAACGTCCCCTCTTCCACCTCTTCTTCTTCCCGCCTTGACACCGACCAACCTGATCCCATCATCACCACCTCTACTGAATACGAAGAAGAAGACGATGATTACCTAGACGAACAACTAGACACATTCCTCCTCCAAGAAGAAGAGGAACAAGAACTCCAATTAGAAGAAGAGAGCATCTGGGGCCCTCCAGCCATCCTTGCCGCTGGCTTCCCCGTCGAAGAACTGGCCGGTATCAGAGTCCTACTGGACGGCCTCGGTGGCCAAGATATCCCTGTCATACCCTCCTCCTCTGCTGCAATACTCCAGAAAATTTGTGAACAGGCAGTTACAGAGGAAGAACCAAAATGGGAAGAGCCCATATCAACGGACCAGCAACTTCAAGCAGAGCAAGGTGGATGGGGGAAACATAGAGTGCTGCTGTTTTCCGGGATTGGTATTCAAGATAGAGCTCTGATAACTGATTTATTAGAGTTTAATAAAATAGATCCGGAAGCTGTGGTAGTATTGCTGCCTCCTCAGGCTTCAATGAAGCTGGGGGAGGTTCTGGCTCTGGCTTTGAAGGAAGAGCAAATGGCACAAAAACAACAAAAAGAAAAGGAAAGACAAGCAGCAGCAGCAGCAGCAGCAGCAGCAGCAGCAGCAGCAGCAGCTGGAGGTAAAGGTGGAAGTAGAAGTGTATCATCATCATCATCATCATATAATGCTACTTCTAATAATGAGGAAGATATTAGCGTGCCTCTAGTAGACATGCTTCCTCCATTAGATACAGTACTAAAAGAAAGCGGCAGCGACTTTTCCGTTGCTGATACAGCCACCACCCAACTCCATGGCCATCTCCATCTGGATGATGACTTTATTATAGATAGGCTAGTAACACCAGAGAACTATAATCTTCCTCCTCCACAAGTTGTAGACCTGAGTCATATATCTGAAATGATGACGACCAGTAGTGTTGACGCTATTGAAGAAGAGGAGGCCGCAGCGGCAGTGGCAACTGCAGCTGCTGTTGGCAAAAATATTAGTGATAGTAGTGGTGCTTCCAGTATAAATAATATTGATAGAGAAGGATCACTGACTCCTGAAGCTGATGATATCATCATTCCAAGTACTTTCAACCAGCAAGAAGAAGAAGAAGAAGAATCAAGAGATCCAGTGATGCTTCCCGAGGTTGACGACTTTGTGTTGAGCAAATCTCGGTTGAGAGAGACAGCTGCCAAGTATAGGATGGATTACCAGACATTATTGCAGACAATTGAAGCTCAGGGTATCGTGTTATCTGACTGATACACTAGATAGAAGTCCCAAACATGTAATGAAGTATTGCAGTTTAGTTAGTTTAAAATTTCTTAAAAAGCACAAAACGAAGAAATACAGAAAGTGTAGGTGGACACACAAATCAAATGTTTGTTGGATTGTCTTCTTCACTTCCTCCTTTCTTCTTCATCTCATTGCTGAATCTCAATATTATTCTTACTTAGTATTTATAAATGCAAAAAAGGCAGAGACAAAAAAATCGATTTCAAATCTCTCTCCTCCTCCTCTCCCTCTTCTCTCCTCCACCAATCAATCAAATGCATTCATCATCTCCTCTTCTCTCTTTCTCTCTTACTATTGTACCAAGCTTTCTCTGGTAGGAATAACCTTAGCTGTCTTCTGGAAGTAATCAATGGCCTTGGACACTCCACTGCCAGGAGCAATCTTCACCCCTGCATCAATCATAGCCATCTCAGCACCACACAATGCAGAGCACAGCATCAGTTCGTCCATATTTCCCAGGTGACCAATTCGGAATACTTTCCCCTTAACTTTATCCAGACCAATACCTAGACTCAAATTGTACTTGGCATAGGCGATATCCACCACTTTCTGGGAGTCGATACCAGCAGGGGTTTCAATGACAGTGAGGGAGTCAGATTTCCACCTAGGGTCTTTGCATAGGGTTTGGAGTCCCCAACCTTCTACAGCTTTACGTGCGCCTTCTGCGAGGCGGAAATGGCGAGCGTGTACGTTTTGCATCCCTTCTTCTTTAAGCATTTTGATGCTGGCCCTCATGCCGTAGAGGAGAGGGAGCGATGGGGTGTAGGGGACGTTGCCGCTGGGGTTGGTGCGTAGCATGTCTGCGAAATCATAGTAGACACGTTTCAGCTTGGCGCTCTTCATTGCGTCAAGAGCCTTGGGTGAGGCGCACACCAGACCGAGACCAGTTGGAATGGAGAGAGCTTTTTGACTTCCAGTGACAGCTACATCCACTCTCCAGTCATCGAATTTGAATTCCAAGGCGCCAATGGAAGATACACCGTCCACCAACAAGAGAGCGGGGTGATCAATGGTGTCCATTGTCTTTCTCACCTCGGGGATGTCGCTGGTGACACCAGTAGTAGTCTCATTATGAACAACAGCCACTGCTTTGATTTGTTTCTTAGTATCAGCTTTGAGGATCTCAGCAAGCTTGGCTTCGTCGGCTCCGTCTCCCCATCTGCAATCAATGACAGTCACGTCCAGACCGAGACGTTGCATCATGTCAATCCAGAGATGGGAGAACAAGCCATATTTGAAAGTGACAATTTTATCTCCTGGGGAGAGAGTGTTTGTCAAGGCTGCTTCCCAACCACCAGTACCGGTACCTGGGTAAATGAAAGGGGTGCCGGTCTTGGTGTTGAACAGGACTTTGGTGTCTGCCAGGCATGATTTGAAGAGTTCCGCAAACCAGGGGTCTCTGTGGTTTTGTCCTGGGACGTTCATGGCTCTTTGGACATCATCGTGGATGTTGACGGGACCTGTCAGTATGATAGTATGGTGGTGGTAGTGATGGTAGAGAGAAGGGGTGAGTGATAGTAGGAGGAAGTAGGGGGCAGGGCCTCTTTCTGCACACTCTCCCTCTCTCTGTCGGAGGAGAAGCGTAGGAGGTATGGAAGGAAAGAGGAAGAATGCGCCCGGTTTCGAGTAAAGTGGGAGGCTTACCTGGAACGTATAGATGATTACGCCCAGCTGGAACGTGGCTGAAGGCTGGTCTGACTCCAGCGTGCTCAGAGACTGAATCAGCAACCTGCACATATTGGAGAGGGAGATGAGGATTGCTGGGTTAGGACACACATTGGGAGCGTTACCGGGTATTTATGACTCCTAGGATCACACCTACCTCATCTGCATAGACTGGAAGGGAGCTATAGTTTCTCAGGGTAGACCCTCTACGCAAGAGTTGTCTTGCCAGCATGTTGATTGCAATTATCGGGTGATCCACCGGCTTTGACGATCAAAATACACTTATTTGAAGCTTCAATCGATAATGGGTTGTAGCATAAAAGGTTTGGATTCCTCAATTCTCACACTTTATGGGCGTATAGTAGGGTCTTGTCGTGTCCCCCTCCAACCCAAGAGAGGAAGGGCTCTCCTCTTCGATTTCTCTCATCCAATCAGAGCTGTTCTCTCTCTCATCTCCTCACCCACCCATTCAAAACCTCGCACAGGTGAACCGACAGCATCCATTAAATCGAAAAATTAGATCACCTATACCTTGACTACATAGGTTTCAATAAAATGAAGAGAAGAGCGGCCTCCCTGCTGGGAGGTAGGCTTCAATCACTGGTGCAAAATGACAGCCAATGCCTCAGTAGTTTGGGGTCCAGTGCTCCATTGGGCCTTAGTCCCCGTGGAAGTCTCACTAAAAGAGCTCCAGTATTCCAGTCTCGTGGTCATGTGATGCCAGCACAGCAACCGGTAGAGGTTTACCCACAAGAAGTAGCTCTCCCTTTTGTCAAGGTGGATTCTGTAGGAGCGATTTCTATCCTAGCTCCCCACGAAAAGGACTTTGTTCCTAAGAAATACGAGAACGTAGATGGTAGACGCATTGAGGATGGTCGATATTCCTCCTTTGCCAAGGAAATTAGTGGTAAGTAGACCTCCAACCCGACTTCCTCCTACGCCTCTGGCTGAGTGGTGGAGGAGATAGCAGCAGCAATATATATAGCTAGCAGTCATTAAGCATGTTAAGCATTTTCTTACAACCCCTAATCTTGATACACTCTATTTTTTAACAATATTCCCTTCCCCTCTTCTCCCCTCCTCATCTTTTACAGATTTCATCCCCAAGGACCGTCAATTCACAGATCCCGTACGCACATTTGCCTACGGCACAGACGCCTCCTTCTACCGCCTCAACCCCAAAATGGTCATCAAAATCCACAACGAAGAGGAAATCAAACGCATCCTCCCTATTGCCAAGAAGCTTGGTGTCCCAGTTACTTTCCGCGCAGCCGGTACCTCCCTTTCTGCTCAGGCCATCACCGACAGCGTGCTGCTCAAGATTAGTCACACTGGTAAAAACTTTAGAAATTTCCAAGTGCAAGGAGATGGCAGCGTCATTACTGTCCAACCAGGTCTTATTGGAGGTGAAGTCAACAGAATTCTTGCCAATCATCAAATCAAACACAAACACCCGGTGCAGTATAAAATCGGTCCCGACCCATCATCCATTGACTCATGCATGATGGGCGGTATCGTGGCCAACAACTCCTCAGGAATGTGCTGTGGTGTCTCTCAAAACTCTTATCACACACTGAAAGACATGAAAATAGTGTTTGTGGACGGTACCATACTCAACACTGCAGATCCAGCCTCCAGAGCAGCATTCCTTACCTCGCACAAGGCTCTGGTCGACGGGGTTGTTGATCTGGCCAAGCGCATTCAAGCCGATACTCAACTGTCTGCTCTCATCCGTAGAAAGTTTGCCATTAAATGCACCACTGGTTATTCTCTGAATGCCTTGGTTGACTTCCCAGTTGACGACCCCATAGAAATCATCAAGAGGTTGATGATTGGCAGTGAAGGCACTCTGGGCTTTGTCTCTGAAGCTACCTACAACACTGTCCCAGAATGGCCCAATAAAGCATCAGCCTTCATCATGTTCCCCGATATTAAGAGTGCCTGCAAAGCTGCCTCTGTACTCAGAACAGAAACCAGCGTCGACGCCGTGGAAATGTTTGACAGAGCCTCTCTGAGAGAGTCGTTGAAAGAAGAAGCAATGCCAAGGCTGGTCCCGGACCTCCCAGACGCTGGCCCCATGGGAGCTGCTCTGCTGATTGAATGCAGAGCACAAACTGCCGAAGACTTGCAAAGCAGAATTGATGAAGTCCGTAATGCACTGAATGCCAGTGGACTCCCCTTTGGTCCAGCCCCCGGAGTAACTAGAGACGTTGATTACTATGAATTCAAACACGACCCCAAGGATGCCAAAGTGTACTGGGACGTCAGAAAAGGATTGATTCCATTGGTTGGCGGTGCCAGAGAAGCTGGTACTGCAATGTTGCTGGAAGATGTTGCCTGCCCAGTTGATAAGCTAGGTGATATGACTATGGATATCATAGAGATGTTTCAGAAATACGGCTACCATGATGCCTCCGCCTTTGGTCACGCCTTAGAAGGCAACCTGCACTTGGTGTTTTCCCAAAGTTTCTCTACTCCTGAAGAAGTATCACGTTTCCACAAGATGTTTGATGAGCTGTGCTACATTGTGGCAACCAAGCATAGTGGTAGTTTGAAGGCTGAGCACGGTACAGGCAGGAATGTTGCTCCATTTGTAGAGATGGAGTGGGGTACTAAGGCATATAACCTAATGTGGGAGTTGAAAGCCATGTTTGACCCAGACTTTGTGCTCAACCCTGGCGTCATCCTGAACAGAGACCCTTTGGCACACGTAAAGAATCTAAAACCATCCCCTAAAGCTGATCCACTGGTAGATAGATGCATTGAATGTGGATTCTGTGAGAGTAACTGCCCCTCTCGTGACGTCACCATCACGCCACGTCAGCGTATTGCCGTCTACAAAGAGCTGACTAGACTGAGAAACATGGAGCTTAGAACCACAGAGCAACAAACTCGTTTGGATGAAATGGCACAGATCTTTGAGTACCAGGGTCAAGACACCTGCGCTGCCGACGGTATGTGCCAAGAAAAGTGCCCTGTCAAGATAAACACTGGAGATCTCATCAAAAAGCTACGCAGCAACGACATGCAAGCAGCTCCAAGAGCCAGTGCCATTGCAGACTTCGTCGCCAATAACTTTGGGGCTACTGCTTGGGCTATGAACAAGATGCTTGGTGTAGTCAATGTTGCTCACTCTGTCTTGGGCCCCACCCCACTGAAAGCCATCGCTACTGCTCTGAACAAGTCAACCAATCACTTCATCCCAGAGTGGAACCCATACATGCCCAAGGGAGCTGCTCCTCTGAATATGTCACCTGCCAAACCACCCACTGTTGAGGATACAATCACAACAGAATCTGGTAGTGGAGTTCCAAGGACCATTCCAAGGAAAGTAGTCTATGTCCCTACCTGTGTGACTAGAATCATGGGACCCAGCAAAGATGATTACGCACAAGAAAGTGTGCATGAAAAGCTGCTCTCTTTGTTTGACAAGGCCGGCTATGAAGTCATCTATCCTGAAGGACTGTCTTCATCTTGCTGCGGAATGATGTTCAACTCCCGTGGTTTCAAAGCAGCTGCTGAAAAGAAGGCTGGTGAGCTTGAATCTGCCATTCTCAAAGCATCAGAAAACGGCAAGTACCCAGTCGTCTGCGACACCTCTCCATGTCTATCTCAACTCAAGTCTGCATTCACGGAACCTGCCCTTAAGTTTTCAATGTTTGAGCCAGTAGAATTCATCAGACGCTTCCTACTGGACAAGCTAGAGTTCACCAAAGTCAAAGACACCGTGGCCATCCACGTCCCTTGCTCATCCAAAAAAATGGGCATTGAAGACTCCTTCATGAAGGTCGCCTCCATGTGTGCAGACCAGGTGGTCCCATCGGGAGTGCCTTGCTGTGGAATGGCAGGTGATAGAGGTATGAGGTATCCAGAACTGACTGGAGCAGCATTGCAGCATCTACAGACTGGAGGGTGCAGTGACGGGTACAGCACATCAAGGACGTGTGAGATGTCGTTGTCTAATCATAGCGGTATCAACTTTAGAGGTTTGGTCTACTTGGTGGATGAGGCTACCAAGCCTAAGAAGGCTGCTACTGCTACTGCTTGATGATGATGATGATGTTTATGTATGAGGTAATGCGTCTGTGTACAAATGTTTATAAAATCTTCTCTCTTTGTGTGTCTTATAGCCCCCTTTTACTGATTGAGAGAAAGGTGGGGGCAACTGTTGCTGTTTTATGTTTTATATACAAGGCGGATGGGGAGAATAACAATACAGGGGGGGGGGGGGGGGGGGGGGGGGCCTACGCTTTTCCTCTTGGATGAGGGGGGGGGGATTTCCTTTTTTTTATGGGGGACCAGGGACTGCAGGAGTTCCATAATAAGCAGGGATAAACT
>Ga0114919_10002519_pt1 | contig 14848 bp, 9 predicted proteins | sample BlataG_FD_88682 | JGI IMG/M metagenome (GOLD analysis project Ga0114919, IMG submission 88682) | Deep subsurface microbial communities from Black Sea to uncover new lineages of life (NeLLi) - Black_00105 metaG | ecosystem: Environmental > Aquatic > Marine > Oceanic > Sediment | place: Atlantic... | reverse complement strand
GGCGGCATGATTCTCGAAAGCCGCTGCACCAGTCCCGACGGCCGCGCTGGCCGGCCCTGCGCGATGGTGGCGGCCGTGTTGCTGGAGATCGACCGCCGCGGCCTGCTGGCTGGCATCGCGGAGCAGACCCCAGTCACACTCGACGTGGTTCCGGACGACGAACCGGCCGATGATGACGACACTGACCGCGTTACCGCTGCGGCAGAAACTGACGGCAGTTCACCAGCCAGCCATGATGCGGAGCCACCAATCGGAAAGACCTCTGCGCGGCACGGTAGCACTGCGGTCAACAGCCCCGGCTCGACTGCGGGCGTCGGCCTGACCAGCCGCCGCAGCAGCCGACAACCGGCCTGGGCAACCGAACTGGAGACCAGACGGCGACTGGTCGAGCCGGCAGTCCGCTCAACAGCATTCGCCTTCGGTGATCTCCGGAAGAGCACCGGCACGCTGATGTTTCTGCTCGATCCGGCGGCAGCTGAACAACGAGTGGTCGTTGTGCTGCCCTGCCGCATGGGCCTCGACGAGTTGGGGCAGCCCTGTGGCCGGCCCAAGCCGATCATCATCGGGCCGAATGACGTTCGTTTTGATCAGTTCGATGCCGACGAACGGCAGGTGCTGGCGGCGCTGGCCGGCACCATGGCCGACGAGGGGCACCATGGTGGCGGGCCGCTGGAGCGACGGACCATGAGTCGATTCGTGCTGAGTCGGCAGTCGGCTGCCCGCGATCTGGCGATGCTCTGTGAACACGGCCGACTGGTATTACAGCCAGAGCCGCGACGGGCCCCCGAGACGGTCGTGCCGCTGGTCTGGGATGCCAGCCGGCCCTGGGAGTTTGCCCTGGTGGTCGAGCCGGGGGATGACTGCGGCCTTGAGGCCTGCCTCGAACACGACCTGGCCACCGGCACCCAGAAGCTCGCCCGGCCCAAAAAGGCCAGCCTCAACGGTCTGCTCGTGCGGGGCAGCGAGCGCCGGTCGCTGCAGGCGCCCCGGCTCATCCTGAGGGCCGGGTTCATCGTACTGGGCGATCGGCTGGCCCGCCTCGTGGTCGACCCGGCGTTCACAGACGAGCGGACAACACTGCCAGAAGACGACGACCCTTCAGGAATTCGGGGCTGGATGGATCAGTTTGACCGACGGGGGCCGATCGAACTGACTGGCTCACAGATCGACGGCCTGATTGAACGATTGGCGGGCCTAGCCGATGTCCCGCGGCTCGAACTACCGGGCTGGACCGGATGGCAGGTGGAGTCAGGCCGGCCGCAGCCCAAACTGGTGCTTGATGACTCACCCTCTGTCGCCGCCACCGAATCTGCCGAGGCGGTCGATCCCGAGGCCACAATCGGTCGGTCCCGTCGCCGCCCCCGCCGGGGCCGCCAGGCAGTGCAGCTGGGTGGGACAATCTGGTTCGACTACGGTGGCATTCTCATCGCAGCGGACGATCCCGCCGGCGGTGCTGCCGACCCTGCACGGCGACGACTCGTCCGCCGCAACCGGTCGGCCGAGCGGGCAGCGTTGGCGGCCCTTCCTCGGTTTGGCTTCGGTCCGGCGCGGGCTCATCGGGCTGCTGATACCGAGGCCGACGATACCGCCGTTCATCATGTCGAGGTGCCCCGCACACGGCTGGATGCCTCGGTGTCGCAGTTGGCTGCCGTCGGCTGGGCAGTTGAGGTGGCTGGCCGCCGCTACCGGCCCGCCGGCAGTGTGGCATGGAACGTTACCAGTGGGATCGACTGGTTCGAACTGTCTGGCTCGATCGACTTCGGCGGCGTCGTCGCTGATATGCCAGCCCTGCTGGCCGCGCTGGCTCGGGGCGACCGGGCAGTCGATCTTGAGGATGGCACCCGCGGCATCCTGCCGGCCGACTTTGCCGAGCAGCTTGAGCCGCTGCTGGCTTTGGCTGACCAGCAGAATGGTCGGCTGCGGTACAGCCGCATGCAGGCTGCCCTGCTCGATGCCCTGATCGCCAGCATGCCACAGTCGCAGGTCGATGATGCCTTTGCGGCGATCCGCGACGAGCTGGCAGCCGGCGGCCGCCCCGAGCCCGAGCATGAGCCCGAGGGCTTCGCCGGAACGCTGCGGCACTATCAACGCGAAGGACTCGGCTGGCTTGCCTTTCTTGAACGGCTTGGGCTGGGAGGCTGTCTGGCCGATGACATGGGTCTGGGCAAGACGATTCAGGTTCTCGCCCTGTTCATGCGGCGGCAACAGGTTGTGCGTGAAGCAGGCCTGACACCGCGGCCATCGCTGGTGGTGGTACCCAAGAGCCTGATCTTCAACTGGATGGAAGAGGCTCGCCGGTTTGCACCGCAATTGCGACTGCTGAATTACACCGGCCAAGAGCGGATTGAGGCGACCGAATCGATCGGCAGCCATGACCTGGTGCTGACCACCTACGGCACCCTCCGCCGCGACATCATCCAGCACCGCAAGCTGGAATTTGACTATGTCGTGCTCGATGAAGCCCAGGCTATCAAGAATGCCGCCAGCCAGGCTGCCAAGGCCTGCCGGCTGCTCAAGGCCAGGCAGCGGCTGGCTCTGACCGGCACACCGGTGGAGAACCACATCGGGGAGCTCTGGAGTATCTTTGAATTTCTCAACCCCGGTCAGTTGGGTACTGCCAGTCGGCTGAAGCGGTTTCTGGCTGGTGGCCGCGGCAACGGTGCCGAACTGGTGGCCCGGGCCGTGCGGCCCTATCTGCTGCGCCGGACCAAGTCGCAGGTGCTTGACGATCTGCCGGAGAAGACCGAGCAGACTCTCTTCTGTGAATTGGGTGATCAACAGCGGAAGGCCTACGACGAACTCCGTAGCCACTTCCGACGCGAGTTGGCCAGCCGGATCGGCCAGCAGGGCCTGGGCCGCAGCCGAATCGCCGTCCTTGAGGCCCTGCTGCGGCTACGGCAGGCCGCCTGCCATCCGGGCCTGATCGATACCAGCCGGATCGATGAGCCTTCGGCCAAGCTCGACAACCTGCTGGAACAACTTGGCGAGGTACTCGACGAAGGCCACAAGGTGCTCGTCTTCAGTCAGTTCACCAGCTTTCTGGCAATTCTGCGGCGGCAGCTTGATGCCCGCGGCCAGGTCTACGAGTATCTCGACGGCAAGACCACCGATCGCCAGAGTCGGGTCGAGCGGTTTCAGGAAGACCCCGACTGCCGGCTGTTCTTGGTCAGCTTGAAAGCGGGGGGGCAGGGCCTCAATCTGACCGCAGCCGACTATGTCTACATCCTCGACCCCTGGTGGAACCCCGCCGTCGAGGCCCAGGCGATCGACCGAGCCCACCGCATCGGTCAGACCCGGCCGGTGTTTGCCTATCGCCTGATCGCTCGCAACACGGTCGAAGAAAAGATTCTCGCGCTCCAGGAACAGAAGCGGGAACTGGCCGATTCGATTGTCACCGCCGACACCGGCATCCTCTCAGGCCTGACCGCCGAAGACGTCGAGATGCTGCTTTCATAGGGGTTCCACGGCTTTTCCAGCAGGCTTCACCGGCCGTCCGTGCGACCCCACGAGGTTGCTTATCGAACCCTAACGTTTCTGGGGATGATGAGGGCTGTCGTAGACTCCAACGGCAAAACGTCGTGAGCCAACCAATTGCTGGCGACGTTGCAGCGACGGCCATTCACGCAACGGCTGCAACCTGAGGAGTTCCATCCAATGCCCCTGACAACCTTCTCTTCTGGTGCGAGTGTGAAGTCTCCCCTGACCACGCCACCGTCCGGCAACGGGCCACAAATCAGCTATGAAATCCTCGTAGTCGATGACGAGGACGACCTGCTGGAACTGGTTCGCTATACGCTTTCAAAGGCCGGCCATGCAATTGCCTGCGCTAGCACGGGTGAGGATGCCCTCAAGCTGGCTCGCAAGCAGCCGCCCGACCTGATCGTGCTCGACCTGATGCTACCTGGAATCGATGGCATGGAGGTCTGCCGCCGACTCAAGGGTGACTCCAAGACCCGGGACATCCCGATCATCATGCTGACCGCGAAGACGGAAGAAGCCGATGTGATCAGTGGGCTTGACCGGGGGGCTGACGATTACATCACCAAGCCCTTCAGCCCGCGGGTGCTGGCGGCTCGGGTGAAATCGCTTTTGCGCCGCAAAGAGGCCGAAGTTCGCAGCCAAATGGAAACGACGATTGAGGTCCGTGAACTGGCGATCCACCCCGGCCGGCATGAAGTCAAAATCAACGGGGAGCCACTGGAGTTGACCTACACTGAATTTGCTCTGCTTCAGTTTCTGGCCAAACGCCCCGGCTGGGCCTACACCCGCACCCAAATCGTCGACGCCGTCAAAGGTGAAGATTATCCTGTCACTGAGCGGTCGGTCGACGTACAGGTGGCTGGCCTTCGGAAAAAGCTCGGAGCTTTTGGCAGTAATATTGAGACCGTCCGGGGCGTGGGATATCGGTTCCGGGCGTGATGCACTCCGTCCCCTCCGGCCCCCGTCCGCATGCCCAGAACCAGGCTCGTCTGGCACCTTTTTGCAACCTACACGGTCGCGGTGGCGACCGTTATGGTCGGTTGTTACTGGCTGGCATCACTGCAGCTGGCTCGGCTGACCGACGAGACGCAGTTTCAACAAATGACCACCCTGGCGAGCGGGCTTGCCGCAGCTCACTCCGAATTTTCTGAACCTGGCGACCAACGCATTGTCCAGCAACTGGTCCGGCGGCTCAGCATACCGGCGGGCATGAGCGTTGAACTGCTTGATAGTGGTGGCAAACGGCTGCCCGATTCAGTTCTCGAACTGGGCGACCATACTGATCCCCTCGACCGCTGGCCTGACCCCGAACGGTTACTGACTGAAGCCCGTGCCGGCCGCGTCGCCCGCGGTAGTCGCTATGACGCAACCACCGGCAGCCGGGTCTTGGCGGTGACAGTCCCGTTTGAAAACGATGGCAGCGACACCACGATTGTCCGCGTTCTGGCCGACACCCGTTCTGCCGACCGCAATCTCAGCCAGTCGCTCAGAAGACTGCTATTGGGCTTTTTCATAGGAAGTCTGGTTGCCATTCTCATCGGCTGGATGATCGCCGCCCGGGTCGCCCGGCCCGCCCGCGAGCTGGCCCGGACTGCTCGGCAAGTGGCCGACGGTGAGGCCGGGGTCCAGATGCCCGGGTCAGAGGTGGCAGAATTCGCGACCATTGCTGCGGCTGTCGCTGTGCTGCGGGATCAGCTCGTGGAACGGGGCCTGACGATCGGCCGACAGGACACCCAGCAAGAAGCTGTTCTCGACAGCATGATCGAAGGAGTGCTGGCCGTGGATGTTCGGCAGCGAATTGTCGGGCTGAACCAGGCCGCCGCCAACCTGCTTCAGCTCGACATTGACACAGTCATTCGACGTCCGCTCCAGGAGGTGATTCGTAATCCCGACCTCCGCCGCTTCGCGCTCCGGGCAATCGACTGCCGGGAACCCGTCGAGGATGATTTCGTCCTGCCCGGTCCGACCGACCACACCATTCGGGTCCGCGGTACCGCTCTTCGCGATCCTTCCGGCGAGGGCGGGGCGGTGATCGTGCTCAACGACGTCACCGAACTTGAGCGACTCGAGCGGATCCGGCGAGATTTCGTAGCCAACGTCTCGCATGAGCTGAAAACTCCGATCGCCTCTATCAAGGGGTTTGTCGAGACCCTGCTCGATGGGGCCATCGACGATGCCGATGATGCCCGCCGCTTCCTTGATATCGTTGCCCGCCAGGCCGACCGGCTGGAGGCAATCATTGAGGACCTGCTGTCGCTGTCACGAATTGAACAAAGCGAGGAGATCGGTTCGTTGCCGCTGGAACCGACCATGATCCTTAACGTCCTGCTGGCGGCCCGGTCTGACTGTCTCCCCAGGGCAGCTGATCGTGGTGTACCAATCGAAATCGAGTGTAGCGATAGCCTGATTGCGACAGTCAATGGTCCACTGTTGGAACAGGCGGTGCTCAACCTGATCGACAACGCCGTCAAGTATGGTGGTCGGGACACACCGATTGGGGTCCGGGCCAGCCTTGAGTCTGATGCCAAAGCGGACCGTACAATGCTCATGATTACCGTCCGCGACGAGGGCTGTGGCATCGAATCCGAACACCTGCCGCGACTGTTTGAGCGGTTCTATCGCATCGACAAGGGCCGCAGTCGGCAAGCCGGGGGCACCGGGCTGGGCCTTTCGATCGTCAAGCACATCGTGCAGGCCCATGGTGGCACAATTGCCGTCGCCAGCGAGCCCAGCCAGGGCAGCACCTTTACGTTGCGGCTACCCGGCTGAGGTCGGTTGCTTGGCGTGGAAGGCGAGGATCTGGTCCCACGCCTCCTGAGGTGTTTCGGCATAACTGAACAGCTTCAGGTGATCGTCCGCGATCACACCCGAATCAGCCAGGAACTGAAAATCGACCACCCGCGACCAGTAATCTCGCCCGAAAAGAATGATTGGAATCGGCTGCATCCGGTGCGTCTGCCGCAGGGTGAGCGTCTCGAACATCTCATCGAGCGTGCCGAAGCCACCGGGGAACAGCACTGCCCCGGCAGCCCGCATCACAAAGTGAAACTTCCGTAGTGCAAAATACTTGAACTGGAAGCAGAGCTCGGGAGTGATGAACGGGTTGGGCTGCTGCTCGGCAGGCAGCTTGATGTTCAGACCGATCGATTTGCAGCCGACGTCGAAGGCACCCCGGTTGGCCGCCTCCATAATGCCGGGGCCACCACCGGTAACGACAACATAGGCTCGCTCCTCCTCACACTGGTTGTCGATTGAAACCAGTCGAGCGAACTCCCGGGCCGCATCGTAATAGTGGGAAAATCCAAGCAACTGCTCACTACGGAGGAGTTCACGAGCCAAACCGGCATCACCCGGGGCAACGGCCAGATTTCGGCGGGCCTCGGCCAGCCGCCGCTCGGCCGCTGTCTTCTCAACAATCTGTGTGCCGCCGAAGACGATGATTGTCGAGGTAATGTTATCGGCCTGGAAGGCGAGTTCAGCCTTTCCAAGTTCCAGCAACATGCGGACTCCCCGCATCTCTTCTCGTTCAAGCAACGCCCAATCGTCTTGAGCCAGGCAATAGCTGGGTGACCGGAGGATCTCCTCCATGTTCTCGGCGACATAAGACACGTCGTTGCCCAGAATTGTGCTAGGCAGGGTGGGGCAACTCTCACCGTGGGTCTCACTCCACGGCGGGCCGCTCTGATTGCTCGTGCCGGACGGACGGGATGGTGGCTTTTTGCTCATGGCAGTCACTCCAGGACGACTCGCGTACCAATTGCGGGACAGGCTGTCTTCCATTGAAACATTTCGGTGAGACGAGCGGCCATGCCCCGGGCTGCGGCAGGCTCACCATGCACCAGAAAGGTCTGTTTGGGCGGCGCCAGAGCCTCAAGCCAGCGGACCATCTCGCGGCGGTCGGCATGGCCGGAGAATGCGTCGATCTGGCGGACGGCCGCCGCCACCGGAATTTCCCGACCATGAATTTTGAGCATGCGGGCCCCTTCCTGCAGGCTGCGGCCGCGGGTGCCTTTGGCCTGAAAACCGGCCAGCAGCACCGTTGTTTCGGGCAGTGGCAACCGCCGCTTGAGGTGATGCAAAATCCGACCGCCGTTCATCATGCCGCTGGCAGCAATGATCACCCCCGGGCCGTCGTGGGCGTTGATCGCCTTCGATTCAGCCGCCGACCGGGCCAGTTGCACGTCCCGGGGCGACAGATTGCCAACAACGCCCGCCTCGATTGCCTCGGCAAAGTCGTGTTCTTTGGCATGCTGCCGGAAGACCTCAGTGGCCGCCACCGCCATTGGTGAATCGACCCAGATCGGCAAGGGCGGAATTTGGCCACTACCCATCAGGGTCCGCAGCAAATAGACCAGTTGCTGCGCCCGGCCAACGGCAAACGAGGCGACCAGCAACATGCCACCCCGTGCCACCGACTCGTTGACCACTGCGGCAAGCTCATCCAGCGGATTATCCTGGGCGTGATCGCGATCGCCATAGGTACTCTCACAGACAAGATAATCGCAGGCCGGGGGTGGGGCGGGGTCGTGATAAAGCGGCGCGTCGAACCGGCCAATATCACCCGAACAAATCAGCCGAACCGGTGGATCACCTACTTCGAGTTCATAGAAGCAACTCCCCAGCATATGGCCGGCGTCATGGCCCCGGCAGCGTACCCCCGTGATGGGCTCGAACCATTTCAGCCGTTCGATTCGCTTCAGCTGCCGCAGTGTCCGGCTGACATCCTTTTCGTCATACAGCGGCAGAGCGGGTCGGTGCCGTGAATAGCCCTTCTTGTTGGCGTAGGCGGCATCCTCTGCCTGGCATTTGGCGGAGTCGTAGAGCAGCAGATCAAGAAGGTCGGCAGTCGGGGCTGTGGCGAAGATCGGCCCCTGAAAGCCGCCCCGCACCAACCTTGGCAGAAAGCCCGAGTGATCAAGATGGGCATGGGTAAGCACCACGGCATCGATTGAGGCGGGAGGCACCGGAAAGTCCTGCCAGTTTTTCAACCGCAACCGCTTCTCGCCCTGGAACAGGCCGCAGTCAACCAGCAGCCGCTGTCGGCCCACCTCCAGCAGGTGCCGTGAGCCCGAAACGGTGCCGGCCGCACCCAGAAAGCTGAGTGTTGGTGGTGGGCTCATGGGGCGGCCCTGTCGGCAGTCCGACGACGATCGATTGACCGGCTGCTGCCGGCCAGCGTGAGGACAGCCTGATCGATCCGTAGCGACTCTATCTGCCAGCGACGGCTGGGCTGTCGCGGACCCTGCGCCGGCCCGCTGGGCCGCTCAGCCAATTGCTCAGGCACAGTCACAAGCAGCAGGCTGCGGTCACGAAACCGCTGCATGTCAGCCTCCAATCCCACCTTGGCAAGGCGGTTGGCACATTCCCGCAACACTGCGTCACGGGGCAGTGGCAGGCTACCTAGGCCGGCCCGACGAACGGTCAGGGCAAATTGGTTGGCAGCCCGCAGGCCTACTTCAACCTCCGCCCAGGCAACTGCCCGGACGCCCCAGGTCGTGACTTCAATGCCGATACGAGCAAGCTTCGGGGCAAACTCAATCCGCGGCCGAGACAACCGCCCCCAGGCCCGTCGGCCCAGCAAGTCAGGATGGTTCCGCGGCAGGTCATGGCCCAGCCAGGCATTGATTGCATCTTGGCTCATCTCAACTCCCCATGGTCCTTCACGGTCTGCGGCGGCGATCACCGCTGCCACCTCAGTTATGAACCTTCCCGCCAAGGCCTCAGCATCGGGGCCAAGGCCCACCACCCGCCGGTAAAAGGCTGGCGGTGTCGCCACGACCAGCCAACTGATCAACAGCAGGGCAAGCAGCAGGACAACGATGACCAGCGGAAGCCGACGGCGGCAGAACGGCCAGCGGGCGGCCGGCCGGACGGGTTGCTTCGGCCCGTCCGGCCGTTCGGCGGTTGCCGCCATTGTCATCATGTCGTTCTCCGAAACCGGCCGAGCCCAACCGCGACGGCTCAGCCAGCGAGGCTACAGAACCGAGAGATCGGAAGTTCACCCGCATCCACCAGATGGACATCGCCGACCGCATCGACCTCCAGTTCATCCCGCAGCACCTTCATTTCGGTGGGAGCCTCAATCCCAATCCGAACCTTGTCGCCGTTAACCCGTACCACCGTGACCACAACCGATTCCCCCACCCGAATTCGTTCATTCTGCTTCCGGGACAATACCAGCATGCCAGCCTCCGTTCGTGTTGATGGATGTGTCGGATGAATAGAGCCGAGAACTGTACAGGCGTCAAGCTTTTGCTGGCGAGTGGACGGCACCGCGACCAGAGGCACCTGACGGCCTGGGCAAGATAGGAGCCAAGGGAGATATCGACCGGGCAGCCAAGCTTTCTTGGACGTAACGATTCCACACGCAATGGTGCGGATCGTGCCGGCTGGATGGAGGAGCAGCGGGGTGCATCGCTCCATTGTCCGGTCATCTTCTGAAGGCTTACCCAGGGAAGCCGCCAGCGGAAGCTGGCGGACCGGCAGCACCTGAAGGGCCACCTTATTCGGCGTCGGCCTCGGTGACACTGGCCTCGGTGTAGGCGGCCAGATCGACCTCTTCGGCGGCCGCCATGCAGGCTTCGGCGTCAGCAATGCGTTCAAGATCATCTGACCGCAAGGCTGGATGAATCCGATGCACCGACCGCAGCTGCCGCTGCATGACACCAGCCAGCGGTGTGCCCGCGAACCCGCCGCGGGGATCGGTCTCAAGCGTCACCTCAGCTGGCAGGCTGTCGGCCGCCGCTACTTCACGGTTGATCGCCAGCCGTGGGAATGGCGGCACGCCACCAGGATGCAACAGGGCCCGCAACAGCACGGCCGTGTCGGCAAACTGTTGGTAGCGAGCAGCGAGTTCGGGGGATGGTGCAGTGACGGTTTTGACCCGATAGCGAACCCGGGGGCCAACCAGTTCCAACTGGCCGCCTTCCACTTGGACACCCTCCCCAAAGCCCGGGCCACCGGCCCAGCAGATCAGCTTGTCATCAGACTGCCGCGCCCACTTGGCCAGTGACACACTGAGCCGTTCCAGTTGAATTGCATCGACCGTCGTACGGACATTGCGGTGAGAATCAATTAACACCACCCGTTCCCGGGCCGGATCATGGAGGATGATCTCACCGCCAAAACTGTCGTCACTCGGCTCAACGGATGGGCTGCCGTCGGCTGGGGCGACGGCCAGAAAGTCCCAGGCGACATCTCGGGCGAACAGGGTCAGGCTCTTGGCCAGCGGCGTGTCGGCGTCGCCGTCGAAGACCTCGGTTTCGACGCGGAGCGTGGCGGCATCATCGGCCGCCGATAATGCCCCCAGTGGCAGCAGCAGCCATGGCACCGCCCAGACAACAGCCCAGACAACAGGCGAATGGCGAGCCCAGCAATGTGGCAGCATGGTCGATCCGACATTCGGGGGTGAAAACTCCACAACACACGCGGGAGGTGTAGCAAATGCCCCTTCCGGCCCCCAGAGCGGTTCCCGGCTCCTGGCCCGCCGCGGTGATTTTTTGTCCACAAACGGGTATTACTTGTTTGCCTACCCTGCCCCATCCACCAGGCTCACCATGTTTCTTGCCGACCTGCTTGTTGTCTTTGCCGTCACAGCGGTGGTTGTCTTTGTGTTTGGCCGGGCCCAGATTCCCAGCGTCATTGGGCTGCTCGTCTCGGGGGTGCTGGTCGGTCCCTACGGCCTGTCGCTGGTCGATGATGTGGAGAGCGTCGAACTGCTGGCTGAAATTGGCGTGGTGGTCCTGCTGTTCACCGTCGGGCTTGAGATTTCGCTCTCACGACTCATGGTGATGCTACCGCTGATGGCGCAGGTGGGGCTGCCGCAGATCGCTGGCACCACCCTGCTGGTGGCAGCCGCCACCTGGTGGCATCTGGGGTCGCTGCCCGAAGCGATCTTTGCGGGCTTGCTGGTGGCGATGTCGAGTACCGCCATCGTGCTGAAGATTCTGGCCGACAAGGGCCAGACCGGCACGCCGCCGGGCCGCATTGCCGTTGCCGTGCTGCTGCTGCAAGACCTGCTGGTGGTGGTGGCGATGCTGGCGGTGCCGCTGCTGGCGGCAGCGGCAGGCGTGGAACCCCCGGCCACCGAAACCGGTGCCACACACGGTAGCCATACCGGACCGCTGGTGGCCAATCCACTGGTGGCCGTCCTGATTGGCTTTGCCGTGGTGGCGGCTGTGCTGGTGGCCGGCCGGAAACTGATTCCCTGGGTTCTGCACGAGGTGGTGCGGTTGCGGAACCGCGAACTGTTTCTGATTGTGCTGGTGCTGATCTGCCTCGGCACGGCGGCAATCACCGCCAAGGTTGGGCTATCGCTGGCGCTGGGGGCATTCCTGGCGGGGCTGGCCTTGTCGGAGAGCGAGTACGGCCATCAGGCTTTCGCCGAGGTGCTGCCCTTTCGTGACACGCTGGCAAGTCTGTTCTTTGTTTCCGTTGGCATGCTGCTCGACATTTCTTTCGTGGCGAGCCACCTCGGGCTGGTCGGCCTGGTGGTCGTCGGCATTGTGCTGACCAAGCTGCTAGTGACTGCGGTGCCGGCAGTAGCTGTCGGCTTTCCGCTGCGAACCAGCCTGATTGCCGGCGGCACGATCGCCCAGGTGGGAGAGTTTTCCTTCGTGCTCGGCTCCCGCGGCCAAGAGGTGGGACTGCTCGCCCCTGCCGACTATCAGGCCTTTCTGGCGGCTGCCGTCGTGACGATGGCGGCCACACCGGTGCTGACCGGCCTGCTGCCCCGACTCTGTGACCGGCTGGCCCGCAGCCGCCGGTTTGGCCGGCTATTTCACGAGCCGCCCCCTCCCTCAGGCCGCGAGCTGGCCGACCATGTCGTGATTGCCGGCTTTGGCGTCAACGGCCGCAATCTGGCCGCGGCCCTCACCGAGTTCGGCGTGCCGCATGTGATCCTCGAACTCAATCCCGAGACGGTCCGACGCGAACGGGCTGCCGGCCTCGACATTCGCTATGGCGACTGCACCCGGGCAGCCATCCTCGAACATGCCGGGATCGCACAGGCCCGGGCCTATGTGGTGGCCATCTCCGACCCGGCCAGTGCCCGCCGCAGTGTGCGGGTGGCTCGCGACCTTGCACCCGATGCCCAGATTCTCATTCGCACCGAGTACCTGGCTGAGGTCGATGAGCTGCGGTTGCTTGGGGCCGATGTTGTGGTGCCGGCTGAGTTTGAGACAGCGCTTTCGATCTTCGAGCGGGTGTTGGGCATCTACGACGTGCCGGAGGAGACGGTCGACGACCTGGTTGATGATCTGCGGCTGGAAAACTATGGCTTTCTCCGCGGCGGCGGCCGGCGGCTGGCCTTGCGGGCTGACGGCACCCCCGACCTGTTGGATCAGTTGGGCAGTTGTCAGATTCCCCCGGGCAGCGCTGCCGAGGGGCACTCGATCGGCGAACTTGGCATCCGGGCCGCGACCGGCGTCACGATCATCGCCATTCGTCGGGCCGGCCGGCTGACTCGCAACCCCGGGCCTGACTTCCGGCTGCAGGCCGGTGACGACGTGTCGTTTGTCGGCAGCCGCGAGGAGCGGGCCGCTGCCAGTCAACTGTTGACGATGGCACTCGATGGATGACCCACCAAAGGATAGTCCGGCCAATGGACGGAATAGTCCGGCCAATGGCACTCCCGCAACCATGCCCACAGGCATTTCCGAGCTGATGGGCGGCTGGTGAGGCTGGTGCCGCGTTTTCCGGCACCAAATCAGCTGCTCCCGGAACGGCTGCCCTCCCCCCTGGGGTGGCGAGTTTCTCGCCTCGGCGCAGACCGTCTCCCGGGTCGCCCGTCCTGGGCTTTGGTTTGACCTTGCGCCCGACACGGCTCAAAGGCTGTGGATGTCGATCACCGGCAGCTCGGCATCGATGAGACCGCCAGGCGGCCGGACTCAGACAGACTCCGCGCATAAGCCTGAAAACCGCCACCTCGGAGGGAGAAGGCACGTGGGATGGGAAGGCCTGGTGCTCACCCGGGAGACGGGAGCATGCGACTCGCGAGCCGCTGATCAGCTCGATAATGTTGAGGAAGTGCCATTGGCCGGGCTATCCTCCGTTGTCGCTCGATTGGGCGCCGGATAAAGTTGAAGTAACGTCGGGAGTTGGCTTCATGAGCGACACATTGATCATCCGCGGGCACTACATCGGCCGGACATTCGTCCCGGATGGGCCTCTCCCAGATGCGGAAGGGGTCGCTGAGTTGGTCATAACCCCGTCGGTTCATCGGCCGACCGTTTCGATTGCAGATGCCTTCGGTACCGCGACCGAGTTGCGGAGCGCAGATGAAATACTAGCCAAGTCACGCGCGGATCGCGACGACTGGGGTAACCGTTGATCTACCTTGACTCGAATGTCGTCATCCGATTAGTCGAGGGCGATGCTTTGGCCCGTGCGCCATTGGTCGCCCGGCTAGCTTCGTCGCTCGGGGTAGCAAGATCGCTGACGACGTCTCGCTTAGCCCGATTGGAGTGCCGCTCAAATCTATTGCGTGCGGGTGATACAGCGACCTTGGCACAATTCGATGTCTTCTTCTCCGGAGTCGAAATCAGCCTTATCGAGGTTACGGCATCGGTGGTCGAGTTGGCAACTGAAATCCGTGCGAAATACAACCTCAAAACACCTGATGCACTTCATTACGCTTCGGCCATGGAGGCTGACGCGAACGTGTTCTTGACAGGCGATCGTGTGTTCGCGCGATGCTCAGACGTGGCGGTCGAGATCCTCTGAAACCACGATCGCTCACCAACGATAGTCCGGCCAATGGCACTTCCGCAACCATGCCCACAGGCATTTCCGAGCCGATGGGCGGCTGGTGAGGCTGGTGCCGCGTTTTCCGACGCCTCATCAACTGCTCCCGGAACGGCTTTCCTCCCCCCTGGGGTGGCGAGTTTCTCGCCTCGGCGCAGACCGTCTCCCGGGTCGCCCGTCCTGGGCTTTGGTTTGACCTCGCGCCCGGTACGGCTCAAAGGCTGTGGATGTCGATCACCGGCAGCTCGTCGGGCGACGCCTGAACCACTTCGCGGTCGTCATGCGCCTGGACGAGCTCGCCCCAGTCGGTGGGTGGGCCACGAGCGGGCGACACCGGTGGTGGTTCGAGCGGTTCGCCGAGATGTGTGAGAATCTGACTTTACGCGGGCGAAGCCATCCTGGCCTTCTTCCGCTTGCGAACCTCCGGTTCGAAGTGAGCCGGCTCCTGCTGGCCGTCTTCTCTGAGCCGGATGTCACCACCACAACTCGGGCAGTCGAGCGGAAACTCATCCCCCACCCGCGCCATCAGTTTCGCCTTTGGCGTCGGGAGGTGTCGTGCGAGCGGGGCTTCGCCTGAGTATCGCAGCAGCCCGTGGCATGGGCCTCGCCCGCATGCCCAGCGTCG
>Ga0114919_10002518_pt1 | contig 14853 bp, 10 predicted proteins | sample BlataG_FD_88682 | JGI IMG/M metagenome (GOLD analysis project Ga0114919, IMG submission 88682) | Deep subsurface microbial communities from Black Sea to uncover new lineages of life (NeLLi) - Black_00105 metaG | ecosystem: Environmental > Aquatic > Marine > Oceanic > Sediment | place: Atlantic... | reverse complement strand
TTTTTGTGTTAATTTAGGCAAGATTTTTGCGGTTTTTCGACCAAAAGTGCAGGTAGTTGGAACCTAAAATCGAAAAATCTAAAAATTTTTTATCTCCTTTTCTCACATCGAGTTACGAGAATCAGAAATCGAGAATCGACCACTATTTTCGACTCAAACGCGCATGTTCGCCCAATTATAGAGACGAGTTGTTTTACCGCCGAGAACCATGAACCAATGAACTATTTAACCATTTACAAGCATCGAGTATCCAGAATCCGCCATTGGGCGTCCTGTGGAGAGAATCCAACTTTAGCTCACTTTAGGCACTTTATCCGCCGCGGCGGATTTAGCTCACTCTTAACTAACTTGTCCTCTACATTTGTAGAGAGCGCTTTACAAATCAGACCTTTTATGCAAAACAAACCCAATCTTGTCCGCCGTAGGCGGATTGCAAATGAATGTAAATCTATATAATACAACGGATTATGAAAATAAATGGCAGCGGAGAGTCCGAAAAAACAAACCCAATTCAAACCCAATTTCTGAAAGGCCAGAATGAAATTAAACTTCTATTCAACAAAGGATTATGAAAATAAACCACACCTTCGGACTCCGGGAAAACAAACCCAATCAAAGCCAATTTCAAACGGGGCCGGTCGTTCCATATTTTCTAAAAAGGGCTTGACAGTATGTGTAGTAAGTTGCTATATTACAACGAGTTAAACATTGAAGCGCCTGTAGCTCAATTGGATAGAGCGTCGGTCTACGGAACCGGAAGTTGGGGGTTCGAGTCCCTCCAGGCGTGTTTCTTTTTTGTGGGTGTCATTCACCTTTATCTCAGAATGAGAGTTAATACTTGTGACGAACTTTTGGTTGGACCTGCTTGTTAAATAAACCTCCATCCTGTCACCCATTGGCTAAACAATATCAACTGTTGCAGAGATTTCGTGAGAGCCTTCGGGCGTATCATATTTGGGTGCCCAGTGATCTATTTCAGGGTATATAGTTGATTGATCTCATCTGTGCTCAAGGCGCGATCATAGATGCGTACGTCGTCCACTATACCGCCGAAGGACTCCTGACCGCCGCCGATGTAGAGCACCTCATCAGGGTTGTTCACACCGTCACAGTGACTGGCAGCCCCGACTTTTGGATTGTAAGAGCCGTTTTCCGCCACCTCTCCATTAATGTAGATAGTCGCCGTATCGGTAGCGCTGTCATAAGTACAGGCGACGTGCACCCACGTGCCGTCGCTATATGCCCCCTGGGGAACACGGCACTCACCGTCCCAGCCACCGTAAGCCTGCCAGCCTCCTATCCGAAACCGCAGAGGGCTGTCCTCACCCGAAGGTCGCAACAGGATATTGTAACCGCGGCTGCTGAACTCGGCCGATTTATCCAGTATCGTGCACCAACTGCCGTAGTTGTCCACCATCCACCAGGCTAAGGTCAGATCTTCGGTCGTCGGTGTTGGCCCGGTGCCGCAATTCACATAGTCATTCGACCCATCGAACTGCAGCGCGCCGCCGATGATGCCGTCGGTCCAACTTGCTCCGTTCAGGGTCCCATCGTAGTTGCCGGTTGCGTCGGTAGCGATGTTACCAACGCCATCGTCCAGCTTCCAGTACGCCACCAGGCCCGGCTCAGTGTGTATTTCTCTGGGGTACCAATTATTGGCCAGAAGGGTGTAGTCAACCAAATCAACCCGGCCACTATGGTCTATATCCGCCTTACTGCACCATTCGTTTTCGGAATTGCAGCCGCCGTCCAACCAATGCCTGAGCAACAGCGATAAATCCACAATACCCACGTAGCTATCAAGGTTCAGGTCGCCAACCGGATACCATATTACTTCATAGTTGATCTGGTCTGCTTGCTGGAGTATATTGCCTGTTTCTCTGTCATACTCCATAAACCGCACTCGCCAGTAGAGGCTTCTGCTACTGTCGCGGTGTTCGTCGATAAAGAAATTACCCGTCCAACCCAGCGGCGACGGAACCGACGTCAACTGGGTTAGAGCGTTGACGTGCTGGTAGGTTCTCCACTCGGCTAAATAATTTGCTCCCATGTCCCAGTACTCATGATATATTCCGGGACCATAGTAATCATGGTAGTGCCGAAACTCCGGTGTCGGTGGATGTTCGTACCAGAAATCCCATTCATCGTGCCACAACGCCGGAGACACTGCCGTAAGTGTATTCCCTGTCGCCTCGACATGGGCAAAATCATCTGTCGGCCCTGATGGGATATAAGGCTTAAGTGCAGGATCGCCATAGAGTATAGCCATATATCTTACGCCATTATTGTAATAGTTTCCTCCTGCTACATTAGCCAAAGCTGAGCAATGAGAAGTTATCTGGGCTCTTCTCCAGGCTTGCCCAAGAGTGTCTCCCCTTGCTATGCCATTCCAGAATTCACTTTTAATCACAACGTAACATGCGGTTGCCTCTCGAGAGGTGCCCAAATATGCGATAGCTCCCTTTCTCAAAAATTGCGGCACAATCAGCTTTTCCCACGGGTAGAAGGTCATATCAATGCCTCCGCTGAGGCACCCGCTGGTTTCAGCTATACAAGGCGCCAGCAAGACGTTTAAAAAGACCTTTTGTTGAGCATAATTAAAACCAGGCCCATGTCCCCAGCCGCCCTCATCAGAGTGATGTGAATGTGTAATGACGGCTCGATTTTGCATTAACAGAAGGTCAGCTTGCTCAAATGGTTCTTTGCCCAGAAATTCAACGGGCGGGTCAAAACCCACATTTTCAAGCTGTTTTGTGCCGAGTCTGGTCCTGTTGGCTTCACCGCCAAGGGAGAGCATTTTCCCCGCCCAGCTTGGGTCGATCAGATCATCGTAAGTGACCGACCGAGCAACCAACAGAGTACCATAACACAGGTTTTGACCTATGATTCGGCCAACTGATATGTCGGCAAATATATCATCGTCGGCGTCAGCCAATAAGTTATCCGTAGGCACCATTTCGCTGCATGTATATGTATAATCAGATACCGAACCAAAAGGTATTGCGTCAAACATACCGACTATGCACAGATATTCCGGATAATGCCCCAGAGTGCCGTAATAACTCGAAAGCTCATTTCGCATTAGTGTTGGACACGGATAGGTAAGTTTGACGCTTCCCGTAGTATTGCACCTTCCAGGTTTACCGACATGAACCGCATACAGTTTGCCATCGATATTGACTTCAATCCCGTATTTGAATGGTCCTTCGCCCACATCACCATAATCGCCATTGTTATTCAAGTCGATGTTGACCGTATCATATTTGTCATCTTGTACGGCAATCACGTAATTGTAGCTGTTTGTAACAGGTGTCATTGTTCCCAGAAGCCAACTATCGGCTGATGGAGCACCGGCTGGCCGGATTGTTGTATCACCACTATGAGTGAAAGGTCTCTTCCATTCTGTCTCATAGGCACTCGGTATAACGGCCCCGCCTCTTGCGGCCGCCAGCATCGGTGCTGCAAGCGACAACTTCGTCACAATGCTATTATATCTGTCCCCCGGATTTGTATAGGCGAAATAATCAACGTCCAGACCATTAGTGAGCATCCATGCGAGCACTTCATCCGCATCGGCTAATGAAGTCGTGGATATCCCCGCGGTGTTCATCTGGGAAACTACGATGGCGTTCTGACCGACCAGCAAAGCCGACGCTGCGTTTAGATTTCCAATAACCGTCAGAGCCGCACCGGAAAGCCCGGCGGATTCGTCGAAGTAAAGCAGCGGGACCTTCAGCCGGGCCGCCAGCGCCGAAGCCGCCAGGGCATTCTCATAATCTTCTCCGTCGCACAACACCACCTGACCAGCCATCGTCCAGAAATTCTCTGCCAGATAACAAGCCGCGCTGTCGGTCGACTCGGCCGGAATAATGGTAATCTCCTCGGGATAACCGGGGTCGTAACTGTCGTTCAGCATTAAAATCTCAATATCGTTCAGCACTCGATCGTAGATACGGACGTCGTCCAGCAGCCCGTTGTACACCTCACCAGTCCCGGTATTGCCAAGTCTAAAATCGTCTACTGTGTTGACTACACTGCGACCTTCGGCTGCGGTGTTCGTTCCTCTCAGTTCCCCATTGATATAGCCCTTTATTTTCCTGGTAGTGCCGTCATACGTGAATGCCATGTTGACCCATGTGTTTGCTTCATACACAGTTTCGTTAATCTGAAGGTCACCGCCGGCCCAACCACCTTCGGCGCCATGTATCCGGAACCACACGCCTCCTGGGGGGGCGTCCATCCTCAGCATAACCATCCAACCGGGCTCGGTAGAGTAGTGCCCTGCGCTGACCGCCATCGGTCTCTTGTAGCCCTGCGATGGGGTGTTCATCCAGAAGGTCACCGTCATGTCGGGGGCCGTGGTTACCCCGGTGCCACAGTTCACATAGTTACTAACGTCGACATCAAGTGCCCCGGCACCTACTTTGCCCGGCGAAATCCACGTCGGGTTCCCAACGAATTGTCCATCGTGGTTGCCGACAGCGTCGTATGCTACGGACCCGGTGCCCTCGTCAAACGACCAGTATGCCACCAACCCCTCATTGGGATCGCCCGGATCGACTGCACAATCAATCAAGTACGTGTTGCCGGGCGAATATCGGGCCAGATAGTCCTCCACTTCCTCTGGGATTGTTCCGAATGCGTCCAAAGCAATCACCGCCGCTTTGTTGCCGTCATTGACGGTTTGACCAGCCGGAATCGCAGCCAGATAGGCGAATTCCTGCCAGGATGGTTCTTGGGGAACCGGCACCAGAAAGACGTTTTTCTCCGCGGCCATACCGGCCTGAGATGCTGTAACTACCAGCCATGCACATTCTACTACCGCCACTACAATCTTGGAAAAAATGCCTGGTCTCATCGTTAACTCTCTTTCTAATTGGCGGTCCTGGCAGAAGTTACCAGCCGCCCCTGTTATGACCTTACTGGAAAATTGGCTTTCTTATACCCTCATCCCAGAAAAATGGCAATCTCGTGCTACGTAGCGTTGCTACTACGCAGAGTAACAAAGGCAGGTAACTAATAACACCGCGACCTCATCTTAACTAATATAGCACATTTAGCTGCTGTTGTCCAAACTTTTTTCGTAACCCTTCACGGATTAATATATCGAGAAAAGAATTAAACTCAGAGAACGCTGAGAACGCAGAGAAAAAACTTAGATATGAAATTCAAAACTAAAAACTAACGCGTTGTGCGAGTTTTTCCTCGTGTCCTTGTTGAATTGAATAGATGCACGTAATTTTGCCAAGATCCGGATTGAAGGACAACTCTTTGCTCCATAAGCAGTTAGGAGTCCTGAGGGAGTACAATGCAAGCTCCTTTAACGTTTTGTTTCAGAATAAAGACTGCCCCGGTTACGGCAAACACGGCGCAACAAACCCTGCCGTCTGCAACTGGTACGGCAAAGCATTTGTGGTCTCTGATTGAATGGCTAACCTTACCGATTATTCAATCCTCACAGGACACCAAGGATTGGTCTCGATCCAAACATGACTTCGTACTAATGGACCCGCAGGGAAAAGTTATCGAGCGGGATGCTGTCGCTCACAATGCCAATGCGTTGGAAGGACTGGCCGCCAGCGTCGAGCGTCACGTCAGTGGTGTTGAGCAGGTTCATGTGGGCCTGGAATTGAACAACGGTGCCTTGCCGGCCTGGTTGGTCGTCAAGGGATACTCCGTATTCGGGATTCAGCCGAAAAGTGCCCAACGATTCCGAGACATCTATCGACCCAGCGGCAGCAAAGACGACCGAATCGGTGCATTCGTCCTGGCAGAGTTCGTTCGGGTCAACAAAAGTCGTTTGAGGCCTTGGTGCCCACCATCAAAGATAACTCTGGAACTGGGTGAATTGCTGCGATGGCGCGAAGAGCTGGTCCAGAGAGGTCCCGGCCACAATAGCGATACGTTTGACACTGCTCCTTCATGAGGTATCCTCATGGCCGGGTGCATACTGCAATTTGGCTGATTGCTCTGCCGACATCATCAAAGGCAGAAAACACGTTAAATCATCCGGGACTTGGTCCCGATTGTCCGCACAGGCCTGCAAGTACTCGGTCAACCATTTACGAGGATTGACATTCCAAAGCTTGAGCGTTTGAAAGATACTAAACAGACACGCTGTAAAATGGCCACTGGCGACCGAACCGGAACCGTGGTAGTTTTTTCGTCCCGATGCCGCTATATGCATTCGTCTCTCGGCCTCCTCGCAATGACCATAAAAATGATTAATGATGAATGATTATTGATTAATGTTTGAAATTGATGGGGGGCAGGAATGACAAGTTCAGGCAATCGGCAATTAATACCAATTGTAATTAGATGTTGCGCTTTACATAAAGAGCAACGAGCCATCCCCAAGCTGCGCTTGAGGCTGCCACCCGTCGTATAGCGATATAAAACCGCTGGCATCTCAGTGTGCAATTATACTCGATATTCTAAACACCGGTAATAGCAGCGCTATCGCAATAGTTCCGATAATCGCGCCCAGGATTGTTATCATTAGCGGCTCTACAAGGGCCGTAACGTCCCTGATTGAAGCTTCGAGCTTTTTTTCGTAAAAGACCGATATCTTATCACAGACTTCACCAAGCTTGCCGCTCTTTTCCCCTGCGCGGAGCATCTGGATAATCCCGGGTGCAATTAACCGGGTTCGGCCCGCTTCGCCGTCCGCCGAAATCAGTATCGACTCTGACAGCTGATAGCCGTCGCGAATCTTTTCGTCCGTCCCAGCCCAGAGCTGCTGAAAATAGTAATTTTCACACGAGCCTTGCATTACTTCTATGGAGTCCAGCAGGCTCACGCCCGTATTGACCATTGTGGCCATAATACGCATACTGCGGGTTACTACCATATCGATAAACATCGTGCCAAGCACAGGTGTACGGATTTTTATAAAATCTATCACCCGCCGGCCGGTTGATGTCCCGGCCCAGTAATATAATGCCATTGACGCCAATATAGCCACTGTCACGACACCCGTCATCACCTGGAAATCGCCCAATATCGAGCTTGCGCTAACCAGTATTTGAGTGATTTTTGGCAGCGCAGCTCCTCTGGCTTCATAAATTTTCGTAAATCTCGGCAACACAAAGAACATCAGCGTCCCTGTCGCTATCACAGCCATTATCGCCATTATAAATGGATAGGTAAGTGCCCCTTTGATGCGTTTACGGGTTTCAGCTTCGAAGTTTAGATAGCCGCTGAGCACCCTGAGCATTTCAGCCATTTTGCCGGATGCTTCCGAGGCCCTGACCATACTGATAAACATCGAATTGAAAACTTTCGGATAGCCGGCCAGAGCTTTTGAAAAATTTTCACCGCTCTTGACCTCTTTCGCCACATCCATAATTATCATTCTAAATGTGCCTTGTTCAGCTTGCTCTGCAATAGCATCCAGAGCATCGCTAAGCACCACCCCGCTGTCAAGCATCACTGATAGCTGCGTCGTGAACAGTATCAGCTCCACCTGTTTTACTTTTGCCGTATAGGGCTGCCGCCGCGCCGGGACTGCAGCTTGTGGCCGGGCCGCGAGACACTCATTTTGCGTTTGGGAACCCGCGGGCTTTGTGGAGCCCCGCTCACCTGTAAAATCAACCTTTTCTGTAGTTTCTGTTGTTGACACAGCCATTTACTTGCCATTTACCATTGACTATTGACTCCGCCACACGGACGGCGGATCTTCGATATTTGATATTGTTTTCAAAATCATAAATCCAAAATCCAAAGTCCAATCAAAAGTCAATATTCAATCGTCAATTTTCAATTGCTTCGGTTGTTCTCAATACTTCCTCGATGGATATAATGCCCGCCTTTACCTTTTCAATCCCGTCTAATTGCAAAGGAACCATTCCAGTTTTAAGCGCCTTTGCTCTCAATTTTTTCAAACTTGCCTGTTCATTAACCATTTCCATAATTTCCTCATTCGGCACAAACAGCTCGTGAATGGCAATTCGGCCGGCATAGCCGGTGTTCCGGCATTTTTTACAACCTACACCGCGACAAAATTTCACAGCCTGCCCGCTCAACTTTTCAACCGCCTTTTTTATACTCACGGACGGCTCATAGTCTGTCTTACAATTCGAACATATCTTTCGCACCAGTCGCTGAGCCAAAACAGCAATCAACGAAGCACCTACAAGATAAGGGGCAACGTTCAAATCCAGCAAACGCGTTACCGCTCCGGGCGCATCATTTGTATGCAGAGTTGACAGAACCAGATGGCCCGTCAGAGCCGCCTGAACCGCGATATTGGCTGTCGCTTCATCGCGAATTTCGCCAACCATTATTATATCCGGGTCCTGCCTTAACAAACTTCGCAGCGCCGTCGAAAATTCAAAGCCGGCGCCTTTGTTTACCTGAAACTGATTTATACCCGCTATATTGCACTCCACCGGGTCTTCAACCGCACAGATGTTAACCTCTTCGCTATTTAACTCGGTAAGTGCCGCATAAAGGGTGGTGTTTTTCCCCGAACCGGTCGGCCCTGTCACCAAAACTATGCCGTTCGGAGATTGTATTACTTCCCTGAATAGCTGCAGGTTTTCATAGGTAAATCCAAGCGATTCAAGATTGAAAAGCACCTTCTGGGGGTCGATAATTCTGATAACTACCTTTTCGCCAAAGTTGGTCGGCATAACCGATACTCGCAAATCGATTGGCCTGCCTTCTACTAAAACGTGAATCCCGCCGTCTTGCGGCAGACGCCGCTGAGCAATGTCCAGCTCAGCCATAATCTTGACACGCGAAACAATCGCCGAATGCATCTGATGGGGCGGACGTATCCTCTCATACATCCTTCCGTCGACTCTGTATCGGACCCGTAGTTTCTTATCGTCCGGCTCGATATGAATGTCACTGGCGTTCTCCCGCACGGCGTTGTAAAGCAAATAATTGACCAGCTTTACAACCGGCGATTGGCCGGCTATCTCCTCAAGATTGCCTATATCCTCCGTGATATTTTCTATCAGCGTAAAATCTTCCAGTCCCTCATCATCGATAATATCGTCAATGACAAAGACGTTGGCCGCCGGCAAATATGTCTGCAGCGTGGCCTTGATGTCCTTGGCCGTCGAACAGACTACCTGAACCTTACAGCCGCTTATACGCTCTATTTCATCCATCAAAAACACATTCGTCGGCTCGCTCACCGCCACCGTAAGCCCATCTCCAACCTTAAACAGCGGCAATACGATATGTTCTTCGAGAAAATCCCTCGGCAGAATCTCAAGCACCCTTGCGTCACATATTTTCGGACTAACCTGCGCATAAGGCACACCGTACGCCTCCGCAAGCGCCGAGGCTATCTGATTTTCCGTACAATAATTCATCTCGACCAGAAGCTCGCCGAGCAGCCTGCAGTGGCCCTTCTCTTTCTGTTCAGCCAGGGCCTTTTCAATCTGCTCAGCCGTCACAACACCGCGTGCCAGCAGCAGCTGCCCAAGCTGCATTTTGTTTTCCACCGCTATTTGACCCATAGCTTTACCTGTTGATAATTGATAATTCAACAATCAATGGCTTTCTCTACGCAAAACTCTTTACCGCCTCGGTAAGTTCGGCGTAGCGATCGAATTCATTCTCAAGCCGGGTGATTTCCAAAATCTTCGCGCAGTTTTCATCAAGTCCCGCTAATCTAATCTCAGATTTGTTCTCGCTGCAGTAGTCCCGCGACCACAACAATTTTTCCAGTCCCTCACTATCAATAAACCCCACGCCGCTCATATCAAGCACAATGCCGGCCTTGTGTGCGGCAATTATATCGGTGATTGTATTTTGGAACAGCTCAACGAAATCACCGTCCAGCTCACCCTGCAATTCAACGACCGTTATATTGTTATAATCTTGTGTTTTTATCCTCATCTGATTAGAGTCCCCACGGCAGCAGTGCCATATTCTACAGAACTGCTTCTCCTATAAATTTCGCTGAAACTGTCCCGCATAATGTCCCAGAGCTGATAGACGTCGCTGTTGATAAACACTCTGCCGACTTTCTCGTCAAACTGTGTGCCCAATCCTCTCTCTATTTCCGCCAGTGCTTGTTCTACGGTCAGTGCATCTCTATAAGTTCGTTTTGATGTCATTGCGTCAAAACTATCCGCCAATCCAACAATTTTGCCTGTCAGCGGTATCTGCTCGCCGACTAAGCCGTTGGGATATCCCTTGCCGTCGACCTGCTCGTGGTGACACAGTACGCCCGGCACAATATCACGCATCTGTTTTATTTCACGTAAAATACCCGCCCCTATCGATGGATGCTTTCTTATACGGCTGAGCTCCTGCTCGGTTAGTTTACCCTGCTTGCATAATACCGCTTCGTCTATTCCTATTTTTCCTATATCGTGCAGCAATCCAGCCAGATAAATCTTGTGTATTTGGTCCTCTTCCAATGCCTCTTCTTCGGCGAGCCTCTCCGCAAGCCATCGTGAGATAAAAGCAACCCTTTCAGAATGGCCGCGCGTGTACTGGTCTTTGGCATCAATACTGCTTGTTAGTGCCTTCAATGAACCTATAAATAATTCTTCGAGGTCTTTGAACAGCCGGCCGTTCTCGACAAACACCGCGCATCCATTGGCCACCGAGTTAAATAGTTTTACGTCGGTGCTGTCGAAATCCTGCTTGTCGATTCTGTTTATTGCAACCATCAGCCCTATTACGCAGTTGCCATCTTGGGTTCTTTCTGCAAAGTGGGATTCCACCCTGTCTTTACCGAATAAAGGTACCGCAATAATATTTTTTATGCTGCCCGGCCAATCATATTTGAAAGGCGAATCCACTTCGCTGTCCAGCAGTGCCTCTTTACCGCTGTTTATTTCCTCCACCAACCGGCTGTGTAAGACAGCAGCCATCCGCTCATCTATATCTATCAGTCCCGACCCGGCGGTCACAACCAACTGCTTTTCGTTCTCTATGGTCTTTTCCAGCACTACTGCGATACCTTCGACGGGGACAATCTCGGTTAAGCTGTCACAAGCCATTTGCAGAAAGTTGGCGTCCGGCTCGGTAACCTTCATATTTGTGCCGAGCTTGTGAAGCAGTACCAGTTCCTCGTATGTTTGCGCCAGCTCAGTGCCGACCATTTCAATTTGTTCTTCGGCCTCTGCCTCTGCTTGAAAGTTCTCCACTAAAAGCCCAAGCATTTCACCCAAAATTGATTCTTGATTCGAGCATCCGGCATCCAGGTCAATCAGGGCTGCTCCAACAGCTTCGCTGCCCCGTTTTAGAACGGCAGCCAAAACCGGATTTGTTTCGCCAAATCGGCAAATTTGCGTCTCTGTCCCGGTGCAGCTTCCTTCACCTTCTCTGTTTAAAGCTCGCCGGCCTGCATCTATCAAGTGTTTCCGGCCACTTTTGAATTTACCCCCCTCGCACAGCAAGACAAGCTCCCCATCGGCGTTACAAACTGCAAAATTAACGCCGAATTTATTTACCTTACCGCCGAACCTCTCCAACTTACGTAGTTGTGGCGAACTTAAACTTTTCCTGATTGTGTCCAATTTCGTATTTTGCATCTCGTATCTCGTATCTCGCTTCACGCCTCACGATTAACTACCGCCCTCTGATATAGAATATCTTCGATGTTTTCCAACAACTCCCTGGGGCTGAACGGCTTGCTAAGACACCCCGATATCTGCAAATCTTGCTCCTGCTCTTTTGAAATAGCAAAACTTCTGGCTGTCAGCAAAATCACCGGTATATCCTTTGTCTCCTCGTTCTGCCGAATTTTCTCCACAAATTCCAGTCCTGTCATAACCGGCATCTGAAAATCCGTAACGATAATATCCGGCTTCTCCGCGCAAGCCAGCTCAAAGGCCTCAGCGCCGTTCGTTGCCGTTACAACCTCATAACCGTTATTACGAAGCTTTATCGCCGCCACGTAAACGATATGTATCTCGTCGTCCACAACCAAAACTTTCTTTTCCGCCATTGTTCTGCCTCCTCAATTCCTGGCGTTTAGCGTATGATTTTTTCCCTGTCCGCTGTCCGCTGTTTTTATACTACTGCTTCGACTGCTCCCCTCGTTGCCAAAGGCAGCTCAAAGCCAAAAGTGCTCCCCACGCCGGGCTCACTTGCAACAAACACCCGGCCATCGTGAACCTTTTCGATTATTTGTTTAACAAGGTTAAGGCCCAACCCTGTCCCTTTTGCGCAACTTTCGTTTGCACCAACCCTGTAAAATTTATCAAAGACATGTTCGATTTCATCTTCGGGAATTCCAACTCCCGTATCAGTTATGCTAACTCGTGCTATATCTGCGGTTTCATCGACCTCGGTTTCAATTTTTATCGAACCCCCGCCGGGAGTATACTTAACGGCATTACTTAGCAGATTGACAATAACCTGCGAAATCATATCCTTATCTGCATACACCTGGTTGAAAACAATCGGCTTTTGTGCAATAATCTCGATATTCTTTTCTTCAGCGTAACTTTTTATCATTTGCAACTGTTCTTCTATCAGTATTGCCAAGCTGAGAGGCGCCCTTTCTACCTTTATCAGGCCGGACTCTATTCGTGAAGTATTCAGAATGTCTTCAATCAGACGATTCAACCTTTGTGCCTGACTTTGAATCACCGAGTAAAACTCTTTTCTCATCCGGCCGTCTTTCGCCTCACCGTCAAGCAGCATTTCCGAATAGGCGCTGATAGATGCAAGGGGCGTTTTTAATTCGTGTGAGACCTGACTTACAAAATCATTTTTCATTTGTGATATTTCCTTCTCACGCGTAATATCGTGCAGCACCGCTACGACCCCGCAAATCTGCCCCCTCTCATCGTAAACACACGAAACAATGCAATCGAAAGTTCTTGCCCCTGAGAATTCGATTTCCCGTCTCGTCGCCCGTACCTTACTTTGTCTGCTCTGGCGCAGGAAATCTACAAATTCGTTTTTACCTGCGTCCCCCTCTTCGCTAAAGACAAGCTCGTCAATGGGTTTGCGCTGGGAACTCCTGAAATCAAAATTGAAAAGCCTGCCGGCCGCCTCGTTTGCCATCAATAACCTGTCAAATTCATCAATCACAATAACGGCATCGCGGATGCTGTATATAATCGCCTCAATGTTTCTTTTCTGTCGCTGCGTTAGTTGAATCTGAATTTGCAAATCCTCGATTTGCTTTTCGAGCTCACCTATTACACTGGAGTAACTATCAATCCGCTCTGCAATCGCCTCACTCAATTTGTCAACTTTGCTGATTTTCGATTTCCGGTTTCCGATTTTCGACTTACAATCGGCAATCGACAATCGGCAATCGGCGGTTTCCTTTTTGAGCCGCCGGGCTATCGACGTAGTTCCCCCAGCCAGCTTTAGCCAATACCAGCCAAGCCAAATCACGCCCACAGCCCCGACAACGTAGCACACCAGCACAAGGGGGGCACGTTGCACATAGCCTGCAAAACGCCAACCCTCTTCCGTGCCGGCGTCCAGCCACCCGGCGAGGGCCCCTATGAACAGACTAACTGCCACAATGCCTGTAACTATCACATATAAGTCTCTTCTAAACTTCAAACCTACAGCTCCTAATTTTTTACCGCAGAGACCGCGGAGCACGCAGAGATTTTAAATACTGTCATTCCTGCGAAAGCAGGAATCCATCTTCTTTCCTTTTATTCTTGTCTTTCCTCTGTGCTTTCTGCGTTTTCTGCGGTTAATTTTTTTAGTTTTATTTAATTTCCAGCCGATAATCACCAATCCCGGATGTCCTTTCCTTTGGCTAAGAAATCTCCCAGCTCGCTGCTGGGATTTATTTGCAGTGCCCTTTTGTATGCTCGTTCGGCCTTGTTCGTTTGGCCGAGCTGCTCATAGCATCTTGCCCTCATAAGCCACGAAAAACCCGCGTTCTTCCTATCTGCTGCTATCCTTCCAAAGCTCCTGAGCGCCGCGGCGTAATCGCCCTTCGCATATTGAGCACAGCCAACCAGTGCAATCGCATCAGTATAGCCCGGCTGCAAAGCCAATGCCTTTTGCCCACATATAAAGGCCCTGTTCGGTGCGCCTGCACCCAATGCCGCCTGACCCATTTTCACCCAAATTTCAGCGTTGTCCCTTTCCTCGATGCTTAATTGACTGTAGCAACTAACAGCCCTGCCATACTGGCCTCCGTTCATACTGCACAGTGCCGTCACCTGCAGATACAATTTCTTTTTCTGCTCATCCCGGCACTGCTCGCGCAGGCTATCGAAAATCTCTGCCGCCTCGTCCCACTTGCCGCTAAATACATAGCAATACCCAAGCGCTTCAGCTATGCCACCATTATCGCCTGTCATAAGCATTGCTTGCTTGTAAAGCTCGATAGCCCGCTCGTCTCTTCCCATCCGGCCCATCAATCCCGCCGCCGCGACTTTCAACGACACATCGCGCGGCAGAGCCGACATTTTCCGGGTCAGCAGCTTTGCGGCCTCGGAGTAATTGTTCTGGGCAGCCTGCGCATCAGCAACGGCAAGGATGTAATCGACGTTTGTCGGTTCCAGCGACAAGGCCTTTCCGTAATGCGCGTAAGCTTTTTCGTAGTCCCTGTTTTCTTCTGCGGCTGCACCCAGCCAGTACCAGCCTTCGTGAAGCTTTTCATCCAATTCGAGAGCAAGACTAAGCTGCCCAATTGCCTCATCGCGCCGGCCATTTTCCAGAAGCAGCTTTCCGTACAGCCCCCGAGCTGCAGCATTGTTAGGGTCGGTACTGAGGCACTCTTGTACGGCTTTGACCGCCCGGTCATAGTTTCCCGCCTCTGCCTGCTGCTGTGCGAGCATCAGCTTTATTCGAGCGGACGTCTTGTCCCATCTTTGCCTGGCAGCTCTTTTACTCTGCGCTTGTGACTCACAGCCCGCACAGACAGCCAGCACGACTGTTATCGCCGCGATTGTT
>Ga0114919_10002517_pt1 | contig 14853 bp, 12 predicted proteins | sample BlataG_FD_88682 | JGI IMG/M metagenome (GOLD analysis project Ga0114919, IMG submission 88682) | Deep subsurface microbial communities from Black Sea to uncover new lineages of life (NeLLi) - Black_00105 metaG | ecosystem: Environmental > Aquatic > Marine > Oceanic > Sediment | place: Atlantic... | reverse complement strand
TATGAGCAGGTCGACCTCATCGGCTGTGATATCTGCCAGTTCCAGCGCTTTTACAGCCGAGGATTCCATAGCCCTGACCGCCGATTTGAAGACTTCGGCTCCTTCCATCTGGAGGTAGTGCAGCTTCTTTTCCACGGTCTCATGACTTGCCGGCAGGCGGCTTCCGCCCGCCGGCTGGTTCAGCAGATGACTCAGGCTGCCGTCAGCTCCCAGGTAGGCGGCCATCACCCCCGTGGTGCCGTCGCTGGGCCCGAAAATAGCCGCCCCTGCTCCATCGCCGAATAGAACGCATGTACTGCGGTCTTCGTAGTCGGTGATGCGGGACAACGTCTCGGCGCCCACCACACCAATCTTCTCGAACATACCGGATGCAATGAGGCTGTTGGCAAGTACGGATGCGTAGATAAACCCGGAACAGGCAGCCGAGATATCGAAAACGGGAAGCCCACCCAGATCAAGTTTCTGCTGAACGATACACGCCGCACTGGGGAAAGCCATATCAGGGGTGGCTGTCGCCACGATAACAGCGTCCAGTTCTTTCAACTCAATACCCGCGTCACCAGCAGCATCCTGGAGCGCACGGGCAGCCAGGTCGCTGGTAGCCTCTCCCGCTGCAACGATATGCCGCCGCTTCATTCCGGTACGTGTTGTGATCCACTCATCCGTGGTATCCACCATCTTCTCTAGATCCTTGTTCGTCAGGACCTTCTCCGGCACAAAGCGTCCTGTTCCAAGGATACGACTGGCCCCCCGGACTTTATCGTTGAAGGTTGGCGGCATGAATTTCGTCCAATCGAGCTTTGATGTGATCGTTGATTCCTTCTTCGACAATTCGCCCGGCCACATCCACTGCATTTCTTATCGCTTTCGCGGTCGAAATGCCGTGGCAGATTATGAGCACCCCATCGATCCCCAGCATCGGCGTTCCCCCGTATTCCTCATAGTCAAACTCCCGCCTCATCTGCCTGAACACGGGGCTCATGAGCAGGGCACCCACCCTGGCTAACGGGCTCTTAGACAAACCGCGCTTCACACTCGCTGTCAAGTGGCCGGCGATCCCTTCGGTGAACTTCAGGATCACGTTTCCAGTAAATCCGTCACAGACCACGACGTCGGCTTCTCCAGTCAGGATGTCCTGTCCCTGGATATTGCCCACAAAATTCAGGCCGGAGGCCAGCAGTTTCTTGTGGGCCTCAACCACCACTTCCGTGCCTTTGCTGCTTTCCTCGCCGATAGAGAGCAGGCCGACTCTGGGCTTTTTAATATCGAGAACGTGTTCGGCGTATACGCTCCCCATCAGACCGAACTCGGCCAGATTTGAGGGCCGGCATTCGACATTCGCCCCAACATCGAGGAGCAGAGCGGTGCCGCGCACAGACGGGAAGAAAGTGACCAGTGCCGGCCGCGATACCCCCGGCAGGGGTCCCAGACTGTGAAGCGCCCAAGCCATGGCTGCGCCGGTGTTACCGGCTGAAACTACTGCATCCGCCTCCCCGCTCCGGTGAAGTCTCATCGCCACCGCAATCGAACTGTCCCGCTTGCGTCTCAGAGTGGCGGACGGAGCTTCATCCATAGATACAACTTCGCTGGCGTTCACGATTTCTATGGGGAGACCTTTCAGCAGTCTGGAGAAACGCTCTTCCAGCAGGGAGCGATCCCCGACCAGGATCACCTCGTAGCGCCCACCGGCTGAAGCAGCCGCCTCGATTGCGCCTGCTACATTCCGGTCTGGGGCATGGTCCCCCCCCATGACGTCGACGGCGATCCTCATCTGGAGACGCGGAAGCGGGTCTAGACCTCGCGTGGGAAGATAACCTGGCGGCCTCGATAATAGCCGCAGTTGGGGCAAGCACGGTGAGAGAGTTTCGGCTGGCCACAGTGGTCACAGACTCCCAGCGTGGGTGCCTTCAACGCATGATGGCTCCGCCTCTTACCTCGTCGCGATATGGAATGTCGCCTCTTTGGAACGGCCATGGGCCTATTCTCCTCGTTTATCCTCGAGAAATGTCTTCAGGGCGTTCCAGCGGGGATCGACAGTTTCCTGTGGACAGTCACAGTGTGAGTGATTCAGGTTCGTCCCACACCGCTGGCATAATCCCCGGCAATCCTCCCTGCATAACGGCTTTATCGGAACGACGAGTATCAGAGATTCCCTGATTGAAGGTGCAAATGAAACCCAGTTATCTCCGAACTCGACCGGTGTATCCTCCTCGTCCTCAAGCTGGAGGTCGTTCTGTCCCATCCGGAAGACTGCGTTGAAAGCAGCAGCCACATCGCATTCGAAAGGTTCAAGACAGCGTGCACAGACAAGCGTCGGTATTGCTGAAATGTCGCCCTTAGCCGTAATCAGAGACCCTGTGCGGTCAAGTGTCAACTCCACGACCACATCCGAACTGATAACCAGCTGGTCTTCAGGTAGCTTGAGATTGGAACCGGACTCCGAGAGGACCATCCGGCTCCGGCCCTCGGCCAATCCCCGCAGATCCACTGTGAAGACCTGATCTAACGGCGCCATTGTCCTCCTCCGAACACAAAGTTCCCAAATATACTGCACCGCCTCCTGGAATCAACCGCCTGCAGAGACTCCCAGCTCCACCAGCTCCTCTTTGGGGAAGAAAAAAAGCACCTCCCGAATACCATTCTCCACCGAATCGGAGCCGTGGACGGTGTTCATGCCGATATCCTTGCCAAACATCGCACGTATGGTGCCCTCCTCGGCATCGGTAGGATCAGTGGCACCGATCATGTGTCGAAGGTGTTCCACGGCGTCTTCGCGTTCCAGCGCAATCGCTACAATCGGGCCGCTCGTCATGTACTCAATCAGACCTTCAAAGAACGGGCGCCCCCGGTGGATGGCATAGAATGCTTCAGCCTTCGGCCGGCCGAGTCTGACCAGCCTGATACCCCGGATGGTAAATCCCTCCTCCTCGATGCGTGCGACGATTTCTCCTACGTGAGCCTCGGCCACACCGTCAGGCTTGATCAGCAAACAGGTTGTTTCCATTGATTCCCCCGGCCTTTATGAAAGCATGTGGGCCATTGTCTGACCGATAACGGCCGGACTGTCACACACTGTTACCCCCGCCTGCTCGAGGGCCTCCATCTTCTCGGACGCGGTGCCGCTGTCCCCGCTGATGATCGCCCCGGCGTGCCCCATCCTGCGGCCCGGTGGAGCGGTCTGACCGGCAATGAATGCCACAACCGGCTTTCTAAAACTCTCGGAGATGAATTCGGCTGCCTCCTGCTCGGCGGTACCTCCGATCTCACCGATCAGGACAACGGCATCGGTGCCATCGTCATGGGCGAAGAGTCGGAGCAGATCGGTGAAGGTTGAACCTATGATAGGGTCACCGCCGATGCCGATGGCAGTCGACTGTCCCAATCCCACCTCGACCAGTTGCCCGACCGCTTCGTAGGTGAGCGTCCCGCTCCGGCTTATAATGCCTATTCTTCCGGGTTCGTGGACGAACCCCGGCATGATACCGACCTTCGCCTCGCCCGGAGTAATCACCCCCGGACAGTTTGGGCCTACCAGACGGCACTCGGCAGATTTCACCCTCTTCTTGGCCAGAACCATATCGAGCGCAGGAATCCCCTCGGTTATACACACGACCAGGTCAATCCCCGCATCGGCGGCCTCCATTACAGCGTCAGCCGCGAATGCGGGCGGCACAAAGACGATGCTTGTATTTGCTCCCGTCTTCTCAACACCTTCCCGTACGGTATTGAAGACCGGAACTCCAAGGTGTTTCTGGCCTCCCTTGCCCGGAGTCACACCCGCCACCACCTCTGTCCCGTATTCCTTCATCTTTCCCGTGTGGAAAGTTCCCTCACCACCCGTGATCCCCTGAACCAGGAGCCGGGTGTCCTTATCAACCAGAATGCTCACAGTTAGGCTCCTTCAATTTCATTCCTGCATCGCAAACCACACCAGCGTCCACTAGTTAAGGGCTGCGACGGCCTTCTGGGCCGCGTCTTCAAAGCTTCCAGCCACTAGGAATTCCAGATCCGATTCATTCAGGATGCGGGCCGCATCTTCCGCATTGGTACCTTCGAGGCGAACCACTACAGGCATGTCCACATTCACCTTCTCCATAGCATCCACCACACCCTGGGCCACGCGATCACAGCGGACTATGCCGCCGAAGATGTTGATAAGCACCGCCTTGACGTTCGGATCGCTCATGAGGATGCGGAAACCGTTCGCGACCGTTTCCACGTCGGCCGCACCGCCCACGTCGAGGAAATTGGCCGGCTCCCCACCTGCATGCTTTATCAGGTCCATTGTGGCCATTGCCAACCCTGCCCCATTCACCATGCACCCGATATTGCCGTCGAGCTTGATGTAGTTGAGGTCGTATTTGGCGGCTTCGACCTCGAGTTGATCCCCTTCATGGGGATCGTAGTACTCCCGGATATCCGGATGCCTGAAAAGGCCGTTGTCATCGAAGTTTATTTTAGCATCCAGAGCTATTACTTCCCCGTCAGTTGTGACGACAAGGGGGTTGATCTCTGCCAGACTGGCATCAGTTTCAACGAAAGCCTTGGCCAGAGCGATGAAGAATTTCGCCGCATTACCGGCCTGCTTTCCCTCCAGACCGACTGAATATGCTAGCTCCCGCGCCTGGTAGGGGAGCAGCCCCGTTCCAGGATCGAACCACCTCTTTATAATCTTCTCCGGGCTCTTTGAGGCAACCTCCTCTATCTCCACACCACCTTCGGAGGAAGCCATAAAGACCGGAAGCTCGGCCGCCCGGTCGAGAACTATCCCGGCGTAAAGCTCCGAAGCGATATCCATTCCGCTCTCAACGAGCACGGTGCGGACGACCTGTCCCTCCGGCCCGGTTTGGTGGGTTATAAGCGGTTTACCCAGCATCGCTTCGGCTGCAACCTTAGCTTCGGTCGGCCCTTTCACAATTTTGACGCCCCCACCCTTCCCCCGTCCTCCGGCATGGATCTGCGCCTTCACGACAACCGTACCACCACCCAGCGCCTCGGCGGCAGCCTCAGCCTCATCTTGCGAGGTCGCCACCTTGCTCTCTGGTACGGCAACCCCGTAACGTCGCAGGACCTCTTTAGCCTGAAACTCGTGCACCTTCATCCTGGTATCCTTACTCCTAGGAGCCTGTCCGCAATCCGTTCTCGAGATCGCGAATCCAGCACACATCGGTGTGCTGACGCGCCGTCTGTCGGGAAACGCGCTGTTGTACGGCGAGTTTCCACCCGAAAACAGCCCTTTCCGTGCATTGACGATGCATTTCAGGGCCTATTTTCTCGATACCGCCCACCGGTGGTTTACAGGATGGACGACAACAGGTGGATCTACCGGCGGAAGAAACGGCCGATCCGATCCTCGTGCTTACTCACTTGCTGTAGAGCGGGTGTCTCGTTGGTCATTGGCTGCGGCGGATCGGGTGTCGCCATGAAAATATCCTCCAGCGATTCCAGCGCATTGAACGCATCCGCTTCTTTGATAAGATCGAAGCCAACCCGGTCCTGAAAGGCGATAACCTCGACCCTCTTGCCCAGGTTCTGGACCGCACGTACAAGCCGTACAAAGTCGGAATCTCCTGAGGCAAGGATCACCACGTCCAGGTTCTCTGCCTGTGTCAGAATGTCCACTGCCAGTTCCATATCCATGTTGGCCTTAACACGACCATCCACGGAACGAGACCATTCCTTCTCAATTACCTTAAAACCTATATCACGGAGCGCACTTATGAACCCCTTTACCGGCTTCGGATTCTCCGGATCAACAGTTACATAAGCATTACATCTGAGCAACTCACGTTCTTCCGTAACGAAGTCTTTCAGTATGCGGTAATTAATAGAAGGTCCGTCCTTACGATACAGATTAGCCGCGTCTACATATAGACCTGCCTTCAAAGACATTGTATCTGACCTCCTGTAGGTCGATGCCGGTGGGATTACCTGCCGGCGGCGAGGTAGACCCCTCGAGAGACTCTCCGTATTTCGAAAGGTTCTCCCCTTCTGTCGCGACGGGTCTACGACTTTGTTAAAACGGTGCCCGACTGACCGGCGAGAATATCTCCCGCCTGATCGACGGCTCCTATAAATACCCTCCTGCCACCTTTCTCCAGGAACCGGATCGCCGATTCAATTTTTGGCCCCATATTGCCCGGAGGGAAGTGCCCCTCGGCCAGATAGCGACGGGCCTCCTCCAATGTGAGGTGGTCCAGATCGCGCTGGTCCTCGGTCCCAAATGCCAGCGATACATGTGAAACGCTGGTCAGTATCAGCAGTTCGGGCGCTCCGATATCCAGCGCCAGGACCGCCGAAGCTCTGTCTTTATCTATTACACCGTCAACGCCCTGAAGGAATCCACCTTCAATACGGCGGACGGGGATGCCGCCACCCCCGGCGGCAACAACGACTGTATCGTTCTCGATCAGGCTGCGGATGATGTCGGCTTCTACTATCTCCAGGGGGTGCGGCGAAGCGACAACCCTCCGCCACCCTCGATTGCTGTCTTTCTTAACTACCCAACCGCGCCTGTTTGCAAGCTCTTGAGCCTCTTCCTTCTCGTAAAAGGGCCCTACGAATTTCGTCGGATCGGCCAGAGAAGGATCGTCGGTATCTATCAGTACCTGGGTCAGCACCGTAGTCACCGGCCTGTAGGTCCCCTTGCTCGCCAGCAACCCTTGCAGTATCTGGCCTATCATATACCCCATCCCGCCCTGCAGATCGGCGACGATGATCGGAAGAGGTAGATAGGGTACTTCGTCACGCGCCCGCTCCACCCGGATCAGGTAGTTTCCCACCTGCGGACCGTTGCCGTGCGTAAGAACAACCTGACGCCCTTTGGCGATCATGTCGGCGATCGGCTCCAGGCTCCGGCGCGTGTTCACGAACTGCTCGGGAATCGCTCCCGTATCATGCTTCCGTGTGATGGCGTTGCCGCCCAACGCAACCACCAGTAATCCGTCATCCTTGCTCATTGCTTCGTTACCTTCTCGCCACAGGTTGAGGAATCCAACCCAGGGTTTCTCACATTACAGACCTCAGGACATCGGTGAGATCCGGCCTCCCGATTTCCTGAAGTTCATACATCACGCGTACACTGGGTTTCTCAATATCCAATACGCGGCGCAGGTCAATAGGGGTTCCGATCACCACAGCTTCGGCATCTGAAGCATTGATTGTTTCCTCCAGATCCTTTACCTGCTCCGTGCCGTAACCCATTGCCGGAAGAAGCATGCCGATTTCCGGATACTTCTCATAGGTCTCCGAGATACTCCGGACCGCAAAGGGCCGTGGGTCGACGAGCTGCGCCGCTCCGAACCGTTCGGCCGCAACAACTCCGGCTCCGTACTTCATTCCGCCGTGTGTGAGAGTGGGACCATCCTCAACCACCAGCACCCGCTTGCCTGCTATTACTGAGGGATCCTCTACGTAGATCGGCGAGGTAGCATCAATAATGACCGCATTGGGGTTAGCCAGCTTAATGTTTCCACGCACCGTTTCGATATCTACGTAATCGGCAGTGGTTTCCTTATTGATCACTACCGCATCTGCCATCCGCAGATTGGTTTCGCCCGGATAATATGTCAGCTCGTGCCCGGCACGGTGGGGATCCGCCACCACGATAAGGATATCCGGACGGTAGAAAGAAGTATCGTTATTGCCGCCATCCCAGATAATGACATCCGCTTCGGCCTGTGCCTGCTCGAGAATCTTGTGGTAGTCGACCCCGGCGTAGACAATCACGCCGTTGACGATGTGCGGTTCATACTCCTCCATCTCCTCGATGGTGCACCCATGCCCGGTGAGGTCCTCGAGGGTCTCGAACCGCTGGACAGCCTGCCTGGCCAGGTCGCCGTACGGCATGGGGTGGCGGATGGCGACGACCCGCTTTCCCGCCTCTTGCAGAATCCCAGCGACCCTGCGCGTGGTCTGGCTCTTCCCGCATCCCGTGCGGACTGCACATACCGATACGACCGGTACCGTGGCTTCGAGCATCGTCGATTCGGCGCCCAACAACACGAAGTCGGCGCCGGCCGCACTGACGATCGATACCTTGTGTCCCAGATATTCGTAGCTTACGTCACTGTAGGAGAACACTACCTGGTCGATATTCTCCGAGGCGATGATAGTGGGAAGCTCCTCCTCGCTCAGAATCGGGATGCCGTCGGGATACATCTCACCCGCGAGTTCAACAGGGTAGGTCCGGCCCTCGATATCTGGAATTTGCGTCGCCGTGAAGGCGACCACGTCGTAGTCTTCATTGTCCCGGTATACGCAGTTGAAGTTGTGAAAATCCCTTCCAGCTGCCCCCATTATCACGATACGTACAGGCGCTGCCAAAAAAATACCCTCCTCATATTCGGTATATTGTCGACCTCTGGTTTCCGTCTCTTTAGCCCGCGGCAGGCCCCAAACCCACAACCATTACAAAAGCAATAACACAAATTAGACAGCTAACTTTGACAGTATCTTCAAACATACGGAAGGCCCACAGGCCGGTCAATCACTCAGCTGACTCCACGCTAATAGAGATAATTCTGTACCGGACCTCTCCGGCGGGGATATCAATGACGGCTTCCTCTCCCACTTTCTTGCCTAGCAGCCCCTTCCCTATCGGGCTCTCGACGCTGAGCTTGCCCATCCGGGGGTCGGCCTCGGGAGACGATACAAGTGTGAATATCTCCTGGCTGCCGTCCTCGAGATCCTCGAGCGTTACCGTGGTTCCGAGATAACAGGCGTCATCCGGTACGTCCTCCTCTTCGAGAGGACGGGCCGTGGCAAGGGTCTCCTCGAGCTCGGCGATACGGCGCAGCAGGTTACTCTGCTCCTCCTTTGCGGCGTCGTATTCAGCATTTTCAGTGAGATCGCCGTGTGCCCTCGCCACCTCGATGGCCTTGCTCACCTCCCGACGCCGTACGAACTTCAGGTGGTGCAACTCCGCTTTGAGTTTTTCAATTGCTTTCTTGCTAAGGTAGGTCGGCTTTACCATACCGTATTACCCGGTGTATGAACGATTAATACAAAACGGCTTCTCTAATCCGTGAGAAGCCGCAGGCGCGGTTTGGAGCCGCCGGTCATGACCGGACCGGCAGGGCCAGACCACATAAAGGGAGGTTACCGGCGGTGTCAACGCTTTTATGGTGGCTGGGGCGTCCTTGGTCCTTCATCTGGGGACCTATCGCCTGGCCGGCCGTAGCAGCGGCGGCACTGCTCTTCTTCGGAGGGCTGCTGCTCGGCATGATGGTCGAGCGCAGAGATATCCGCTGGGCGGCAGCATACAGCCGGTGGGTCCTGAGCAAGCTGGAGGGATGGTTGTTGAGCCGCCAGCGGGGCTTCGGCGCGCTGGTCGTCCTGATTACCGTTGTAAACGCCGCCGCCGCACTGCTCATCATTCTGGCCGCACATCTGCCACCCTTGAGTGCGGTGCTCATTGTACTGGCCGGCTCCAATACCGGTGTGATGGCCGAAAGAGCTGGAGGGTCAAAGGCCTGGATAGCCCTGGTAATGCCTCATTCCTGGATTGAGCTGCCCGCGGTGATCACCGCCTCGGCTGCGGCGCTGGAGGCCTCAGCCCTCACGCTCGGCCTTCCCTGGTTCGATGTGCTGGCCGATATGGTATGGGCCAAAGCGTTCTTCATACGCGCCACACTACCTCTTCTGGTAGGAGCAGCTATAATTGAGGCCGCACTCATGATACATCTGGGAGAGAAGCAATGATCTTCTCGAGCCCCACACTGTTGTTCACACCCGACCGCGAGCTGGACTCAGCACTACGTCGGCTCACCGACGGCGAGCCCGATTACCTGGCGCTGGCCCCTGAGTGGGACGCCTTCTCACGCCTGGCCGCACAGCTCGCCTTCGGCGTGGTGGTCGCCGACTACTCGGTGATGGCCCAGGAGGATAGCTCACTCGACATGAAGCGGGCCTCGCGTCTGATCCAAGAGGCCCTGGAGGCCAACTCACAGTCCCGCATACTGGTTTACAACGTTCCTGACGAAGATGTTCTCCGAAGGCTTATGGCCGCCGGAGTACATGATGTGGTCCGTGCACCCCTCTCCATTGAAGAGCTCGGGCTGCGGATCGACCGGGCCTGCAAGACTTATGCATGGCACGCCCAGCGCAACTACTACGTGGGCCAGAGCGGCCACATCTTCCGCGTGGACGACATCATCGGCTCGAGCCCTCAGATGCAACATATATTTGAACAGGTAAGAAAAGTGGCACCCAGCCGCAATCCCGTCCTGATAACGGGTGAGACAGGCTCGGGGAAGGAATTGATAGCGGCGGCTATCCACTACAACAGCCCCAGGAAGGACCAGGCCTTTATCAAAGTGAACTGTGCGGCCCTGCCCGATACGCTGCTGGAATCGGAGCTTTTCGGACACGAAAGAGGTTCATTCACCGGAGCAGTTAAACAGCGTATCGGTCGTTTCGAGCAGGCCCACGGCGGCACCCTCTTCCTGGATGAAGTCGGGGATATGAGCCCCGCCACCCAGGCAAAGGTGCTGCGCGTGCTGGAGACCCAGGAATTCGAACGGCTCGGCGGCACACGGCTGGTAAGAGTTGACGTAAGGATCATCGCAGCGACCAACCGGGTACTTGAGGATGAGATAGCCAAAGGGACCTTCCGCGACGACCTGTACTACCGCCTGAATGTAGTGAAGATAGAACTGCCCCCACTTCGTGAACGATCCTCCGATATCGCCCTGCTCGCCCAGTTCTTTCTGAAAAAAGCCCGGTTCGAAGAGAGAAAGCAGGTAAGGGACTTCACCCCTGAAGCCATGGAGTTCATGCAGTCATACCCCTGGCCGGGAAACGTCCGCGAGCTGGAGAACACCGTCGCCCGGGCGGTCCTGCTGGTCGATGAGGAGTATATCCGCCTCAAGGACCTGGCCATATACCACCGTACACTCCATCCGTCCCCGGCGGAACATGCGGTAGAAACCAAAGCCCTCACCGGCAGCGAGGCAGTCGGCCCCGAGGTGGCCAAACGGTTAGGAGGCGGAGTAGATCTCAGAAACCTCGAAAAGGAAGCCATCCTGAAGGCTCTGGAGGCAACAGCCTTTGTGCAGAGCAGGGCTGCCGTGCTACTCGGCATAAGCCGCCGTTCGCTCAACTATAAAATCTCAAAATACAGTATCACCCACCCCTCCTGGCGTGTGAACACGCCCCCTTAGTACACCGTTCCGCAATTACACTTGTATTCGAGCGCCGATGCATTCCCGCTATGCTGACGCGCCGTCTGCCGGGCTCCTAGAACGACGCGTCCCGGCGGAGAGGGGGTGCAAACCTCTCCGATCCGGGACGCGCTCCCACACCGGTTGGCAAGCCGGTCACCCAGGGATTGGCCGACAGCAACGCCTATGCCGGTGTGTACATTGAACGGAGCCTCACACCGCAGCGCGGATCTTGGCCAGCCGCTTGTCCAGGTCCTCAAGCCGCTCCGCGACGCTATTGGCTCCGATGAGCCCAACCTGACTCTTGGTCAGATACCTGTTATATGTGTTCATCTCCTCACGAATTTCATCCAATGCCGCCCTGAGCACCCTGCGACGCCTGGCGAGTAACTGGAAAGCCTCATTGCCACGCTCAAATGCCGCCATCTCACGCTCATCGGCCCCCAGAGGCGGGACCAGGATCGGTACCTGTCCCGTTCGCCAGCCTTCGAAAGCCTGGGAGATCATTACCCAAGAGTTCTCACTCTCCAGAGCTGATTCGCTATTCTTCGCCTCGATTCCCGACACCAATCTCAGGGAGAGCAGCCGGGATCCGGCCAGGGCCATCACGGCCAGGCCGAACAACGCGCTTGCTCCCAGGCTCCAAGTTGGCAGCGGGACCAGGGTCGACAAGCCGGTGGCTCCGGCTAGAATTCCGGCCGAGGCCAGCGTCATGCCACTTACCGCCACCACCTGCCACCGTAGGCGGCGTGCCTGTGCCCGGTGAGTCATGTCTATGGCCGATGCAGCGGTCATGGTGGAACCTCCTCGGACACCTTCTACAACAGGAAAATTTCCGTTATCTGATCTTCATCCCCCTTTTTACGCAATCCCTGTGCCAAGAAGCGATCCAATGATGATTATTTCGCCGATTCACTCTAACCTATTACCGGATAAGAGGTTATCCACTTTCTAAACATCTCTTTTCCCCGTGACGGATAGGGATACAGCATTTATCAGGAGGTTAGTGTTACATAATGGTATCATTGATACGTTTTGGTCTCCTACATAGTACAATATTGTAATAAGACCTGCCCTGCAACTAATGAGTACCCATCCGGAAACCGTTCTTTGGATCGCGCAAAAGAGCCGTTTGCTCACCAGCTTACGCTGGATTCGCGATCTAAAAAACAGATTCCGGACAGAAACTAATGAGAATATATACTCTAAGCATGAATCGGGATGAAACCCCACCGAAGTCATTGTATCTTTGAAACATGACATCAGCTAAGAAAGATATTAACCCGCCGATCCCTCCCTTCGAACGCCCTTTCAGACTCGAGCTCGCCTTCCTGCCCGGTGCCAGAGATGCACGTGGGGAGGCGGTTACACACATGGCCGCCCGCGATCTGGGCATACAGCTCGAGAGTGTGGAGACCCGCGACATATTCCTGCTCGACTGCTCCCTGAACGAAGAAGAACTCGAACGAATTACCCGGGCGTTCGAAGATCCCGTGGTCCAGAGGGCTCACATCGGCTCCGCACCCGCCCGCCCCTTCAGCTGGGCTATCCGGGTGGGCTACAAACCCGGTGTGACCGACAATGTGGGCGCCTCTGCGAAAGTCGCCATCGGTGACCTTCTGGGGCGCATACTGGCTGAAGACGAGAGCGCCTATTCCTCAACTCTCTACCTCTTAAGGGGAGAAATCGACCACGACGACGCGTGGCGGGTGGCTGCTGATCTGCTGGCCAACCCCCTTATCCAGAGCATAGAGGTGCACTCTTTCGAACAGTGGAGCACCCAAGCCCCGGACACTACATCGCCCCGAATCACCTCCCGATATGAACCAACGGTTGAGACTCTCAACCTGGACCGCCCGGACAGGGATTTAACAGAGCTGAGCCGCCGAAGCCTGTGGGCGTTGAGCCTCCTGGAAATGCATACCATCCGGGACCACTTCGCAGGGGATGAACAGCTGGAGGTGCGGAGAGAATTCGGTCTGACGTCGGAGCCAACCGATGTCGAGATGGAGTGCCTTGCCCAGACCTGGTCGGAGCACTGCAAGCACAAGATCTTCAACAGCCAGCTCGATTATGAAGATACCGAAAGCGGTCAGCACCGTACCATCAACAGCCTCTTCGACACCTATATCAGGGGCGCAACCAGGGCTGCGGGCACTGACAAGGACTGGCTTCTGTCGGTTTTTGAGGATAATGCCGGAGTCGTCCGGTTCACCGAGGACATCAACCTCGTCTACAAGGTTGAAACGCATAACACCCCCAGCGCCCTCGATCCCTATGGAGGCGCGATAACGGGTATTGTAGGTGTTAACCGCGATCCTTTCGGAACAGGACGGGGCGCAGACCTGCTGATCAACATCTGGGGATACTGCTTCGCATCACCCTTCTATAACGGAGAGGTCCCCGAAGGTCTTATGCATCCGCGTCGGATAAGGGATGGCGTACACCAGGGTATTATAGACGGCGGCAACCAGTCGGGGATTCCATACGGCAGGGGGTGGGAGCTGTTCGACGAGCGGTACCTGGGAAAACCGCTTGTCTACTGCGGCACCGTGGGAATCATGCCGGCAACCCTGCCCGACGGCGCACCTTCACATGAAAAGATCCTGCACCCCGGCGATGTAATTGTAATGATTGGTGGCCTTATCGGTGCCGACGGGATACACGGCGCCACATTCTCCAGCCAGGAACTCCACGAGGAGTCCCCCAGTCAGGCCGTCCAGATTGGCGACCCGATAACCCAGAAGAAGATGACCGATTATCTACTGGAGGCGCTGGAGCTGGGGCTCTTCACAAGCCTGACAGATAACGGTGCCGGCGGGCTCTCCTCAAGTGTGGGGGAGATGGCCTGCTCGACCGGCGGCGCTGAACTGGATCTCGCCGAGGCGCCTCTGAAGTACCCCGGGTTGATGCCGTGGGAGATCCTCCTCTCCGAGGCGCAGGAAAGGATGACCGTAGGCGTCCCGGTCGAGAAGCTTGATGAATTCCTGGAACTGGCGAACCGCAGGGAGGTCGAGGCTGCTCCTCTGGGAACCTTCACCGACTCCGGCTACTTCCACGTGCGCTACGGTGACAGCACGGTGGCCTACCTCGAAATGGATTTTCTGCACGACGGGTGGCCCAAGCCGGTACTCCATGCACGCTGGGAACCACCCGAAAGCCGACCGCTGCCCCAAATCGATCTATCTCCCCAGGAAGCACTGGAGGAAATTCTGCAGGGCGTAAACATTGCAAGCAAGGAAGTCAAATCCCGCCAGTACGACCACGAAGTAAAAGGTCGCACTGTCATCAAGCCGTTCGTGGGAGTTTCGGCCGATGTACCGGTCGACGCAACGGTGTTCCTCGTCGATTATAACCGTCCCGAAGGTGTGGTGCTGGCCGAGGGGATCAACCCCTACTACAGCGATCTGGATACCCGGGCGATGGCGATGGCGGTCGTCGACGAAGCGGTCCGCCGGCTCCTATCCGCAGGCGCCCGACTGAATACGATCTCCGCCCTCGATAACTTCTGCTGGCCCGATCCTGTAGAAAGCCCCTCCACTCCCGACGGGCGCTACAAGCTGGCTCAGCTTATCAGGACCTGTGAAGGGTTGTATGAGGCGTGCGTGGCATACGGGGTTCCACTCATCTCAGGTAAAGACTCGATGAAGAACGACTCCACAAGGGGGGGCGTGAAGATAAGCATCCCACC
>Ga0114919_10002516_pt1 | contig 14857 bp, 17 predicted proteins | sample BlataG_FD_88682 | JGI IMG/M metagenome (GOLD analysis project Ga0114919, IMG submission 88682) | Deep subsurface microbial communities from Black Sea to uncover new lineages of life (NeLLi) - Black_00105 metaG | ecosystem: Environmental > Aquatic > Marine > Oceanic > Sediment | place: Atlantic... | reverse complement strand
TTTTTAATCTCTTCTGAATCCCTTACATTTCCTCCAGTCCGGGTTTCGTAGATGTAGACATCCTGATGCATCTCGGACGCTCGATGGGCCGTCTGATTGTCCGCCTCATAGTCGCCAACTAACAGGTTGGTGACAGGGTGGCAGGTTACATCAGCCGTTACATGGGAGGCGTATCCGAGAAACCATGCATGGCATTTGAGCTGCTTATCTCCTGACAGTTTTTTGATGTAGTTGATGCCTGTATGAAAAATGTTACCCACAGTTAGCGTGCCGTACTTGTGATGCATGGAGTTGGCCCAGTGTTCAGCGGCCTTACTGTCAATGAGAAGACTCAGGTACGGATAGTCCGGACTGATCGATCCCATCGTGCACAATTCGGGAAATTCAAGGAGAGACCTTCGTGCTTCTTTCGGCAGTTTCAGGTTTTTCAGAGCCTTTCCTTCTGTCAGAAGTCGTGAGAGGGTAATGTGTGTATAAGCTCCAGGCATGGCACCTCCTTTTTTAATAAGTTATATTAAGGTACATCCGGGACGGGTACATAAAATTATAAGTGTCTGCCTTAACGCTTAGCATTTTTTAGTAAAACTAACTTTATCTCCATAACATTCCTTTTGCCCGGTCTTATTCAGAACAGAACTCATCCAGAGATCTACGCTTCGCTTCGACCCCGAAAGATCGGGATCTCCACTATGTTACGACCCAGTTTGACGGGATCTCCGTTTCACTCCGACAGGCAGAGTTCAGGGTTTAGAATTCTGTTTTCGAGGATGTCACAATTTGTGATATCCTTCCTTGAGGACGTTGATGCTGAACGTGCTTTAAACCTATTTTATCTCTATTTGAGGTGCCAAATTGGCACCTCAAATCCTCCATCTCTTTTTTAAACAATTCAAACATAATATCCTTAAAACTTTTTTAAAACAACGCCTCCACCGGCGTAAGCAAAAATTCTTCCAACGGGATCCCCTGGCTGCCGACAAGAAGTTTTTTTGCGGCAGGAAACTGTTTTGAGAATTCGGAAATCCCTGGTAGTCTTATTTTATGTGCCGTGGTTTTAACCTCGATGGCGATCAATTCGTTTCCCCCGGACAAAACAAAATCAAGCTCTCGATTACGACCGGCCCAGTAAAACAGATCGATGTTCTTTCCGATGACAGAATTGAAAAGCGATGCCCCAACCGCCGTTTCCACCAGCCGCCCCCATAGTCTCGGATTGTTCCGGGTGTCTTCCAGAGACCCATAGGCCGTAGCAGTCATCAGGCCGGTATTTAAAACCAGCAATTTAGGGCTGGATGCACGCTGCCGAACCTTTTCGCCGGCATACTTCGGCAAACCGGCCAGCAGTCCGGCTCCTTGCAACAAATTCAGGTAATGCGCGAGGGTCGTCGTGTTGCCGACATCCTGCAACCGGCCGATCATTTTCTGATAGGAAAGGATTTGACCCGAATACGAGCATCCGAGTTCAAAAAGTCTTCTCAGCAATGCCGGTTTATGCACCCGGGTCATCAGCAAAATGTCTCTCGAGAGGGTTGTTTCGATCAATGAGTCTATAATGTAGCCGGCCCATCGCGCCCGATCTTCAATCAATGCAGCACTTCCAGGGTATCCGCCATAATAGATGTACTCGTCCATCCCAAAACCAAAGGCCGCCTGCATTTCGGCATATGACCAATGGGTAATATGGTTCATTTCGAATGGTCCGGCAAGACTTTCGGTCAACCCTTTTTGAACCAGCAACGGCGAAGAGCCCAGAATAAAAACATGAAGTGGCAGCCCTGAGAAGGTATCTTCATCCCACAAACGTTTGACGGTTTCCGACCATCCCGGTAATTTCTGAATCTCATCTAAAACCAGGATGCCGATCCGAGCTTTAGTATGGGTTTTTAATCGGGTACGAACAACCTCCCATTGCTGCTCGATCCAGTCCGGACCTTTCAACGCAGGCTCGTCTGCCGTGGCATAATGTCCAGGCCAATCCAGTGATTTCAGCATCTGTTGGGCAAGGGTTGTTTTACCGGTCTGTCGGGGTCCGGAGAGAATGGGATTTCCGGGACGCCCCTCAAATTATAAGATTCTTCTTTAACCCTTGGAATTTTTAAGTAAAATTAACTTTATCTTCATAACATTTCTTTTACCCGCTCTTGTCCAAAACATAACTCATCCAGACATCCCCGCTGCCGGTTTTGGAAACAGACGTTGAAAAATCACACACCTTGAACCCCAGGGTATCAAACAATTCCCGGGCCTTTGGGTCCTCCCAATTAATTAGCCAGCCCAATACGATCTTCCGGACCTACGGGGCAGGCAAATGGACACAGATTAACGCAGATGACCACATATAATTTTTCAAGTCCCGCCCTAAAAAGCGGGGCTGAACAAATGATGTCATCGCCCAGCGAATACTTTGTAACATACTGTACAGCATAGCAGTAGCTTGCAATACCACTCACTCACCATCATCCATTTCCCTGGTCCAATCCATCAATTTTTGTTTCAACTCCTCTTTGGACGGCAAATAAAGCTGATATTCGGAGGCGTGGATATTGGCGATTTCGGAATATTTCGCTTTTTCGTCCAGGCCCAGAAATTCCAGTACATAGGGATCTTTGTCAGTGTTCTTGGGGACGTCCATTGTTTTATAATTTTCTGTCTAACACTTTAGATTTACTGAGTAAAAAAAATCCTGAATATCTTGTTCATCCTGCGTCTATGGGGACGTTCGTGCTGAACGTGCCTAACGCTCTTATGAAACCCAGGTTGGTCATACAATTTAATTTTTTGCCTCTTTGCCGTAAGCTTTTTGTTTTTCCCTGGCTGTGAATCCAATTTTTTTCACCTTTTTATCAGGAGGTGCCATAAGCTGACGAATGGCCTCGAATATGGCCTGTATTTGTTCATCGTGGCTTTCAAAACGCTTCTCCAAATCAGCCAGTTTTCGCGCCAATTCAGCATGTGAATCTAATGTTTTTCTGAGTTGGACAAACGCACGCATGATGGCAATATTCACCTCAATTGCGCGATCACTATTCAGTACAGAGGACAACATTGCAACACCTTGCTCTGTAAAAGCCATAGGTGTATAGCGGGTTCCTCCCCAACTTGAGGTGCCAAAATGGCTCCTCAAGTTTTCAAACTCTTTCTTCCTCAGTTCAAACATAAAATCTTTCGGGAATCTTTTAATATTCCGCCGAACAGTTCGTTTCAAATGTTTGGTTTCAACACCGTATAACTCTGCAAGATCTCGATCCAACAAAACTTTTTCGCCACGTACCAAGACGATTTTTCTGACTATCGATTTTACGGGCACAGCTGTTGTCATTTTCTGGTTCCTTTTTATTCCAAATCATTCATCTGTCTTTGGGGACATTCTGAACGCGCCTTAAACCCCCATCAATAATTTAGATTAAAATCGAGGAATAGCCAAGCTATTTGATTTTTTTTAATTTAAATGCGGTCAAAAAACGGCCCCTATTTTTCATATATCAAAATGATTGCTCTAAGAATTTATAACGAAAATTTATTAAAAACTTCTTTTTTATGCCATTCTAAAGCTTCTGGGTGCGGGTAATAATTTTCATCTTCAGGGAGATTAATTTGAACTCCATTCATATCCAGTATCGGGAATTTATTCACACTTGCCTGTTTTGCTTTGGGGTGCACAACAACCTCAAATTGATCAGATATTCTAAACATTCCCACATCAAACGCCCAATGCGCAGTCCGGGAAAGCGTTATTCCATTTCTTGGATCATCAGAGCCTTTTTTGCTTTTAGAAATAATATGCGCGGCTTGCGCCTCTGTTAAATTGTCTGAATGGTACTTTACGCCCGTTACAGCACATTTAAAATCATACTGATCTAAAACAACATTCTTAAACGCTTGATCCCGTTTTTGGCTCGCTACTTGATAAATTGCCTTTTCTTCTGAAACAAATGGATTAAACTCTTCTAATGTGAATGACCGTAGGGCAGATGCAATAATTATGTCTTCATTTGCGCCATTGCTGACCTGCTCCAAAGTTGCAAAATCTACATGCTGAATTCTGAAAATATCACTCGCAGGATCATAGCTATCAATTAAGCCCAAGCCCATGAGACGATATCGTGTGCCCTGTTTGCTGGTTTTGCTTGAAAGCTGCTCTAAGACGATAACCGGCTCATTATCTTTTAAACAGTTAAAGAGACTTTGATTAACAGCAATATCAGGTCCACCTTTTTTTGCAGAATATTTGATTGTCCAGCGTCCATCAGGAAGATATGTCAGCTTATCTGCATATGGGCTTACTTTCATACTGGCAATGCTTAGTGCATGATCACTCCATTTGGGCTTATATATGCCCTCAATTAAAGGATGAATCCTTTCGATACCCAAAACAAAATCAGACGTCTTCCGCAGGAAATCAGGCGTAACGATCTTCCCATAGTAGGGAAGTAACGCACGAAAAATTTCCCAACGACGGTTTTTTTCTGTTTTAGGCATAAAAATCTAAAATGAGCCTTTGGGACCGCTCCAGTACCATCTTCCGGAGCTACCCCAGTACCATCTCCCGGAGCTACGGGGCAGGCCGGGCAGGCAAATGAACACAAATTCACCCTGTTAAATCCTCCGAAGGAGGACTACCCAAGGCAGTATTTAACAAGGCAGGCACAGATTGTTTAATAAGCCACCCCAGTACGCCACCTCCACGGTGTCGTCCGGCCTGATAATTGAGCCAGTCTCTCCCGAAAACAAGACTATTTCAAAAACTGCGCTTCACCCTTTACAGGAAACCCTCCATCAGCAAGGGCTTTTTCTATTGCAGACACATCTGTCTTTTCATCGTCAAACCACACTGTCACAGAGTGGTTTTTCGTGTCTGTATTAAAATTTGAAACACCATCGACACCTTTCAGGATAGAACCTACCCTGGCAGCTGTTCCGGGTCAGACACACCCGGGAACAGTCAACTTTACCTTACTTTCCCCTGCCAACAAAAATTGAGAAGTTGTGAAAACAAATAAAGCAGCCAGAATAAGTACGAATACAATTTGTTTCTTTTTCAAGATAAGAGCCCTCCTTGAATTTTATTTATTGTTACACCTCGATTGAGCGGTTAGATTTTAAAACGCTTGAAAGCTCCGGTGCATCTTTCGGGACGTTGATGCAGAACGTGCCTTACGCTCTCTTGAAACCCTGGACGTATTTCGGAACACTTTGAAATTATGCGTTTTGCTGTCTCGAACATTTAGTATGGCGATATTATATGATTGTTTGAAAAATTCAGGTTGGGAACGTCCTTAAGTTATCGGACAGGTTTTGAAGCGGCAGCAGGTGGTCATAAAGACAGGAGAATCAAGGGGCGTTCCCGATATTCTCCCTGCTTAAAAAAGCTCTGAAGGTCTATAATTGAATATGGGGGAAAAAGCAATGAAAATAAATAGGTGATTCAATATGTTACAAAAACGGTGTGTTAGGGTTGGTAAAATTGTGTAGTTTTTACACAGAATAATTAGCCACCCCAGTACGATCTTCCGGACCTACGGGGCAGGCAGACCCACACAGAAACACACGGACGTCTATTTGTTCAGTCCCGCTCAAATAAGCGGAACTAAACAAATGATGTCATCGCTTCGCGAATCAAACATTGTCGGCACCTACTTTGAAATGTCAATTTTATTTGTTTTCGATAACACGTGCCACATCGCCACCGCATTTTGTACAAGTGCCACGCAACACCAGCATGCCGGACTCAATCTTGCCGGTCAGGTTGCCGATGGAAGACCCCTTTCTGCAATGAACACACCAGACGTTGTTCAAAATTTTGATCTGAATATCGCCGGCTATGGCTTCCCAGATTTTTTTCGCCTTTGGTGAAAATGAACCATCCGGGGATGGTTTCTTCTTTTTAGCTCTTTTAAGGTAAGCTTTTTGTTTCTCTTTTACTGTGAATCCAATTTTTTTCTTGGGCTTGCTTTCAACTGTTAATAACTGATCTAAAGTTTCAAATACAATTCTAAACCGTTCTTCAGTTAACTGCTTAAGTTCTTCCAACTCCCTTCTGAGGTCTTTATTATCAAGAAGTGCCTGACGAAGCTTTGTAAATGTTCGCATTATTTGTATATTTACCTGAACTGCCCTTTCGCTCTTTAAAACAGAGGAAAGCATTAATACACCATGTTCAGAAAAAGCCATGGGTTTATACCTCAAGCCCATTTTATCGCTTTTGGAGGTCACAAATTGTGACCTCCAATCTTCAAACTCCATTTTAGTCATTTCAAACATGAAATCGGCAGGAAATCTATCGATATTCCTTCTAACCGCTTGTTTTAATACTTTGGTTTCCACGCCATAGAGTTCAGCGAGGACGGTCTTTCAGTGAAATAACCCCATGAGTACCATCGGAGAATTCCACCTCGACCTTAAAGTCCTCCAGTGGTTTGGCGGAAATGACACGTTCCATAAAATATTACTCCAAAGGTTTAATCTGTTTTAAAGTCGGCATAAAAAGAGCTCCGGAAAATTTTCTTAAGCTAACGACCAAAACTGGTCAGAAATCTTGGGAACGTTAATGCTTAACGCGCCTTAACCCCTCATCAATAATCCGGGACGTACCGGAATGGTCATGAAATTATGCGTTTTCCTGTAATGATGCCATCGTTACACGAGGACTTCGTAAAATGCCGGACAGCATGGCTGTACTTACGAAAAATAACATAAGATTATTAATTTCTATTTGTCAGCCAATAAATTTGGATGGTTTTTACGAAGCCATTCTTTAACATCTTGGCGTAGGCGCCGCGCGAGGTCCACCATTTCTCTAGCTTCTTGACCGGATATCATACCGACATAATCATATCCACTGATATTCCTTTTTTTACGAAACTGATCCAACAAGGTAATCAGGCCAGCATCAGCCTTGATTTTATGAGCAAGAGATTGAATAACCCGGTAATGATGGGCCTCGCGCACGACACGATAACCTGAGGCAGCAAGAGCTGCTGTCGCTGTTTGCAGAGCCGCGTTATATGCGATATTTAACTGCCAGTCCGAACTGAGTCCGGATGTTTCGCAATCTAAAAGATCACGGTTTGCAACTGCAAGTAATGCAGTAATCTCTTGAGAGCTTGTCCGATGTTCTGTCAGCCAGCCGTTATTCAACCAATTTTTCAAGCTCATTCTCATCTCCAATCAGAAAAAATTTGGGGCTATCCAGAGTCGTTTTAAGGAAATGATGTTTCGCTGCCAATTTGGACCGAAATTCTTTAGGAGGATAAACAATGGGATTAATCTCACGACGAATCGTTTTCTGAACCTTTTCCAGCGCTGAAACAACTTCGGCGAAGGATACATTACCCACAACCAACACATCCACATCGCTACTTGATCGTTCGTCTCCTCGCACCAGAGAACCGAATAAAAAAGCCACATTAATTAAATCTGTCAGAGGTACGAACGCTGCTTTTAGAATTTCGCCGATACCAGCCGTCTTCATCACCAGACTTTTTAGTTCGTCATAAATGGGGCAATCTGGGTTGGCCTTGTAATAAATCTGCTTTCCACGTGTCGTCCGGAGGATAATTCCGGACTCAGAAAGCTTCTTTAATTCCCGTTGTACCGCGCCCATGCCGGCTCCAGCCGCTCGGGTAATTTGACGAAGATAGAAAGATTCGTCAGCATGGCTATATAACAAAGCCAAAACCGCACGGCGCGTCTTGCCAAAAAGAGTGGCAGACAGACTTTCATTTTTGTTTATCGCACTCATATTGGGTGCTATTGTACCTGTTGTGGTTACATTTTTCAAGCTTTTTTCTGCTTCAGCAAACCCAATTCTGGGTCGGACAAAGCTATGTGATTGCAATTACATTAAATACACAAAAAAAACGGCTCAACAAAGTTTTTTTATTGACAGGAATTGGGGACGCCCATCAGATTATAAGTTTCTGGCTTAACCTTCAGATTTATTTGGCAAAATTGATTCATCTCCATTATCTTAATTTGAAAGCATCCCCTTTATCCGGTTTTATCCAGAACATAACTCATCCAGGTTATAAAAGTGCCTAACCCGCCACAATACATCAGCGGACAAGAGTGAGCTAAAGTTGAAACAAAATACCAGTTACTGGGGCTCGGGGACCAGGGATCGGACCTTAGAAACCCAGCCTTAATCCTGAATGTCGTGCCTGTCCCGTTACTCACTCAAACGGGATTCATCCTGTCTATAATTCCATGCGAAATTCTGCCCTGATGAAACAAATGAAAGATTCTAATCAAAGTGGGATCGTGCTTTTTTTATGGCCTCGTTCAGGGACTGCCAAGCGCTATCCACGCCTTTTTTAAGGTCTTGCCATGCCTCTTCGCTGGCGTTGTCGATTTGATCCAGCTTCTGACCCATTTTTTCGCGCTTTTCTTGAAGGGTTTTCAATTGGTCTTCGAATTTCTTCTTTACTTCGACTTTGGCATGTTGGGCTTTGGCCTCCAGCTTATTGCGTTCGACGTTCCACTTGTAGTTTAGATCATCGAACATCTCCTTCATCTTTTTTGAATAGGAATCTTTGGTTTCCATGTCTTCCTCCATAATATTATTCGATGACGATTGTTGTTTGACAGGATCTACCCCGGTTAAATCTTCTGTTCTTTTTTTAACCAGGGGTCTAAAAACAACTGCGTTTATCTGTGTCCAAACTATTTATTAACCAAACTGCGGCGGCAAAAGTCTACGGCGGTCTCCTTGATCCCTTGCACCTCTTCAAATTTCAGGCCCCTCTGTCGCATCAATCCGTTGAGCATTGCGCCGATCAGGTTGACCGTAGCGTGCACCGGAACCGTGCGGAACTCGCCGGTTACCATGCCGACCTCCAAACATCCGGTGAGATAATTATTCAAACGGCGGCGTACTTCCTGAATGCTCTTGCGTCAGATGTCATCCGGGTCCTTGAGACGGGCCGGACAGGTACTGACCGCCAGATAGATCTCGTGGGGCATCTCTTTAACGATATCAAAATGCAGGGCGATGAGATTTTCGATTTTTTCAAACTCGGTGTTGGTTTTTTCCGGCAGGTCGTCCAAGTGCGCAAAAAACTTTTCAAAGGTAGATGCGATGACACCGGTGAACAGCTCGTCTTTGCCCGTAAAGTGGTAATAGGTCACCGGTTCGGTGATGCCGGCCTTTTTTGAGATTTGCAGGGTGGTGGTGCTGTCAAAGCCCTGATCGGCGAACAACAGGGTGGCCGCCTGAACGATGTCCTGTTTTTTATTAGTTCTTAGAGTGGCCATATTCTCATTTGTTATGGTCTCAAACTGGCAGGTCAGGTGAATTTTTAGTGAATTCTAGAATAGGGTTCATAGCCCAGGTGCCAGAGTTTTAACTAAAGGGTTCGAGGGGTCCCCGGTTAAATACACCCTGCACCAAACCATAATCAACATACAGATGAATTTGATCTCCGCTACTGCATGTTACAAGGCTTTTAAACTCTCAATCTGACATTCTCTGTCAAATTGAATCGCCATCCCGTGAGGGGTGGAACGCACCATGCTTCCTGTGCAGCCCTTCAAACTCTTCACGCCCTTAAATTTTTTAATGTTGTCACTCGGTATGGTGAAATCCAGAATAAACCGTGTTCCTTCCGGAAAAGACCTTAGTGTAGTAATGAATATTCCGGAAGCAGATATATCTCTGGTTTCAAAATCTAAAACCTCTTTTCTGCCTAATGTTATGGTTTCCAGTCTTACAGGGAGTGGAATAGTAAACCTCTCATATTGACGTTTCTCTTTCATTGATAACGCCTTTCTTTGCCATCGGCTTTGAACCAATCTTTGGGGCCGTTCATACTGAACCTACCTTAACTCCTCATGATTTTTTGCGGTATGCCTTTTGTTTTTCCTTCACCGTAAACCCGATTTCCCCGGTTAAATATCAGCCAAGCATTAAATCATTCATCATCCAAGTCCATTCTTTTCTGCGCACGCAGCAACTATTGATTTAAACCCAGTACCATCTGTTGGCCTGAGAACCAGCGGGACGCCCCTCAAATTATAAGTTTCTTTTTAACCTTTAGATTTACTTGGTAAAATTGACTTCATCTCCATAACATTCCTTTCGCCCAGTCTTATCTAGAACATAACTCATCCAAGCATACCAGAGACCAGGGTTCAGGGGCCTGGGTTTTATTTTTTTAATTAGCCACAGACACACACAGACGTCTATTTGTTTGGCTGACTCGGCTAAACAAATGATGTCATGGTTTTGCGAAAAATCGCAACACTACCCTTATTATTACCCTTATTTGGGGGTTGTTACCTCTTTTTTACGCCACAGCGCACCTGGACCTCGCCCCAGGCATTCGACTCTGCCGTCCTTTTTAAGTTGACGAAGCACCCGCCGGATCATATCACGGCTGACACTTGGACAGGCGCGTTCAAGATCTGTCAGGGAAAACTCATTTCCTATCTGAGCAACGGCTTCCTGGATAATCTCGGTTTTAGCTCCACGAGGAATTTTTAACCGACCCAGCCGGTCTTCGAACTCTCGATAAGCTGTTCTTAGTATAAAAAACAGGTGATTAATATAAATCCATGCATTATGCCGTTGCTCATGCCATCCGACGGAGCTTTGTGCCAAGGTTTCATAGTAACGGTCCTTATTTTGCTCGATCAGGCGCTCAAGACTGATATAGCGGCACACTTCAAACCCCAAATGGTACAACTGCAACAGCAACAATAATCGGGACACTCGACCGTTACTATCCCGAAACGGATGGATGCATAAAAAATCGAGGTTAAAACCGGCCAGGGCTATAAGGGGGTGTACTCGTCGTTCTTCAATGCTGCTGTGCCACAGACGTATCAGTTCTTTCATGCAGGCCTTCGTTTCAGATGCTTTAACGGTCTGAAACCGCACCCGAACACGACCGTTGGGGTATTTTTCGATAATGTCACTGTCTTTCTGTTTATATTGTCCTGCATCCCGAATTTGTGCGCGCGCAACACGATGAAATTCACAAATCGTTTCTTCGGAAACTGAAAGCTTGGCTCCCCGTTCGTGGATCAATTTTAGGGCCTGGCGATACCCACGGACCTCCTCTTCATCTCGATCATGAAGATGGGTCTTTCCTAATACCACTGCACGTACTCTGCCAGGGTCTATTTGAACACCTTCAATGCGATTTGATGAAACGGCGCTTTCAATTATGGCATGCTCCCGCAGCGCATTTAGCCGTTGCGGAACCTGTTGAAGATAAAGTTGTTGTTTCCCTCGTGCTTCTGCCAGATCTGTAAGATACCAAGCAGTACTGGCCGGTATTGATTCCAGCAACTCTGAAAATTGTTGGAGTGTTTTCACAGTAAAATACCTCTTATCGAAAATCCGATTCCAGGGTCGGGCCAAGCTATATGATTGTAATTATATTAAATGAGCTGAAGAATGTCTCAGTCTGTTTAACCGGCCACAATTTGTGACCAGTTCCTGTTTTTCCCCTTTGATATCACAATTTGTGATATCCTCACGATCTCTTCGCGGGTCAAAGAAAGCATGAAATCTTCAGGGAATCGCTCTATATTCCGGCTAACCGCTTGATTCAGAACTCTAGTTTCCACCCCGTAGAGTTCAGCCAAATCCCTGTCCAGCATCACCTTTAATACCGCGTATCAGGTAAATTTTGCTCGCAATGAGTTCAATCGGTACCAACGTTGTCATTTTAAAGTGCCTTTCCCTTTAGGGTTCAGGTGTCTGGGCTTGCCCGCCTCCGGCGAGTTCGGGTTTCAGTGTTCAGGATACTATGCTCTGGGTTAAGCTGAAAAATTCTCGCTTCCTATAATATTAACTCAGACACGCGTTAACAAAATCCCAATTGATCAGGTTTTCGACAAAAGCACTCAGATAGTCAGGCCTCCTGTTTTGATAGTCCAAATAGTATGCATGTTCCCAAACATCCACGACCAAAAGCGGCGTTGTGCCATGCGCAATGGGTGTGTCCGCATTTGCGGTTTTGGTAATATGCAACGCATCATCTTTCAAAACCAACCATGCCCACCCACTGCCGAACTGCGTGACACCGGCATTTTTAAATTCCTCGACAAACTTTTCATAGCTCCCGAAATCGGCGTTGATCTTTTCTGAGATGGGACCCGAGGGCGGCCCACCGCCACCGGGTTTCATGCACTGCCAGTAAAACGTATGATTCCAGACCTGGGCCGCGTTGTTGAAAATGCCGGCTCTGGAAGCATCTCCCGCGGTTTTCTTGATAATCTCCTCGAGACTGTCTTCGGCCAGTTCGGTTCCTTCGATCAGTTTGTTTCCGTTGACAACATAGGCGTTGTGATGTTTTCCGTGATGAAACTCTAAAGTTTTTTCACTGACATGGGGCTCTAACGCATTTTTTGCGTAGGGCAGTTCAGGCAATATAATGGCCATCGTGTCACCTCCTTATCTTGTGAATCTCGAGTACGTTCTTAAGTTATTAAGTTCCTATTTTCCGATAAGTGTAAAATCAGGGTCGGCCCAAACCATGTAATTGGTCACTTTGGGTACATCGTTGACGATGTTGTTTTAATTTTTCCCATGCTATATCATTTGGGGAACCTTTGGGATATCGGTGACATATTGACTTTAGCCCGGTTTTTTGGGGTTAGGAACGTCCTTGACTTATCGGACATGCTCTGAAATGGCAGCAGGTGGTTATCAAGACAGGAGAATCAAGGGGCGTTCCCGATATTCTCCCTGCTTAAAAAAGCTCTATTGGTTTATAATTGAATATGGGGAAAAAATCAATGAAAATGATCGGGTGATTCAATATGTTACAAAAACGGTGTGTTAGGGATGTTAAAATTGTGTGGTTTTTACACGGCAAATAACATCCTGAGCGAATGTTGTAGGTTCAGAGGTTCCCCGGTGAAAGGAAAGTTTGCCCTTATGATATTCGAAAACACAAAGTGTTTAAAATAATATCGAGCTTTGATCAATAGCAGATATTCATGAAATGAACTCAAAGGAGAATTCAGGCTCTGCTCCCATTCCTAATAATCTTACATATTCTAAAAACATAATTCCCCACGGCGCTTCTTGTTGATACGAAGATATTAAATGCTATTTTTTGATCCATAGCTAATGTTTTTTATTGATCCATTCCACGACAGGTTCAAACCAGTCTCTTCTCGGTCGGTAAAATAGACTATGGCCCAACCCATTCTTTACCTTGATCTCCTTGAATATGGCATCATCTGAAGCATTTTTGAAGATCCTCTGACAGATATCATATTTCTGATCAGATTCATCGCAGATTGAGAGAAAACGTCCTTGTAAGAATTGAACTGACTGGCCGATAAGTTTTTTATAGCTCCTCCGAACATGAGTTCCTTTATGACTGAAACCGGACATCACCACAAAGTTTACTCGAGGATTTTTTAGCTTGGCCGAAACTAAAAGGGTAATAGCGCTTCCTTTAGAGAATCCAACAACGGTAATTTGTTCAGGCGGTATGCCATTAACCAGAAGAGTCTTAATCTGCCTTACTATCTTTCCCGCATATTTATATAGCTTGGTTCCCTTGGGTCTAATCTCGCTGATTACCGTGAAACCTCTATTTTCAAAGGATTTCACAATACCATGATAATCGTAAATTCCGAAGCAAGGGTGTATTCCATTTGGACCATGCTTTTCTACAGTCTTTCCGTGCAAAAAGAAAATATACTTTTCTGAGGGCTTGATGACCGATGGGAGGTCATAAGAAAATTTTTCTGCACCAAATCCAGAAAGCACCAAAGGTCTGAAGCCAAATTGAGTTTTGTATAATGAAGATTTCACTATATCATCCTTGAATTTTCCAAAGAGTCCGATTGACATACTCATTTCAAGGAAATTAAATGAGATCAATTCCGTTAGTACGCTAATTTGTGAATTAACATGGAGCAATCTCAACAGAATTGCCTTATAAAAGTCTTCAGCACCAACTCCAGTCAGTTTTTACTGCAAATATCATGCAAAATCACTTGCTTATAGGATAATGCTATGGATATTAAGTGGTTAGATCAACTATAGAGGAAGTAAAGTAGGGTTAATTTATAGCAATATAATTGAAATTATGAGATAAACTAAACAAAATCTATGAAATTTTTTTCATACTTTTGGGACAAAATGCGGTCCTTATTATTTTGCCAAACATAAATTTTGTTATCGTTTCTCATACCTTTGCCTTTCTATATTATTTTGCAAGACAAACGTTTTAATTTTGGTGCTTTCACATCAATCAAACCGTGGCAACACCCCAATCAAATACAAAAACGTGCCTACGACGATAATAGCAAAGGTGGCAATTAAATAAGTCAATATAAGTTTTTTTTGTTGTTTTCGAGTTTTCTTAATATGTTCTGTTGCCAATCTTCTCTGTACTTCTATGAACGCTTCCTCTGTATAACCACACCTTATGCAATGGGTGGAGAGCCCATCGTTCGTCTGGCCACAGTCAGGACACTTCCAAGGTTCAATGGTCATTTCCTCCGTCAGAATGAATTTCCCGGTTTCAAGGAACTCAATTCCAGTTTGAACCATTCCGGAATCGTCTGTATTGGAGTAAACGACCCTACCTTTAACACTAACAGATTTATCTTTAAGATCGATGTCCAGTAATAGAATGTCTTGCCAATTAAACGAGTCCTGAGTTTCTATAAGGATTCCCCCTTTACTTACGTTTGCGGCCTTTCCTTTTCCCTCCTGTCAAGCGACAATTATTCTGAAGTCTGGCGACAATTAAAATTGAGGTCGGCCGACAATTATTTTTGAAGTTTCCAAGCTCCTCGAAGACAGTTTCATTTTCCTATCTTCTCTCATCCCATTTTTAAAATTATTATTGTTTTTTAATATCCATATAATACATTGCTCAAGCCT
>Ga0114919_10002514_pt1 | contig 14860 bp, 21 predicted proteins | sample BlataG_FD_88682 | JGI IMG/M metagenome (GOLD analysis project Ga0114919, IMG submission 88682) | Deep subsurface microbial communities from Black Sea to uncover new lineages of life (NeLLi) - Black_00105 metaG | ecosystem: Environmental > Aquatic > Marine > Oceanic > Sediment | place: Atlantic... | reverse complement strand
CAGCTCAGTCCCGTTTCCCGTTTGTTAAGTAGCGATTGGTCGGTGATGTGTAAGGAGTACCGCACCCGCAGAGCAGCTCCAAGCTCAGTTCTCGTTCTCGTTTGTTCGGTAGCAGATGTACGGTGGTAAAGAACACAGGACACCTGCACCTGGATCCGCAGCTCAGGAAAAATTATCTCTTGACATTATGAAGAACATGTCTTATCTACATAAGATACTTAACAAAGGAGGACATATGTCTTACAGAAAAGCTCAACAGTTCGTCTACTTCAAAGATCTAAAGAAGGGCGATACAATTAAAACCAACCATCTACATCCGCTGCATCATGTGACTGCAAAGTTATTAGAGTCACCTAAACAGGGCCGCGGGACCAAGGATACTATCTTGTGTGAAGTGCACGGTAGCCAATTGGGATTATTTGACGAAGCGGGTTCTATTTATAGTAAGCAGGCGCTGCTGCGTTTGAATGCCGATGGAACCTCGTGGAGTAGGATCATACATGATGTATAAGATAATTAAATTTGTAAGGGACGGTGATAACGAAGAGGTCATGAATGGCCTCTCGTTAGAAGAAGCCCAAGCTTATTGCTCGCGCGAAGACACACATGGTGAAGGATGGTTTTGTGGTTACACGAAGGAGGATGCAGATGAAACTGCCTAGCACAGATCTTCTTATCTCGTTGATCAAAGGTGAGCCCGTTAAAAAACACCTGGACTACTTCGACCATCCTTACTTCACCCAGGACGCAGAGACCTGGTACAGGATTTGGTTGCAGGGACTGAAGGATTACTTATTTCAAAGACAGGAGCGGAAAGGTCGTGAGTGTGGATCTTAATTCTCGTACTTCTGGCTGTCTCGGTCTCGCTGACGACAGATGCAGATTGGACTCTGTTCGGAGTGGGACTGCTGGGGCTGGCGATGGTCGACGGGCTGGTGAACTTATTTTAAATACAACCAAAAAGTTAGTTGACATCTATCTTATGTATGATAAGACAGAAGAAACTTTAACAAAGGAGTTACACAATGGGTTTAGATCAATATGCTCATTTAAGACAAACACCTAACCAAGATGAGTTCTACTGGAGAAAACATGCTCGGTTACAACAATTCATGGCACGGGAGTTTGAAAAGCAAAACGGAGAAGGCACGGAACACAACACAGTTGACCAGTTGCAAAGCCTCGGCTTTAACGGTGGTCAGGGTGGAGTGAAGATAGATGAAGAACTGCTCGACCGTTTGGAAGAGGCAATTAAAAATAAATATTATGAACATTTCGCACATGATGGATTCTTTTGGGGGCAACAGTTTCAAGAAGAAGCTGTGAAAGAATACGAAGCACAGGATAAAGAGTTCGTGAAATGGGCTAGAGAAAAAATTAAAAACGGAGAGGAAGTTATATACGATTGTAGTTGGTAAAGGTCTTTCGGGGGCGAGTAGCACTCTCGCCCTCGTACCTCGTTTGTTTGATGTGTGCCAGTTGTTTTACCTCACAGGCTGGCACGCACCAACCAAGCTCGTACGGAAAAAGATAACATCGCTTCGGTTGGGAGTGATACAGCAATCTCGTCAGACTTCGGTCTGGCTAAAATACTGGACACGGTAAGGTCAGCACCAAGGGGAGTTTCCCAAAGCTGACCACAAATGAGCGAGAGCTATCGGAAAGTATACGCCGTTGTTATCTCGCTCATTCATATGAGTGGTCTTTTGTCAGAGTAGCTCCTGTTTTAGACCACTCGCCCAAATCTCGTAATCAAACATTTCTTTAAAATCTCGGGGGTACTACGATACCTCGCACCCTCGTTTCGTCAATTCTCGGGCTTCTCAGAAAGACTTTTTGGAAGCAGATGGGCTTCAGATGGCGGTTGGCAGATGTTTCTGGCTAAAAAATTAATTTTAAAAAAAATAAAAAAATTTGTTTTTAGGTCTTGTATTTTGATTAAAAATAATTATCTTATCTAAGATAAGATATTAAAAAATATCTTATTAACTTTAACAAAAGGAAAACAATGACAAAAGTAAAACAAAAAAATCTGCCGACAGTAAGTCAAGCAGATAAAAGGGTACTCAAATCATACGTTGCCCAATCTTACTTATACAAAAAGTATAGTAAGCTAAGAACTGATACAAAAGAAATTGTGTCAGGAATTTTTGATAGAGCAAAAATTAATATCTTAATTCTTGATGACAAATCTTTTGTTCAAAAAATAAATCGTAATCAAAGACGATTCGATTCGACTAGTTTTATTGAGTATGTAAATAAATCTGGCGACAGCGAATTAATTGATATGGTTAATAAATTCTATAAGTCAGTTGATACAGTAGAGTTTAAACCATTTAATGCTGATTATGATTTAGCAATCAAAAAAGATTTAGGGGGTTTTGATGTCAGATAAAAACTTACCTTCTTTATTTGGTGCTATGTTAAGTGAAAAAGTTAATACCAATGACATTGATATTAACCGAGTAAATAGTTTAATGAGTAATGAAAAGTTTAAATCATTGAACTATGAAATACTTTATAAATTTCTTGAGAGTGCTGTTGAGGAATTTATACTCACTAATAATGGAAACCCTTTAGCTGATGACTTTAGAAATAGAGTTGTTAATAAAATGGGTGATGTTTTAAATTTATTAATGACTGGTAAAGTTGTTGATGAGCATGAAAAAAATTAAAACATTAAACGAAACAGATGTCCCCGAGCAAGTCGGGGGCATCTACTTTCTTATTTCAAGGCGTTCTAATATTATTAAATATATTGGCATGTCAGAATGGAATGTTTATGCGAGAGTATTAACACATGAACTTAACAAATATAAAGTTAAGATTATAAAAGTTAAAGACCGAAAAAAAATTCGGTGGTATGAAAGACGATTAATACAAAAGTATAAACCAATCTATAATAAGTTAGTCTTACCTAAACGAACGAACTATCTACATAACCCTTATCTATAACCGATAGAGGTACCAACGACCCCTGCGATTTCAGATCCGAGTTGCAGGGGGGCGACCCCCCTTTTTGCTGGTTTATGGTACCTGCGGCGAAGACTTTACAGCCTATTACATACATGTATAGTATGCAAAATAGATATGTCGCATGAATTACTAACAACTGAACAGTTGCGCGATAGAGTCGAAAAATTATATATTGAACACATTAAATTGTGCCAAGATAATTTCTTGTATTTTGTTCAAACTGTTTGGCCAGATTTTATTTGTAGAAAAGAAAAGGACCCAAAGAAGTGGGGCCACCATCAGCATATTGCCTCTGAACTAACTAAAATTTCAAAAGGTTTGAATAGGAGGCTCATTGTTAATATGCCACCAAGACATACTAAATCTGAATTCGCATCTTATTTATTTCCAGCTTGGTTCATAGGGAAGTTTCCTAAGAAAAAAATTATGCAAGTTTCTCACAACGCCGAATTAGCAGGAAGGTTCGGTAGTAAGGTTCGTAACTTAATTGATAGCCCAGAGTATAAACAGATCTTCGGAGATGTTAAACTCCGTGAAGATAGTAAGGCTAAAGGCCGATGGGAGACCAATCATGGTGGGGAATACTTTGCAGCGGGTGTTGGCGGTTCTATCACAGGACGAGGGGCGGACTTACTTATTATCGATGACCCACACACAGAACAAGACTCATTATCCGATTCAGCTATGGAGAGAGCATACGACTGGTACAATTCAGGACCCAGACAACGTTTGCAACCAGGAGGAACCATTGTCGTTGTAATGACCCGTTGGGCTCAAGACGATATTACAGGAAGGCTCATCAAATCACAAAGTGAACCTAAAGCGGATAAATGGAAGTTAATAGAATTTCCTGCAATATTAAAATCAGGTAATCCTGTTTGGCCAGAATATTGGTCACTCGAAGAACTAGAAGGTGTTAAAGCATCTATCTCACCTAGAAACTGGAATGCACAGTATATGCAGGACCCAGTGGCCGAGGAAGGCGCAATCTTAAAACGTGAATGGTGGCAGCCTTGGAAAGGACAGATTCCAGATTTAAAACATATTATCCAAAGTTATGATACAGCATTTTCTAAAAAAGAATCGGCTGACTATTCTGCGATTACCACATGGGGAATCTTTGAACCGAGTGCAGGAGAGAATGCTTTAATCTTACTAGATGCAGAAAAAGGTCGTTGGGATTTTCCAGAACTGAAAGCGGTCGCTATGGAAGCGTATAAGTATTGGGAACCTGAATCGATTATCGTTGAGGCAAAGGCCACTGGCCAACCGCTCATTCAAGAGATGCGTAGAGCAGGTATTCCTGTGATGGATTTCATACCCACCCGTGGTAAAGATAAACACTCACGAGTGAATGCTTGTGCCCCTGTCTTTGAATCAGGGAATGTTTATTATCCTTATGGAGAGCACTTTGCAGAGGAAGTGATTGAAGAATGTGCGGCTTTTCCCTATGGTCAATTTGATGATTTTGTAGATAGTACAACGCAAGCTGTGTTAAGATATCGTCAAGGTAATTTCGTATCCACATATATGGACGAACCAGAACCAATGAAAATAGAGGGAGAGTATAAATATTATGCCTAAAGAAATGTCAAAGACAGCTAAAAGAACAATGGACGATATTAAAGATATGATGAGAAATGAGGATATGGATCAAGATGTAACTCGTCCATATCCAGAAGAAATGTATTTACAAGAAGATCAAGAGATCAAAGGATTCGCTATGGGATCTAGAAAAGCAATCAAAGGATATAAATACGGCGGATTAAAGTAATGGCTGATTTAATTAACCCACAAACTTTTCTTGAGTCGATTAAGAAAGGTTCAGCAGCTCCTGTAGAGCAACAGACGACGGTTGTCACTCCAGTCGATGACCCTGAGCCGTCGGCGTTTGGTGGGTTAGCAGCGCTCGGTGCTACCGTGCTAGGAGCAACCGCTCTTGGAAGAAGAATACCTGGCGTAAGAAATTATTTTAAAGTTCCAAAAACAGCATCTAAGGTTCAACCGATCACAGTCAGTAAACCAGTCCAAACAGGAGACCTACCAACGGCCACTGGACAAGCTTCAGAGTTAGTAACAACAGGAAGAAGTTTAGTTCCTAGTAAATCACGAATAGCTGAAGTTCAAGATGTTCCATTTTCATATGGTGCAGGTTACAAAGGAACGAATCCACTTGTAGGATCTCCAGCATTCGACAGAGTAATGGAAGCTCCTTTTGATAGTGCTCCAGCTAAACAATGGTTGAAGTGGTTACAAGATGCAAACCGTGGAGATTTAAAAGTTTCATCAGGACCCTTAGCGGGTGTCTCTCGACAAGTTCAAAGAGAAGAACTAGCCGATGCCAATTTATTTTTAATAGGACCTGACGGTAAACCTTCAGGGTTTTTACAATACGCAATGGATAACAACGTTAACATTGATCGAGATATGTTGTTGAACATGATTAAAAACAATCCAATCAATAAAATTAAAAAAGTCGTCTTGGATGCTCCAGGGGATCCTGTATCTGATTTTATGAAACTAAAAACTGATTTTAGTAAAATTATTCAAAAGGTTCCTGAGCCCAAAAGAAGTGCTGCTGAAGCCGCTTATAAAATTGATGTAGATGAGGCTTTTGATAATAATTTTGGAGAATTTCAATATAGTGCAAAACCTTTTATTGCTCGAAGTATTAATAAAATACAAGAGAGAGTGATTGATATGTCTAGAAAAATTCCAGAGGTTACACAAGACGCTAGAGAATTTTTAAGAAACTTTAATGAAAAAGTAGGGGCGTACAATTTAAGAGCCTCACCTTTAGAAACAGATAAAATATTTAAATCAGGTAATGTTAGTTTTGATCCTCAACAAGGACCTCGATCTCCTAATTACTTTCCTCAATATAAAGGAGCGTATGATGGTCAATACAATCTTGTTTCAGGAGAAAATTTTACAGAAAATGTTTATGTCTTAGATGCTAAAATTCCTAACAGTGCTTTAGATGGTTTTAGATATGTTGAAGGATCCCCTCACTATTTTTCAAACAAAGAATTAATTTTTGCACGATTTGATGATTTACCTAATCCTAAACTTGGAGGTAATGTTCGACACATGAGAGTTTCTGAAGTTCAATCAGATTTACATTCAACTGCAAAAGCTTCTACTGAAAGCTATAGAAAAGAATTTTTTTCAAACAGAGTTAATACTTTTAACGCTGACGCACAGATTCAAGATTTAAAAAGAAAACGTATAGCTATTTTAGATCAATTAACACCTTATACCGAAATTGGTAGAGGAGCTTTAACACGAACTCAAGAACAAGCAAAGAATCGATTGATGTATCAGTTACAACAAATTGATCAAAGTGCACTTAATCGATTAGCGAGACAAGGAAATGTAAACAGCACAACGTATGGTCCATTAGGTACTAGTTCTAATGATTATGTAGTTAAAGATTTATTAAGAACGATGGCAGAAAAAAATATTAATGCAATTTCTATTGTCCCTTCACCTATGAATCAAAGTGCTAAAGGTTTATTTAAGAGAGATAAAATTGGAAACGAAGTTAATTATGGATTAATGGATGGTAAAAAATTAACTAAGATAGATTCTAAAGCAGCGGAACTAGGAAGAGGAGAAGAGGGGACCATTGTAAAGTCATCTAAGTTTTCTGATTTAAATGAATCTTTAAGAAAGATTGCAAGACAATATGGAGCAGACTTTAAACAAATGCCTATGCCTAAATCTAATCCTAATAAACGATTTAAGATAATTGAAAACATAGAAGTTGCCGAGGAGGGAGCGGATGATGCAGTTAAAACAGGAAGAAAACATTACAATAAAAAAATTAAAGATAGATACATCTATGAAAATCATCTTTCAGCAGCGGATGATTTAGATACCGCTAACCAAATCAAACGTCAGATAGAACGTAATGGATCTACTCGAGGAGATTTAGAAGTAGTAGAACTCAGTCCTGACAGTCCTAGAAATTATGAAATGGTTCCAACTTTGGTTGCTCCTAATGATGTATTAAAGAAGTTTTTATTACCTTTCAAAGCTTACATGTACGAAGGTGGTTTTGTCGATAAAACCAATGTATTCAAATCTATATTGTAGATTTATCAATTATAATAGTTTACACTGTTCGGATATACGTATATAGGAGGAAAACATGTCTAAAAAGAAAAAATTAGGTAAAGTATTGGCAGCAGGTCTTGCAGCTTACGGCGCATCGAAAATGATGGGTGGTAAGGAAGAAGCCCCTATGAAATACATGGGTGGTAACGAAACTGGAGACGCAAACATTGCAGAGAACATGGCTATCTTTGATAGAGGTATGAAAAAAATCGCTGACGCAGGCGGTGTATCTAAATTAAACAAAGGTTCTAAAAATGCTGTAATGGCTAAATGTAAAATGGGCAGAAATAAACCAACTAAACTTTACTAATGGCAATTGAAAAAGATAATCCGATCAACGAAGAAGTTGATGTGGAGGAAGAAGTAACTGTTAACTTTGATGAAGGTGCAGATGAAACAGAAGCACCTCAACAGGATTTCTACGGCAATCTTGCAGAAGATATTGACGAAAGAGCCCTGCAACAGTTGTCTTCTGACTTAATCACCGAATATCAAAAAGATAGAGAATCAAGAAAAGATTGGGAAGATGGATATGTTAAAGGTTTAGATCTTTTAGGATTTAAATACGTAGAACAAAACAGACCTTTCAGAGGAGCTGCGGGTGTTACTCATCCAATGCTAGCTGAAGCGGTTACACAATTTCAAGCACAAGCTTATAAAGAATTATTACCGAGTGATGGTCCTGTAAAAACTCAAATCGTTGGAGCAAAGAATGAAGCGGTTGAGATGCAGTCACAACGAGTAAAAGATTTCATGAACTACATGATTATGGAGCGTATGGAAGAATATACTCCAGAGTTTGATCAAATGTTATTTTATTTACCTCTTGTAGGATCTACATTTAAAAAAATTTATTATGATGCAATGATAGAAAGAGCAGTGTCTAAGTTTGTACCTGCAGAAGATTTAGTAGTTCCCTATTATGCAACTGATTTAAAAGAAGCATCACGAATTACACACGTCCTTAAACAATCAGAAAATGATTTATTAAAAAAGATGGCATCAGGTTTTTACAGAGAAGTCGATCTGATGAAGCCAACAAACAAAGATAATAAAGTTCAAGATAAATATAACGAAATAGATGGAGTTAAAAAAGTAGAATCATCAGACATGCTTTACAATGTTTTAGAAATGCATGTTGATTTAGACTTATCGGATTACGTTGCAGAGAATGAAGAAGATACTTTAGGAATTAAAATACCTTACATTGTAACGATTGAAGAATCTTCAAGAGAAGTTTTAGCGATTAGAAGAAATTACAGAGAAGGTGATCCTAAATTTATTAAACAAGATTACTTTGTACATTTTAAATTCTTACCAGGATTAGGATTTTATGGTTTTGGTTTAATTCACATGATCGGTGGCCTGTCACGAACAGCAACCGCTGCGTTAAGACAGCTACTGGATGCAGGTACGTTATCCAATTTACCTGCTGGATTTAAATCACGAGGGATGAGAGTTAGAGATGATGATCAACCGATTCAACCTGGAGAGTTTAGAGATGTGGATGCACCTGGTGGAAACATTAGAGATCAGTTTCAACTACTTCCATTTAAGGAACCCAGTGCAACTTTATTTCAATTATTAGGTTTTTGTGTAGCTGCAGGACAAAGATTTGCATCAATTGCTGACCAACAAGTCGGAGATGGCAATCAAGCAGCAGCTGTAGGCACAACAATTGCTCTTTTAGAGCGTGGAAGTCGTGTGATGAGTGCAATTCACAAGCGTTGTTACTATGCAATGCGTCAAGAATTTAAACTTTTATCAAAAGTTATCGCTGATTACCTGCCACCTGAGTACCCATACGCAGTTTATGGTGCGGATCAGATGATCAAGCAGATAGATTTTGACGATAGAGTGGATGTTATGCCTGTTGCAGACCCAAATATCTTCTCAATGTCGCAAAGAGTGACCTTAGCACAGACACAATTACAAATTGCACAGTCAAATCCTCAAATTCATAACCTACATGAGGCTTACAGACGTGTTTATGAAGCGTTAGGGACTAAACAAATACCCGATTTACTAAAACCACAACCTGTTCCGACTCCAAAAGACCCTGCAATTGAAAATATGGAGGCTTTACAGATGCAATTACCTCAAGCTTACCCAGATCAAGACCATGATGCCCATATTGCGGCTCATTCTGCGTTTATGAGGACTAGAATGGTACAAATTAACCCTCCAGTTTATGCTTTATTACAAGGACATATCTCTCAACACGTGTCTTTTAAGGCACAAATGGAAGTTCAAGCTATGATGCAACAAAATCCAGAGATGCAACAGCTAATGCAACAAAATCCACAAGCTGTACAGCAACAATTTAATTCAGAAGTAGCTAAAAGAATAGCTCAAATCACTGCAGAATTAGCACAAGCTGAAATGATGGGTGATCAGGCACAAAAACAGGATCCTTTAGTCATGTTAAAGCAAAGAGAGCTTGATTTAAGAGCTATGGACCTGCAAAGAAAAGCAACCGAGGCTGCAGAGAAGATGGAGTTGAATCAAGATCAATTTGATGAGAAACTAGACTTTGAAAAGCTTAAACTAGAAACTCAAGATGAACAATCTGATAATAGATTGGAAGTTGCGAGAGAAAAAATGGAGATGCAAAATGTCGGGAAAAAAACTAGGTCTGAACGATAGATATAAACAGTTATTTAAAAATATAACTAGTCCAGGAATTAAAAAAAACGAAACTACACTTTCAATTAATCCTATGCAAGATGATCTTGCAAAAATGGGAGGCATGGGGTCAGCGGGTACTTTTTTAGCAAGAAGAGCTACATTAAGTGGAGGAAAAGTTATGAAAGATGTTATGAGCAAAACAAAAATAGATCCTAAAAGTTTAACTGCACCTAAAAAAGTTACAATGGTTGCACCAAAACCAACTGTTGGTGGAAAACAATTAAAGACAACTGAAATTAATACTAAAGGCACAACAGCTAAATTACAAAAAGAATTTGGAAAATATCTTAAGACACCTGGTTATTTAACAGGTGGTCAAACTAAAATCGATGCTAACAAAGATGGAAAAATTACTGGAGAAGATTTTAAAATTTTAAAAGCAAATAAAAAAACAAATAATAAAGATAATCCAGAAGACAGATTTGGTAAGTACAGAACTTCTGAAGCTAAGTACGGAAAAATGATGAATAAAAAACCTTTAAAAGCTAATGTTGGTTTATTAGCTAAATTAGCTTCTAACAAGGGAGCAACAGCAGCAGGTTTACTTGGTCTAGGTATGTTAGCTAAAAAGAAATTTTCTACAGGTGGAGAAAACAAAATTAAAAAAGTTATGGGTGAGTTTAAAGATAAAACTTTAAAATCATCTTCAGGAAAAAAAGTAACTTCTAAAAAACAAGCAATCGCCATTGCGCTTTCAGAAGCAAGAAAGAAACAAAAAAGTGGCAAACGAAAAGCATAAAATTTCTGGCAAAAGATCTGGGCCTCCCCCTCTAAGAGGCCCTAACCCTAACGTGCCTCCAGTTAAATTAATGTTAGGTGGATGTCCTTATAGAGAGAGTAATGGTAAAAACATGTATCCTGGTCATAATGGAATACAAGTTAAAGGATTTAAATTTACAGGAGTTAAGTAATGTGGTTATCAGCAATTAAACTTGCAGTTCAAGCAGGCTCCCACATTTATAAAAATAGACAGCAGACAAAAATGTTAATGTCTGATGCACAAATGCGTCATGCTCAAAAAATGGCAAACGGTGAAGCAGAGTACCAAGGCAAATTATTAGAGGCAAGGCAATCGGACTGGAAGGACGAATTCATTTTGCTTTTATTGTCGGCGCCTATCGTTTTATTAGCCTGGGCGGTCTGGTCAGAGGACCCGTCAGCAATGGACAAGATGCAGCTCTTCTTCAAATACTTTTCTGAATTACCCTTTTGGTATCAAACCATATTTGTTGGAGTTATTGCGAGCGTATATGGTTTAAAAGCAACTGATTTAATTAAGAGGAAATAATGAAAAAGTTCTGGCAATTAGCAGATAAATTTGCTACATGGTTATCAAATAAATGCTGGAAAAAATTATATAAGTACAGATGGAAGAAGAAATAGTTGAAGGTTATGCTACTGTTAAAAAAGTAGTCAATAAAAGAATAGAATCGCTCAAAGACAATCTAGTGTACTCAGTTGACAATTTAGAGCAACTTCACTATATTAGAGGACAAATCAAAGGCCTAGAGTCTTTGCTTCAGGATCTTAAAGACCTGCAGCTTAAACAGGAGCGATTAAATGACGGAGAACTTAGAAGCTTCGAAAGAAGTACCTAAACACAATGAAGGCTTATTAAACGCCTACAAATCAGAAGAAGAAATCAAAACCGTTTTAGATGCTGATGCAGTATCTAACGATCAATCACTTTTAGATAGACTTCCATCTCCGACAGGATGGAGACTTTTGGTATTGCCATATGCAGGACCAAAGAAAACTAAAGGTGGACTTATTCTTACTGATACAACCAGCGAAACAATACAGATGACAACCGTATGTGCATACGTATTGAAAGTTGGAGATCTTGCCTACAAGGACAAAGAAAAATTTCCAGATGGACCATGGTGTCAAAAAGGAGATTGGGTAATCTTTGGACGATATGCAGGTTCAAGATTTAAAATTGATGGTGGTGAAGTTCGAGTTCTTAACGATGACGAAATCATTGCTAAGATAAAAAACCCAGAGGACATTCAACATCAATATTAAACACATACGCAAAAAAACAGGAGCTATAAATGTTAGAAGAAAACAAATCACCAGAGGTGGAATTAGACACTGATGGTATCAAAGAACAATCTGTTGAAATAGAAAATAAAACAGAGGAATCTAATGAACCTCAATTACCAAAAGAGGAAGTTGATTTAGGTTATACTGAATCTAAACCAGAAGGTATTGAGAAAATTTCTGTTGAAGAAACAGAAGACAAGAAAGAAGAAGCTAAAGATGATTTAGGTTCTATTTCTGAATCAGTACAAAAAAGGATTAATAAATTAACTTTTAAAGTTAGGGAATCTGAAAGAAGAGAAAAAGCTGCATTAGATTATGCAAAGTCTCTTAAAAAAGAACTTGATGATACAAGTTCTAGATTCACTAAAACAAGTAAAAGTTATGTTGAGCAATATTCAGCTAGAGTCGCTGCAGAGCAAGAAAAAGCTAAAACAGCTTTAAGAGATGCTATCGCAGAACAAGACGCAGATAAAATAGCTGATGCTAATTCTTTAATTGCTAAGTTAGCCATTGAAGCTGAAAAAGCTAAGATGACTGCCGCAGAAGAGGAAGAAAGAACAAATACTCAACAAAAACAAGTTTCTCAGGAGACTACTCAAGCACCTCAGAATCCTACCTATCCAGAACCTTCTACCAGGGCTAAATCTTGGGCAGAAAAAAATGAATGGTTTGGAGCAGATAAGATTATGACAAGTGCTGCTTTTCAAGTGCATCAAGACCTTGTGGATCAAGGGTTTGACGCGGAAAGCGACGAGTATTATAATGAGATAGACAAAGTTATGAGAGATAATTTTCCTCATAAATTTGACAAAAAACAGGAGCCACAGAAACCCGTCCAGACTGTAGCATCTGCACAAAGAAACCAAAGCGGACGCCGATCAGTGAAACTCACTCGTTCACAAATAGCTATCGCTAAGAAATTAGGAGTGCCACTAGAGGAATACGCAAAATACGTGAAGGAGAATGCATAATGGATAAAATAAAAAGAACCTCACGCGAGTCAGAAAGTAGAAAAGTAAATATGACTAAGTCTACATGGACTCCCCCGTCCAGTTTGGATGCACCACCTGCGCCACAAGGTTATGCGCATAGATGGATTAGAACATCTGTAACGGGTTTTGAGGATACAGCAAACGTAACCAAAAAACTTAGAGAAGGATGGGATTTCGTCAGAGCTGATGAAATCATGTCTAACCCAGATCTTGCGAAATACCCTGTAATTAAATCAGGTGAATACGAAGGATGTATCGGGATTGGAGGCCTTGTGCTGGCAAGGATACCTGAAGAGATATTGAAGTCACGCGCTGAGTATTTTAAAAAACTTACTCAAGATCAATTAACCGCAGTTGACAACGATCTAATGAAGGAGCAGCGACCTGAGATGCCAATCAATATTGAGAGGCAATCTCGAGTGACCTTTGGTGGTGGTTCGAAGAAGTAATTCTTAACGATAACTACCCGAGGCGGCTAAACAAAACTAAAATAGGAGAAAAAACATATGGCTAACGTAGTCGAAAAGTTTGGTCTAAGACCATACAGAAAACTAGACGGTACACCATTAGTTGGAGCTCAAAACAGATACACAATTGCTAGTTCATACGCTACTGCGATCTTCCAAGGTGACTTGGTTGTTCCTGTAACTACTGGAAATATCGAAAGATATGCTGGTAATACAAGTGATGCTGTTGTGGGTGTATTCAACGGTTGTTTTTATACTGACCCTACTACTCAAAAGCCGACCTTCAAAAATTACTACCCAGGTGGAGTTGCAGCGAGCGATATTACAGCGTTCGTAGTTGATGACCCTGACGCAGTATTTTTAGTAGATGCGGACGCAACTTTTGCGAGAGCGGACATATTTAAAAACTACTCGTTGACAACTGTGAGTGGAAACACAAAAACTGGAATATCTTCACAGCAATTAGATGTAGAGACTTCTGGAACTGATACTACTTTCGTAGTACAAGCGATTGATATTTCGCAAGATCCAGATAACTCAGACGTATCTGCTGCTAACGGAAACGTTCTAGTTAGAATCAACAATCACTTCTTTAGAAGTGGTACAGGCGTATAAGGAGATAAAATATGGCTATATCAAGAGCACAGCTAGTTAAAGAACTAGAGCCAGGTTTGAATGCCCTATTCGGCCTGGAATATAACAGATACGAAAATCAGCATGCGGAAATTTTCCCAGCTGAATCTTCAGACAGAGCTTTCGAAGAGGAAGTAATGTTAGCAGGTTTCGGTTCTGCACCAACTAAACAAGAAGGTGCGGGCGTTGTGTTCGATCAAGCAACTGAAACTTTCACTGCTAGATACACACACGAAACAATCGCTTTAGCGTTTTCAATCACTGAAGAAGCTATTGAAGATAATCTGTATGACAGACTTGCAGCTAGATACACTAGAGCACTAGCAAGATCTATGTCAAACACTAAACAAGTTAAAGCAGCAGCGGTACTAAATAACGCTCAGATTACTACTGCAATCGGTGGTGACGGTGTGTCATTAATTAATGCTTCACATCCGTTAGCAACTGGTGGTACGTTCTCTAACGTATTAGCAACTGCAGCTGACCTAAACGAAACATCACTAGAGCAGTCGTTAATCGACATTGCTGGTTTTGTTGACGAAAGAGGATTAAAAATCGCTCTTCAAGGTAGAAAAATGATAATTCCAAAAGAATTACAATTTACTGCTGAGAGATTGATGAAATCACCTCAAAGAGTCGGCACAGCTGACAATGACATTAATGCATTGGCTAACATGGGAATGATCCCTGAAGGTTACAGAATTAATAATTTCTTAACTGACACTGATTCATTCTTCATCCTTACAGATGCTCCTAACGGATTCAAGCATTTCGTAAGATCGCCAATCAAAACTGCTATGGAAGGTGACTTCGATACAGGTAACGTAAGATTTAAAGCTAGAGAAAGATACTCTTTTGGATTCTCTGATCCAAGATGTGTATTTGGTAACGGAAACTTACCAACTAGCTAATCATTAGCGTAAGAATTGAGGGGCGGTG
>Ga0114919_10002513_pt1 | contig 14863 bp, 18 predicted proteins | sample BlataG_FD_88682 | JGI IMG/M metagenome (GOLD analysis project Ga0114919, IMG submission 88682) | Deep subsurface microbial communities from Black Sea to uncover new lineages of life (NeLLi) - Black_00105 metaG | ecosystem: Environmental > Aquatic > Marine > Oceanic > Sediment | place: Atlantic... | reverse complement strand
GGTTATTAATGCCAATTATAGGGTTGAGGGCGATCTGCGGCGGGAGGTCAGCCAGAACATCAAGCGCCTGCAGGAAATCGGCTGTTATCGGGGGCTCCGCCACCGTTACAACTTGCCTGTGCATGGGCAGCGGACCAAGACCAACGCCCGCACTAAGCGTGGCCCACGCAGGACGGTGCCCGGCCGCGGCAAAAGGCGCGGGATGAGGAAGAAGTAGTCAGTGATCAATGACCAATGACCAATGAAGCAATTGGGGCTTGGTCACTTCGTGCTGAGCACCCTTCGGGGTGACCCTCAGGGGAACCCATGGTGCGAAGCATTGGGATTTGATTTGGGGAGGAAAGATGGCGCAACGAAGGGAAAGGAAGAGAACAACTCGCCGTGCACGCAAGAACGTCCCTCAGGGGCAGGCTCACATTCACGCCACGTTCAACAACACGATAATCACTATGACCGATCAGCAGGGCAACACCATCACTTGGGGGAGCGGAGGCACTGTGGGCTTCAAGGGATCGCGTAAGAGCACCCCCTATGCGGCCCGCATGGCCGCTCAGCAAACGGCCAAACAGGCCATGGATCACGGCATGAAGGAGATAGACGTATTCGTTAAGGGGCCTGGGCCTGGCCGGGAGGCGGCCATCCGTGCTTTGCAAGGGGCGGGCCTCAACGTGAAATCCATCACCGATGTTACTCCCATTCCTCACAATGGCTGTCGCCCACCCAAGAAGCGAAGGATGTAGCGACTTAGTCATCAGTCACTGAGCGTTTGTCACTTATAGGAGGTAGAATGGCCAGATATACCGGCCCGGTTTGCAAGCTGTGTCGGCGGGAAGGGCAGAAGCTCTTCCTTAAAGGGGAGCGGTGTTTGACTGCAAAATGTGCTATTGATAGGCGTTCCTATGCTCCTGGCATGCATGGCCGTGAGAGCCAGTTCCGCCGCAGACGACAGTCGGAATATGCCCTGCAGCTCCGGGAAAAGCAGAAGGCGCGCCGTATCTACGGCGTCTTGGAGAGACAGTTCCGACGCTATTTCCGAGAAGCTGAGAGGCGCAAGGGGATAACTGGCGCCAACTTGCTGACCATTCTAGAAAGCAGGCTAGATAACGTCGTCTATCAGCTTGGGTTCGCCGATTCGCGGGCTCAGGCCCGCCAATTGATATGCCATGGCCACTTCAACCGCAATGGGCGGAGGGCCGGCATCCCTTCGATGCTGGTAGAGCCAGGAGACGTGATATCGGTGCGCGAGCGGAGCAAGAAGTTGGCCTATTTCAATGACCGGGCAAAGGAACTAGAGAGCAAGGTTGTGCCGGACTGGATAAGCTTGGACGTTCTCAACATGTCGGGGCGGATCTTGAATCTCCCTTCGCGGGAAGAGATAGACCTGCCTTTGAACGAGCAGTTGGTTGTTGAGTACTACAGCCGTTAGAGCGGTGCTTGGCGTCAGCTTTATCCTCCTGGAAGGAGGGACTTAGGCCAATGGCAAATCAGGAGGGCAGTCCTTTAATGAGTATGGTTTTGCCCAAGGTCGAGTGCGAGGCCAGCTCGAGAGGTTACGCGCGTTTCGTTATCGGCCCCATGGAAAGTGGCTATGGCTTAACTCTTGGCAATGCTTTGCGACGCACTCTCCTCTCGTCCATGACTGGTGCGGCGATCACATCAATCAGGGTTAGCGATGTGCACCACGAGTTCTCAGTCATACCTCACGTCAAGGAAGACATGACCCAGTTGATCCTCAACGTGAAGCAAGTGCGGCTGAGGATCTACCACGATGATTCTGATTCGGCGCGCTTGCGTCTAGAGGTAGGGGGCGAGGGCGTGGTGACAGCCGGCGACCTGGAGTGTCCCGGCGATGTGGAAATCATCAATCCTGACTTGTATTTGTTCACCGTAGACTCCGATGAAGCCGAGGTGGAAATGGAGCTAACGGTCCAAAGAGGCAAGGGTTACTCGCCCGCTGAGGAGCGGGGCAAGCTGCCCATCGGGGAGCTCCCCATTGACGCTATCTTCAGCCCCATCCGCAAAGTCGGTTACGAGGTGGAACGAGCCCGCGTCGGTCAGATGACCAACTTCGATCGGCTTATCATGGAGATATGGACCGACGGTACCATTCGGCCTCAAGAGGCTTTGAGCGAGGCTGCCAAGCTTTTGGTGAAGCACCTATTGTTGGTGGCTGGTGTCGAGGAAGAGATCCTAGAAGAAAAGGCTGAGGAAGAAGGTATACCCGCCCGTGTTTACGACATGCTAATCGAGGATTTGGATCTCAGTGTGCGGGTCTATAACTGCCTCAAGCGGATTGGGATAACCAATGTGGGAGAGGTGCTCGAGAGGCTGGAAAAGGGCGACGATGAGATATTGGCTATCCGGAATTTCGGTCCCAAGTCGTTGGCTGAGTTAAGGGAAAAGTTGCAGGCCAGGGGCTTGCTCTGGACCGAGGAGGAAGAACCCGAGGAGTGATTGCTTCATGAGACATCGGAAAGCAGGCCGCAAGCTGGGTCGCTCCAGCGGCCATCGCAGAGCTCTATATAGAAACCTGATAACTGAACTGATTCGCCATGAGCGGATAAAGACAACGGAGGCCAAGGCTAAGGCCATTCGGGGGCAGGCAGAGAAGCTGATCACTTTGGGTAAGCGTGGCGACCTACACGCCCGTCGGCTGGCCGCCGCCAGGTTGAACGATGCGACTATCGTTAAGAAGCTCTTCGATGATCTGGCTCCTCGCTACGAAGGGCGTTCCGGTGGCTACACTCGCATATTCAAGCTAGGACGACGTCAGGGCGATGGGGCGCCCATGGTTCTGTTGGAATTAGTGGAGTAGCTGGGGACTGGAAGTTGGAGGTTGGAGGCTTGCCCTGAGACTAACCGATGGGTTGGAGGTTGGAAATCCGAAATCCGAAATCCCAAATCCGAAATCGGAAGCCAGCACTCGAAAACTTATGGCTGTCGTCGAATACGATGGCACCGATTACCTCGGCTTCCAGCTACAAGCCCAGGGCCCGACGGTTCAGGGGGAGATAGAGAGGGCGCTGGCAGCGGTTACCCAGGAGGAGACTTGTACTGAGCCCCGCCGAAGTATCAGGATCATTGGGGCGGGCCGGACTGACGCTGGCGTTCACGCCCAGGGGCAAGTTATCGCCTTCAGTACGGCCTGGCGACATCCCATTGAGGAGCTTCAGCGCGCATTAAATGCCGTCTTGCCCGCAGACATCGCGGTGCGTGAGCTAAGGCCTGTGGCCAAGAGCTTTCATCCCCGTTTTGACGCTGTCAGTCGAGGGTATCGCTATGCCATCTTCAACCAACCCTTGCGTTCGCCACTGGCTCGACGCTTTGCCTATCATTTCCCTCGTCCTCTCGACGTAGCAGCTATGAACGAGGCCGCGGGCATCCTGGTGGGCAGCCACGATTTCGCCTCTTTTGGACGAGCGCCTCAGGGCGATAACACAGTGCGCAGGGTGTACCGTGCCCAATGCACTTTAGAGGGGCCATTCGTTTACTTCGATATAGTAGCTAACGCTTTCCTCTATCGCATGGTAAGGAGGCTGGTGGGCACGCTGCTGTTAGTGGGAACGGGAGAGCTATCGTCGTATGGGTTTGAGGAGATTCTCCAGTCTTGTGATCGAAGTAGGGCGGGCCAGGTTGCCCCAGCTCATGGGTTGTGTTTGATAAGGGTAAACTATTGACGGAGGACTCATAGGTGAAGACCTACACAGCTAAACCGGCGGACATAGAACGGGAGTGGTTCTTGGTGAATGCGGAGGGTAAGACGTTAGGGCGTCTGGCTTCGGAGATCGCCAAAATCTTACGAGGCAAGCACAAGCCTATCTACACTCCGCACCTCGATTGTGGCGACTACGTTATCGTGGTCAACGCCGAAAAAGTGCAGGTCACGGGACGGAAGCTGGACCAGAAGATGTATTATCGCCATTCGGGTTATCCTGGCGGACTCAAAAGCATCAGCTTGAGGAATCAATTGCAGAAGCATCCAGAGCGGGTGCTGGAGGCTGCAGTGCGAGGGATGCTGCCCAAGAACCGGCTGGGTCGGAAAATGTTTAAGAAGCTCAAGGTTTACGCGGGTGATTCCCATCGCCATCAAGCTCAGCAGCCTAAGTCGCTGGAATTGTGAGAGGAGAGGTAAATGGAACTGGTGTATTACGAGGGAGTAGGGCGACGCAAGACGGCTTCGGCTCGTGTGCGACTTTATCCTGGCGAGGGCAACATTATCGTTAACGACAAGCCGATGGAGGAGTACTTCTCGCGGGAGCGCGATGTGCTGCACTTGCTGGAGCCGCTAAAGGTCACAGATACCGTGGGCACATTTAATGTCTCGGTCAAGGTTCAGGGGGGTGGCGTATCTGGCCAATCGGGGGCTGTGCGCCATGGCATCGCTCGCGCTTTGTTGGCGGCCGATCCAAATCTGCGGCCCGTTTTGCGCAAGGGTGGCTTTCTGACCCGTGATGCACGCATGAAGGAAAGGAAGAAGCCTGGGCTCAAGCGCGCTCGCAAGGCGCCGCAGTACACCAAGCGGTAAAGTCCACTCGGAGGGGTGGGGTCGTTAGAGGCCCCGCCCCTTTTGTTTTTAGGGCGGTCAAGCCATTGACAATTTGAAGCATTATGATATAATCAGATTCGATTGGAAATCTCTAATGCCTCGGAGGACGATTAGGAGGATAGGTGAGGGCAACACCTTTCGCTGAACTGGCCAGCTTGGGCGAACAGTTGGAGAGAACTACCAGCCGCCTTGAGCTGGCCAGTTTGTTGGCGGAGTTCCTGCAGAAGCTAGACCCCGCAGAGATTCCAGCCGGGGTGCGCTTGACCATCGGCCAGGTCTTCCCCGAATGGGACGGGCGGGCCCTCAAGCTGAGCTGGAAGGCAGTGATGAAAGTAGTCGGGCGGGTTGGCGAGCCCCACGGCCGCCGACGGCTCGACTGAGGCTTCGACGGTGAGGGCTTCGACTGAGCTCAGCCGAATGTCCTCAACCGAACCGCTCGCCGAAGTCCGCCAGGCTATCTTCGCTGAGGCGGAGGACATGGGGGAGGCGGTGCGGTTGCTCCTGGAGCGGGCCCTTCGACAGGGCTCAGGACAGGCCCGGCCTGAGCCGCCCCAGCCTCCGTCCCTCACCATGCTGGACGTATATCGACCCTTTGAAGAGATCGCTGCCGCGACAGGGCCAGGTTCGCGTAAGAGGAAAGAGGAGCTCTTGCGAGGTTTGCTGTTGCGAGGCACACCCGTGGAGGCCAAATACATCGTCAAGGATGTCCTCGCCGAGATGCGCCATGGGGTGGGTGAAGGGATCATGCTGGAGGCCATTGCCCAGGCGGCAAGGGTCCAACCTCAATTGGTCCGTCGGACCAACATGCTCTGGGGTGACCTGGGCGAGGCAGCCCTGGTGGCTCTGACTGAGGGGGAGGCGGTATTGAAGCAGGCTACGGTGCGCCTCTTCCGTCCCCTCAAGCCCATGCCGGCCCAGACCGCCGAGGACCTTACCGAAGCCTTCGAGCGCTACGAGGGCAGGGTGGCCCTGGAACACAAGGTCGATGGAGCGCGGGTGCAGATCCACAAGCGGGGCGCTGAAGTCAAAATCTACTCCCGCCAGCTCTCCGATGTGACCGCGAGCCTGCCCGACGTGGTGGAAGAGATCAAGCGAGCGGGTCTGGCCGAGTGCCCCGCTTGGCTTCGATACGGCTCTCCGCTGCGCTACGAGCCTGCCCTTCGACGGGCTCAGGGCATCGCTCAGCCGGCGCTTCCGAGAAAACTGAATGATCCTGGAGTAGGAAGAAGATGGACTCTCGACCGATTATCGCTATCACCATGGGGGATGCGGCAGGGGTGGGGCCGGAAATCGTGCTCAAGGCCCTGTCTCTTGAAGAGATGTACGCCCTCTGCCGGCCTCTGGTCGTGGGAGATGCGGGCGTCCTGGCCCGGGCCAGGCAGATGCTGGGGCTCCGTGTGGACTTGCACCCCATCGCCGACGTGAGGGCTGCTCGCTTCGAGCCGGGAAACATTGACGTACTGAACCTGGCCAACATTGATCTCGCCAGGCTGAAGGTAGGGGAGGTTTGCCCCATGGCCGGCAAGGCGGCCGTGGAATATGTGCTCGAGGCGAGCCAGTTGGCCTTGTTTGGTGAGGTCCAGGGCATAGCTACTGCCCCTCTCAACAAAGAAGCCATGCAGTTGGGCGGCTACGATTACATCGGCCACACGGAGATCCTGGCCGACCTTGCCGGAGCTCCGCGCTGCACAACTATGCTCATCACCGGTTCTTTGCGAGTGGTACACGTCACCCGACACCTCCCCCTGCGCCAGGTGGCCGACTCTATCACCAGAGACCGGGTGCTGGAGACCATCCAGCTCGCCGCCGAGGGCCTGCGAGAGATGGGGATCGAAGAGCCAAGCCTGGGTGTGGCTGCCTTGAACCCCCACTGCGGGGAAGGTGGCCTTCTGGGCCGCGAGGAGATCGAAGAGATCGCACCAGCCGTGGAGGCGGCCCAGGCCATAGGGATTGACGCCAGGGGGCCGTACCCAGCCGATTCCATCTTCTTTCGAGCCATCGCTGGGGATTTTGACGCCGTGGTGGCTATGTACCACGACCAGGGGCACATCCCGGTGAAGGTCCACGGCTTCGAAAGGAGCGTGACGGTGACTCTGGGGCTGCCCATCGTGCGCACTTCGGTAGATCATGGAACGGCTTTCGACATCGCCTGGCAGGCTTCGTCCCGAGGCTCAGCCCGAGGGGGCCTGGCCAGCCCTCAGAGCCTCATTGAGGCCATCAAGTTGGCGGCCAGGATGGCGAGGAGGGCTGGGGTTCGATGATCTACCCAGGATATTTGCGCGAGGGCTTCGAGCCCTTTGACCCTATCGAGCTGGCTGAGTTGACAGAAGCAAAGGTCTCCCGAGGTTCCTCCCGCAAGTACACCGACTTCTACTGTGTCGGCGTCTACGGTGGCATCTCCACCGGCTACACCGTTGGCTGCTGCCTGAGGTGCATCTTCTGCTGGGTGGACTTCTCCCGCGATTTCCCAGACAAGTACGGCGATTTCTACTCTCCCGAAGAGGTTGCTCATCGCCTGGTCGCTAACGCCCAAAGGAAGCGCATATCCAAGCTGCGCATCTCTGGCGGGGAACCGATGCTCTGCAGAGAACATCTCCTCAGCGTGTTAGACCTGCTCCAGGGGCAGGGGTTCACCTTCATCCTTGAGACCAACGGTATCCCACCGGGCGATGACGATAGCTACGCTCAAGAGCTGGCCAGACATCCCGACATTTACGTGCGGGTCTCGTTGAAAGCAGGCACAGCGAAGGGGTTCCAGGAGAGGACAGGGGCTAAAGGGGAGTTCTGGAGACTCCCGTTTGAAGCTATCGAGAGCCTGATGCGGGCAGGCGTAACCTTTCATGTGGCAGCCATGACCGACGCTCGGCTGATGCCGCCTGAGGAGAGGAAAAGCTTGCTCCGTAAATTGAGACAGATAGGCTACGATGGCTACATGGAGGAGGAGATGTGTGACCCTTATCGCACATCGCTGGTCAGGCTGCAAGCAGCAGCGTGGGAGATCTTTTGATCCAATGCACTTGACAGAACTGGCTATTTATAGTATTATTATCAGTACTGATTATGTGAGCGAAAAGCTAGCATCACAAAAGGAGGTCAAGATGAAAAGCGCATTAACCAAAGTTCTAATCGTAGCCTTGCTAATGTCCCAGTTCATGGTGGGCATTGGCGTGGCTGAGGCAGCGCAATCCTCATGTACCTATTACACCGTGTGCTGGGGCGACACCCTCTACTCCATCGCGCGTAGCTTCGGCACCACTGTACAGGCCATCGCCGAGGCCAACGGGATTGCCAATCCCTCTCTTATCCGCGTCGGTCAGGTGTTGTGCATCCCCACCGGGCCAGCCCCGTCTCCCCCCTCCGGCCTCTACTACACAGTGCAGCGCGGCGATACCCTCTACTCCATCGCCCGGCGCTACGGCACTACGGTGCAGGCCATCGCTCAGGCGAACCAGATCTATAACCCCTCCCTGATTCACGCTGGCCAAGTTTTGTACATCCCCTCCTGGGGGCCGCCTCCCCCTGAGGGTGTCTACTACACCGTGCAGCGAGGTGACAGCCTGTACCGCATCGCCCTCCGCTACGGCACCTCTGTCTGGGCCATCGTCGTGGCCAACAACATCTCTAACCCGTCATTCATCTACGTGGGCCAGGTCCTGCTTATCCCAGGGCCGGGCCCTGCCCCGCCTGCGCCTACACCTAAACCAGGGCCCACTCCCCCGCCACCCCCAACGCCAACTGGCTTTGGCTACGGGATTCAGGCCCAGATGATCGGTCAAGATCAAGCTCAGATCGTCGACGCGGTCAAGAACGTGGGCTTTGGCTGGATCAAACACCAGATCGTCTGGAAGGACTTTGAGACCTCCAAGGGGAACATCGACTGGGGCCACATTGACTTTTTGGTCAACAGTTGCCACGATGCGGGCCTCAATGTCCTCCTCAGCGTGGTCAAGGCCCCGGCTTGGGCCCGGGGTGCTGATGCCGACCTGACCGTGGAGGGGCCACCGGGTGACCCTCAGGATTTGGCCGACTTCATGGGGGCTCTGGCCGAGCGCTACAAGGGCAAGGTTCAAGCCTACGAGGTCTGGAATGAGCAGAACCTGCACTATGAGTGGGGCAACGAAGCTCTGGATGCCAATCGCTACGTCCTGCTCTTGGCTGCGGCTTATCAGGCCATCAAGGCCAAGGACCCTGGTGCGATCGTTGTCAGCGGTGCCCTGACCCCTACCGGGGGCAACCCGCCCGTAGCCGTTGATGACCTCACCTACCTGGAGCGGATGTATCAGGCGGGCCTGAAGAATTACTGCGATGCTGTGGGAGTGCATCCCAGCGGCTACAACGTCCCTCCCGATGCCAATTGGCAGACGTGGAGCGATCCCACGGCTGTCTTCCGGGGCCCTTCTGACAACCATCATCATAGCTGGGTCTTCCGGGGCACCATGGAGGGCTCTCGCGACATCATGGTCAGGTACGGCGACAGCGGCAAGAGGCTTTGGCCCACGGAGTTCGGCTGGGCCTCGGTGGAGGGGTTGGGTGTGGAGCCCGTGCTGGGCTATGAGTACGCCGCCGACAACACGGAATTGGAGCAGGCCCAGTTCATCGTCAAGGCTTACGAGATGGGCAAGAGCTGGGGCTGGGTAGGGCCGATGTTCCTCTGGAACCTCAACTTCGGCCCTGTGGCCGGAGCCTCTGACGAGAAGGCCGCCTTCAGCATACTGTATCCCGATTGGACCCCTCGACAAGCCTACGCGGCCGTGCACGACATGCCCAAGTAGAACCAACCTCCCCGAAAGCTCCGCAGCTTTCGGGGAGGTAGCTCCGCTCAGGATGGAGAACGATGCGTGGAGACAAGTATCGTGAGCTGCTCTCGCGCCTGGACATCCTGGAGCATGACATCTCTGACGTGAAGACGAGGATCGCTGACCTGCACCGCACGATGGATCGGCGCTTCGATCGGGTGAACGAGCGTTTCGACCAGATGTACGAGCGCATGACGACCATGATCCGCTGGACGGTGGCTCTTTTGGGCACGATCATACCATCCTGATGGCTATCGCTCAGTTCACCTGATTACAGGCAGCGTTGGCCTGCGCCTGCGCCCAGCGCCAGGGCCAGCCGCGTGGAATGAGGTATTGCACAGGGCGAGCCAACGAGGATAACATCATTCCAATATTCCAAGCGACTGCGGGCCCGACCCTTCGCCGGGCCAAGGAGCTAGGATGACCCCGGATCTCCAGGGAGCGATGGTGTAACCTGAGGGAGGTAGAAATGGCCGATAATATCTTTCGCTGTTATACGTATCAAGACCGTGGTGGCTACTATGCCGTGTGTCTCGACCTCGCCTTGATTGATAAGCGAGACACTCTTGAGGAAGCGGTCGCTGCTCTTGATGAGAACGTCATCGGCTATCTTGAAACCGGCCGCTCCAATGATTGGGAACAGGAGCTTGTCCCTCGCCCTGTTTCTCGTAGGGAATGGCTGCATTTCTACCGCTTATTCTTCCTCAATGCCATTTTGACCCTGTTGGGCAAGCGACTTGAAGGCTTCATGGCTTACGGCAGGAAGGAGATTGTTGACGTCTCAACTCAGGAGATGCGGCTGACTTATGCCTAGAAAGTATCCGCCGCTGACCTCGTGACGAGGTAGTTCGCATCCTCAGGGCGCGTGGTTTTGACTATGATCACTCCCGTGGTAGCCACGAATATTACAAGGGCATGATTGGAGGCGTCCCCCGCATAGTCACTGTGGATGTGAATACAGGGAGTTCGACGCCAGGATGATCCGCTTCCTACTCGATCAATCTGGCCTCACCCGTGAGGAGTTCTACGGAAGCACCAAGCGAACTGCCAAGAAGGTCAACCTCCGAGCAAAGGAGTATCCCATCGCGCTCAAAGAATGAGGAGGTGCGCCGATGAAGAAGCCCCTCTTTTCCCTTTCTGCCCTCTTCCTGGCTTTTTTGCCCTTTCGCGATTCAGTTGAAGATTGACAGGGGGCCACATTGTGCTAGGATAGCTGTAGTTGGCAGGGCGCTGGAGCTCGGCCTTCACGAATTAGCCTGATACAGCAAACAACATTCCTGAACCCGACGCCAGCCAAGTCTGCACTCTTGCGTGCCCTGAGGCTGGCGTCTTGATCATACAGGGAGGTACAACTAATGGCCATTATCGAGAAGGAGATCAAACTGGTGGGCTCCAAGGGGGAGCACGAACTGACCGGCCTGTTCGACAGCGGGGCCACCTACTCCTGCATTGAGCGGGACTTAGCCGAGAAATTGGGGGCACTAGACCCCCTCCCCACTCCCATCTCTCTGGAGACGGCGGAGGCGGGGAGACCGGTGGAGGTGAGGGAAAGGGTGAGCCTGGACTTTCACCTGGATGGTTACCGCTTTTCAGATGAGTTCATGGTCATCCCTGGTCTCTCGAGCCAGATCATCATTGGTGCGGCCACGATGCAAAAGTGGCGCTTCAAGCTCGACTTCGAGGCGGATGAGGTGATCATTGATCCCCGGGTGACCAGGCTGCGGTTGCTGTGAGGCAACGGATGGGCAGCGGACTTCGTCGTGAGCTCAGTCGAACGATAAACGGATGAGCTGGCGAGGGTCTCTATCCGCTTATCCGTTTGCTATCCGTTGATGCCCAGGCCGTGCTTTTGCGTGCCCTGAGGCTGGCGTTTTTTATACGCAGGTAACCAGGGTAAGCGTTAAGCCACCCTTGCGAAGGTTGCGGATAATCTTGACAATGGGCCGATGAATGATTGACGCGCTGGTGTACGAGTTGTATGGGCTGACGGAGGAGGAGATTGCGGTGGTGGAGGGGCAGAATCATTGAGGCACTGAGGGGAGTGATTACACTGAAAGGGCTTCAGTGATCTCAGAGGTTTCAGTGGGGTCAGTGGTTCAGCGGACGTGCGTAGATTGACACGCTTCGGCCCCTTGCCAAGGGAGCCGAGTTGTGGTATACTATGACCTACAAAATTGAATACTGACCGGTAGAGGTGACCTGGACCGAAAGGCCAGGCTGAAAAGGGGAAGTCCGGCGTGAGTCCGGCGCTGTCCCGCAACTGTGAGGGGGAGTCTCCCCCAAGCCAGGATACCTGCCTCTCCGTGGTTCCAAGAGCCTTCGAGAGAAAGGGGGCGGGAAGACTATGAACAAAGTATGATGAACCATCCCCTTGTCGAAGCAGACAAGGGGATTTTCAGTTAAGCTGCTGGCAAATCGCCAAAGAGCTATACCTATCGAGAACAAAGGAGATAGTACAGTGAAAAACTATAGATCGCTAGTTCTGCAGGGTCTGTTGGCCCTGTTGATCATCGCCCTGGTCGGATGCACAGGCACTAAGGCGCCCGAGGCTTCGGAGTCGGCCGATGTCGCGGTGCCCAAGCCCGTCAGCGTGGTTGACGACGCTGGCCGCACTGTCGAGATCGCCAGGACCCCGCAGCGCTTTGTTTCCCTGGCCCCCTCTAACACCGAGATCCTCTTCGCCCTCGGCCTGGACGATAAAGTGGTCGGCGTGACCGACTTCTGCGACTATCCAGAGGAAGCCAAGGCCATCGAGAAGGTGGGAGGCATCGAGCCCAACCTGGAGAAGATCGTGGCCCTCAATCCCGACCTGGTGTTGGCCATCGGCGGTAGCCCCGCTCAGGTGGAGAAGGCCACCGAAATGGAGAAGCTGGGCCTCACGGTGCTTGTTTTGGAACCAGGGGACATCGAGGGCATAATGGCCAACATCGAGCTGGTGGGGAAGGCTGCGGGCGCTGAGAAAGAGGCTAGCGAGTTGGTGACCGAGATGCGGAAACGCTTCGACGACATCACTGCCAGGGTAAAAGGGGCGGAGAGCAGACCTAAGGTGTTTTTTGAGCTGGACGCCACCGATCCTTCCAAACCCTATACGCCGGGGCCTGGCTCCTTCATTGATGCTTTGATCAGCTTAGCCGGCGGCTCAAACGTCGGGGCCGGTGCCAAGATGCAGTGGGCCCAGCTCAGCACCGAGGAGATCATCGCCCAGGACGCGGAGGTCATCGTCCTCGGCGACGCCAACTACGGGGTAACCGCCGAGATGGTTAAAGAGCGGCCCGGTTGGTCGGTCATCACCGCCGTGAAGAACGCCGCCATCTATCCCATTGATGACGTTCTGGTTAGCCGTCCTGGGCCGCGTATCATTGACGGCCTGGAGGCTCTGACGAGGATCATCCATCCAGAGCTGTTCGAATAATGAGTCCACCGAACAAACCACAGAGGCACAGAGGTCACGGAGGAATTGATAGGTAAAGCTTGAGGAAACTTGCTGAATCTCGGTGTTCTCCGTGGTTGGATTTGTTGCGGTGTTTCCCATTTGTTCAGGGGTGGAAGGCCGATCGCATTGGCCGTTGCCCTCAGGACGCTGAGACGCTTGAACGCTGAGAGGGCGTCTGGAAATTCATTGGGTTCTGTCGTTGCGAGGAGCGAAGCGACGAAGCAATCCCCAAAACGTGGGGGAGGAGATTGCTTCGCCCCCTTCGGGGGCTCGCAATGACACTCCAATAGCACGATCAATGGCCTAACCCTGCCATTTTTCAGACACGCTCTGAGACACTGCAACGCTGAAGAAGGGATTGGTTTTGAAACGCTGCAATCCTATCGTCGTCATCCTCGTCCTTGCTGTCGCCTTGCCGGGTTGTGTAGTTGTGGCTATCTCGTTGGGGGCGGTGGCCATACCCTTTAGCGAGGTGGCCAGGATGCTGATAGCCCGCCTGCCAGGTGTCAGCTTGCCCCCCAGTTGGTCAGATACTTCGATCCTTCGACGCGCTCAGGACACCGCTGGGATCAGTACAATCCAGGCGGAGGTCATCATCTTCCAGATTCGCCTCCCACGGGTGGTCACGGCAGTGGTGGTGGGAGGGGCTCTGGCCGCGGCGGGGGCTGTCTTCCAGGGATTGCTGCGCAACCCCATGGCCGACCCCTACATCATCGGCACTTCGGGCGGGGCGGCCCTGGGCGCCACCATAGCCCTGCTCCTGCCTGTCCAGGTGGTCTGGCTCGGCTTCACCCTGGTGCCCCTGGCTGCCTTCGCCGGGGCGCTGGTGACCGTCCTGGTTGTCTACAACATCGCCCGGGTGGGGCCGCGGACGCCCGTCACCACCCTGCTCCTGGCAGGCTTTGCCTTCAGCTCCATGTTGGCCGCCGTGATGTCCTTCCTGATGCTGATGAGCGGCCACACTCTGCGTCGGGTGGTGCTCTGGACCATGGGGGGAGTGACGGCCAGTAGTTGGCCTCAGTTGCGCATCGTCGTGCCTTTGATCGTGGCCGGGGTCATAGCAGCCTACACCCTGGCCAACGACCTGAACGCCTTCCTGCTGGGGGAGGAACAGGCGGCCTACTTGGGCGTGAACGTGGAACGGCGCAAGCTGGTGTTACTCACGCTGGGCTCGCTGTTGACGGGGGCGGCGGTCTCAGTCAGCGGCTTGGTGGGCTTCATCGGCCTGGTGGTGCCCCACGTGGCGCGCCTGATCTTCGGGCCGGATCACCGTCTGCTTTTGCCTGCTTCCACCCTGATGGGCAGTCTCTTCCTTGTCCTGGCCGACCTGTTGGCCCGCTTGCTCCTGGCACCGGCCGAGATACCGGTGGGGATCATCACGGCCATGATCGGCGCACCGTTCTTCATCTACCTGCTGAGGCGCAGTAAAAGGGAGTATGTGTTTTAGGGCTCTCACCCACCGTTCGGCTGAGCTCACGGCGAAGCCCCCGCACTTTGTGCACCCCCTCCCTCTCCCGATTTCGGGAGAGGGAGGGGGTAGGGGGGAGGGAGAGGGCAGAAGGAAACGAGGGAAATGCGGGGGAATTCTGCTGCACTTGAGGCTGCAGGGGTTGATTTCTGCTACTACGAAAATGATGGCCTGGTCTTGCGAGAGGTGAGCCTCGAACTGGGGGCGGGTGAGCTGGTGGGCCTCATCGGGCCTAACGGCTCGGGTAAGACCACGCTTCTCAGGGTTTTGAGTGGCCTTCTGGTGCCCAGCCGAGGTAAGGTGTATCTGGATGGGCAGGACATACGCACCTTCGACCGGCGCCGGATAGCCCAGCGGGTGGCGGTGGTGCCCCAGGAGCTCGCCATGCCCTTCGCCTTCAGCGCCTACGAGATGGTAATGATGGGCCGCACACCGCACGTACGGCCCATCCTGGGTGCAGGCCCCCGTGACCGCCAGGTGGTGGCGGAGAAAATGGAGCTGACTGCTACCTCGGTCCTGGCAGAAAGGCCCTTCAGCGAGTTATCAGGTGGCGAAAAACAGCGGGTCATTATCGCTATGGCCCTGGCTCAGGAGCCTGAGATCCTTCTCCTCGACGAGCC
>Ga0114919_10002512_pt1 | contig 14863 bp, 15 predicted proteins | sample BlataG_FD_88682 | JGI IMG/M metagenome (GOLD analysis project Ga0114919, IMG submission 88682) | Deep subsurface microbial communities from Black Sea to uncover new lineages of life (NeLLi) - Black_00105 metaG | ecosystem: Environmental > Aquatic > Marine > Oceanic > Sediment | place: Atlantic... | reverse complement strand
AGACCATAGTGGTGCCCTTTCAGAGCTGGCACAAGATCAAGGATCTGGATGTGGGGGTCATGATCATAGATGAGTGTTTGCCCTATGATACAATGATTGCTACTGAGCATGGTGATATGCAGATAGGTGACATGGTAGAGAATAAGAAGGATGTTAGGGTATGGTCATATGATTTTGATCGTCAATGTCTTGAATTGAAACCAGTGACCATGTGGTTTGTCAAGCAGGCTAAGGAGATGATCGAGGTTGAGAGTGATAGTGGATGTATATTTCAGCTTACCCCAACCCATGAGGTATTTATGGATACAGGACATCAGTTACCTGCTAAGGATTTAAAGGAAGGAATGGGAATTGTACGTCTGCAACATATGCGGGAGAGAGTTCGAGACGCCAGCATCACTAGGGGGTCATGTGATGCATCACAAGCATCCAGAGCACAACAAACGGATAGCAAGAGAACACCATTGGAGCAGGGTATCTCCAGAGAAGTGGGAGAAATTCAAGAAGAGATTGTCAGAGAGCAGAATGCGAGAGAACAACCCATATTGGAAGGGGGGGGCACACAAGCAAACCTATGCTCGGATAGCCTATCAGGATTTAAAGTTACCAAAGATATGCATGATTTGTCAAGGAAAGTCAGGGGCAACCCAATTAGATATTCACCACAGAGATGGGAACAAAGGCAACAACTCACGAGAGAATATGATGATTCTATGTCGCAGTTGTCACGAAAGTCTGCACAGGGGGGCAGGCAATATGATATTGAAATGGATAACGTCAGAAGAGTTAGAACGATTGAGATTGAGCCTACCACTGTCTATGATCTTGAAATATTAGACAATCATAACTTCTTTGCCAACGGCATTCTTGTTTCCAACTGCCACCATTTACCTGCGAACTCATTTAGCAAGATTGCCACTATGAACTGTGAGTACAGAATGGGGCTATGTCTTGCTGGCCACACTGGCATATACACCGAAAAAGGGAAAATGAGATTGGATACTGTTGTTGCTGACATTAAGACAGATAACACAGTTCAGGTGTATAGTTTTAATCACCACACTCAGAAGGTGGAATTGAAACCAATAATCGGCATCCATGAAAAAGCGGCGGATGAATTATTCCGTGTGCGGATTCATACTAAATGGGGGGAGAAAAAGGTGATATGTACTCCCGAGCACAGATTCTATGTGGAGGGGAAGGGATACGTACAAGTAAAGGATCTTCAAGTCGATGATGAGATAATCATTCTCCAACAGCCGCCTTGGTCTGATGAGAGAAAGGAAACAAAGGCAGATGAGAAACCAGTCAAATCACGAATAACAGGTATAGATAGAATACGTGTGCTACCAATCAACAAGACAGTCTATGATATTGAAGTTGCAGATAATCATAATTTCTTTGCCAATGGGGCTTTGGTACATAATAGTGCCACACCATATAGGGAAGACGGAAGATCTGATTACATCTTTGCTCTGACCGGATTCCCCATTGGATTAGATTGGCGGGTGTTAATAGATTTAGGTCTTATCATCGAGCCTGAGATCACATTGTATCTGAGTAGTAACTATGCTCAGAAGCGTAAGAAGCTGGCAGAGTTGCTTAGAGATCCAGTAAAGACGTTGATTTACTGCTTCAGCGTACAAGAGGGCAAGTCCTTGAGTCGTGAGTTCAGTATTCCTTTTGTGTACGGTGACACGCCAGTGAAAGAAAGACTCGAGATTATCAAGAACAGCCATCAGACCATAGTCAGCAGTGCTATGGGCGAGGGCATCTCTGTAAGGAACATTCAGAGAACCATGACCTATAATTTCTTGTTTGGTTCCAGGCAGGAAGAGACGCAGTTCTTTGGTCGTCTGTTACATGGTGCTGAGAAGGGCAAGCACGTCATTCTAATGACAGATGATGAGTACGAGAGGTACGGCAAGCGTCTTTATGGCATCCAGGAGAAGGGCTTTAAGATTGCAGTGATCAGGGTGGGGGGTTCTGCAAGGGTCTCCAAGCCAAAGCCTGCACCTAGACCTAGATCTCAGGTGAGAGAGGTACGAGAGGTACGAGAAGTCGTTAATATTGCACCTGCTAAGCTTGCTAAGGCAGTTGTCAATCAGTCGCATAGGTATCCGTTTCTTGATGAGAGAGATGATTTTGGTGATGGTATGATTATTACGGTTCTGAGATCTGATTATGCTAAGGAAGAGAGAGGATTGACGATATCTCAGATCAAGACCGTTCTTGACCACTGTAACATCAAATATGGCAAGTGGCACAAGATTAGAAACACGGTCAGGAAACTGTACGATGGTAGAAAGATTGGGGCCATGAGAGAGGGCAAGGCACGCAGGTATTTCATGACGGAGTGATGGAGATGAGTGAAGAACTAAAACCAGTGGGCACTGACGACTGTGGCGAATACTACTTCGAGCACAAGAGTGACGAAGAGGCAATGGCATGGATCAATGCACACGAATCTGAGGGAGTCAGATTTACTAAGATGGGTCACGATCTTGGTGACAAGATGGTGCCAGGAAGAGGTATAATGAAAGAGGATGTGACATGGCGGGTGTATGAACATGATACCTATGTTGCCTATCTCAGGAGATGCACCAAAGCCCGACTCTGGCATAAGATGTATCCTGATACCCCATTCCCTCACGAGATTGATATGGATCAGATGAAATTTTGGCGATTGTGCCGAAAGAAACCCATAGTAGTCCGTGTCAGAGAGGTCAGACCTGATGAGAGTGAGGTTGAGACCTTGGAAGGATTCAAACCTTGTGATCCGAAGCTACATTACATCATGAAAGGTGTTGAGGGTGAGGAATACCCCATTACGAAAGAGATATTTCGGAAGACGTATGACCCAATAGTGTTTGACAACATGACAGATGATTATAATGATATTTGACGAGAAGCGTGATCGCACACAAGACAAAGGTTGTTGCGTAGTCTGTGATAGATGTACGTGGTTTGCCAGGGCGGGTCAGTTCTACAAGGTGGGCGACAAGATGTTATGTCTCGAGCATTATCTTAAGGCAAAGGCACTCTACATTGGGTCACGTAAGAAACGAACCGTTGAGTCAATACTGGACAATCTCAGGAAGCAGTGGCGTGCTCCTAGCAAGAAGGGCAAGAAGAGCAAGAAGTCCAAGAATCGGGCAAGGCCAATCAAGTCAAAATAATGTTGTGCTTTGCAAAGTACGGCTTCCATAGACTTCTTTGATGATCTCTAATGGAGTTTTCTGCCGTTTCTGCAATCTTACCATATAGATTCTGTGACGGTATTCTCGGGCAGATCATTTTGGAGACCACATAGCATAGAGATGCAGCCAATATTCTTGGGTTCTTCCCAACATAGTCATAGAAGGTCAACTCATCAGCAACAATCTTGACACCCTTTTTCAGTTTCTTGAAGAATTTGGCATGATTTTCACCCTTTCTTTCTATCCTATCAGTCAACATAGGGCTTCTTTCAAGATCTGAGATAATCTTGGGTATCCATTTCTTGAACGCTGCTGATTCATAGAATAGGATATCCATGTTGTCTTGCATCCATACCTTGTAGCGACTGAGATAACGTGGTTTGCGGCTAGGCATATATACATCAAGTACCTGATGATCGGAGAATGGTGATCTTCGATTTCTTAGCGCAGCAATCAGACATGTGCATCCAAGTCTGATATTATCGAGGAACATATCTGGATGTTCTTTCTTCATGAGAGTTATGGCCTTTTGGAGCAGGTCTGCGGCCTCATTTCTAATGCTGTTTGAGATTCCTAGCACCGAACATGTCAGGTTGAGTTTTTTTAGCGATCTATACAGTGGTTCATTAGGTCCGATCTTGGTGCTCATTTCGTACCTGTATTTCAATCTGCGAAACTTTCTTTGCCTAGATGCTGATAGCGGTGCTCTGTTAGTGGCATCAAAGAATGTGCTTTCTGTATGGTGCCCTATGTAGCTTCCCATTCCATCAACTATGTATGGTCGTTCCCCAAATGAGCCAAATTGAGATGCTGGAGGTCTTTCTTTATTTACAGTTCCGCCTATTTGAAGTGTTGGATTGACCATGACCCGATCATGGACCGCCCCACATGTGTCACAGACCAGGTATCCCTTAATTTGGTCATGGCTGAGTCCATTGCCACAGCATTCACATTTTCCGTCCCCTATTTTCAGTTGCGTCTGCATTGTCATTACATTCCACCGATTTGACGTATCTGGCAACAAATTCAAGACGTGACATCCCCTTTGTCCAAACTCGTGGGGGATAGCATTCAAAGCAGTTGAGGGCAACTACGATGGTGTCAGTCTCAGAGAGCAGATTGATGCTATCGACATTTGGAGTGCCACCACACGAACATATATTGTCGAGTGCGATGGCTATCTTGTCAATGTCAACCTGTTTGCTCATTGTTGTTCCACATTGGCATTGTTGTGGTCACTAAAAAGGTTAGTGTTTGAAAAGCTTTTTTACGTACCACGTAATTACTGTGAGTGATTACTATGACTGAAGAGGAAAAGGTCACTGAGGTTGAAACACCACCGACATTTGAGGTTGACGAACATAATGTGCCTAAGCCGAAATCCACAATGGTTGTTCGAGGGGAACGTAGAAGTGGGGGCGAAGTCGAGCCTGCTGAGGCTAAGATTGAACTCGAGTGGAATGAGGATTGGAAACCCAGATGCCCTATCTGTGGCAAACCCATAGTAAGCAAGTTTGCGGTCAAGTGCCCTATTTGTGTTGATGATGTGATCATGCATCAGTATTGTTATGATGTGCATTGGATCGAGGAACATCGAGAACGGGCAATTGTGGTCAGGGTTGAGATTGAACAGCACATGGACAAGCATGGCAAGTTCTCAGATCCAACTGGCAAATGGGCAGTCTCACACGGTCAAAATGCTTAAGAACGTGTGATGTTAGGTATTCATGCCCTAAGTTTGACAGGGCAGGAAAATACAATGCCTTATGATATTGAGTTTCTGACAAGAGATGGCAGAGGAACACCCATAGCGTTTCCAACGCTGCTCGCAAGTGCTACAGGCGTTACTGATGCGGCCATTGAGTTGGCTGCAAGTACGGCTGAATACTACACCATCGTTGACTCCATCTACATCAGTTGTGATAGCATTCCAACAAAGGCAGACTTTACTTTGGACTTCGTTGGATGGGACAAGACATTCGCTGTTGAGTTCGATGAACTTGGAGTGGCTGGGCTTACACCAGTATGGTCATGGATGGACTTTCTTGATCCCAACCCGGCAGCAACTACTGTTGCCTGGTGGCTGAACAAGAGTCTTGGCAAGTTTGTAATGGCTCCGGCTGGAGATTCTATCTCCATTGATGGTAGAAACGTTGGTGCTGGAGACAACTACACTGGCACAGCCGCCATTGCCTTGACGATCAACATTCATGGTCGTCTGATTGATGATGATGCATTCATGTAGTCTAGCATAGTTCTTCTGCACGAGATGTCTGAACCTCTTCCCGCATAGGTGATTCAATTGCACACACAAGTTGAGGTCTCTACAAAGGTAGAGCAGGCATCTCCTGCTCATGTTTTAGTTGTCGGAGCCAGGAAGATAATCGAGAATCTGGCTGACGGTTATGATCGTGAACTACAGAAGTACAATAAACGACTCAGGTTGCTGACTGAAGATCGTCTTGTATTGCGTAGCCGTCATTCGTCAGGCGGTAAGGACTATCATAGTCGCTATTTCTATGAGAGATATTGGTGTGAGAAGGACAATAAGATCAAGCAGAAGTTTGTTGGCAAGGTTGTCCCAGAAGAATGGGTTCCCACTGGTGGGTTCCCTTCAGCACCAGTGAATCCAATTGAAGGACTCGAGTGTTCTCTGATCGGTGGCAATGCAATTATGAGGGCGAGCATGTACGAAAGATTCATTCGTCTGTTTGTGGGACATTTTGTGACACCAATGCTGGCATGGAGTGACAATCAGTCAACTACCCACGACTGAAGTCGAGGGCTTGTTCCTGAAGGAGAACTGAAGAAAGATGTCCACACTCCGAAACGATAGGCTGGTTGACAACAGCCCTTGCAGCTATGTTGATAGCTGCGATGTGGTCAGCGAGACCAGCGAATCCACATTGAACACAACTGAATCTATCTCTAGTTGCCCTGTTTCTCTTGTCTACTGCACCACAACGAGGGCAGGTCTGCGATGTGTGTCTGGGGTCAACAGGAACAACGGGAACTCCAGCAATCTGAGCCTTGTATTCGATAAACTGACGCAGCTGATAGAAGCTCCAAGAGTGATGGCGGCCACGCTGAGCCTTTCTAACCGTAGTCCTGCTCCTGATTCCACTCAAGTCTTCAAGTGCAATCATTTGCTTCGTGTCTTTGGCCTTAGCCACTATCCTCTTGGATATTTGATGGTTTGTATCTCTTCTGAATCTTGCCTCTCTATCAGACAATCTCTTGAGATGCCTCTTGGCACTCTTTGTTCCTGTCCTCTGAAGTACAGCACGGAGTCTTCCATTCTTGATTCTGTTCCTCTCGACCTGTTCACCAGAATGGTTCTTGCCATCACTGTCAACAGCGATGTTGACTATACCAAAGTCAACACCAAGAGCACCAGTCGGCTCGATGGGAGTACCTTCTGGAACATCGACTACCATCATCAGGTAGAATGTCTTATCTCGATAGATGAGGTCTGCCTGACCACGAACCCTTCTGAGCCTCAAGAGCTGGTAGTCACCAATAATGGCAGGAACGAGAACACGACCATCAAGGGTCAGGATGGACACTCTATCGAGAGCCTTCCACGACAGGATTCTCTCATCGTAGACCATAGCTCCATGTGGTCTGAACTTGGGTCTGATGGACTTGTCGCGTTTGTAAGCCTCTACGACCTTGCCGATTGCACGTACTACCATCTGAGCAGAGAGTCCAAATCGTTCTCTCGTGTCATAGTAGATGAGCTTGTGGAGCCTGACTTTGTTGGCAAGTTGTTGCTTGAAAGCGATACCTGCGATATAGTTGCAGGCATCATTGAACCTCTCCATTGTCCTGAGAAGGCTATCATGTTGTTCTCTTGTGGGAGAGAGCTTTACAGCAACAGTAAGAAGCATAATATTGATATACTACTTCAATCTTATAAACACAACGCTCCAATTCATCCCAAGAGGAAAGGTAGGACTTATGAGGGCAGAGGCATAGTCAGTTGTGGTGATAGTCCAATGCCAAAAGGAATTCCCAGAAGAGATGGTTCAGGCAGAGGAGTCCGGGCCAACAGGGGTCGTGGGGGTTGTTTGCCACCACAGGACAAGGCACAGTATGTCCCCCCAATAGGAAGAAGAGGAAGAAGGAACCGCATTAGATAGATAAGACCCTCCAGCATAGGAGTATTTGATTTTCATGCCCGATGATGAGAAACTCAGAGGTTTGTGCTTCGACCTACTTGACCTGATGAAACCACTCGGGTTACTCCGAATCAATATCGACCTTAGTACCACTAGAGAAGATGCACTGACTAACATCTGGCAGACATTTGGCCTTCTGGAACGCATGACTGGGAAGTGCAACACCACTAAAGTAGTGGGTCTCCTTGGAGGGATTTCATGACTGTATTTCTCAGAGAAGAGGACTTCCCAACACCTACTGAACCGTTGCCTATTGAGTTGATGGCTAGTGATGCGAGCAGATATCTAGCTGCGCAGAAGATCCTGCAAGAGGCTGGGAGAGGAATAGTTGGTGTTCCAAGACCCAGTGATCGAAAGTGGGGTGCCAAACACGACTATGAGATGAAGACCTACGGTGAGATCTATAAGAAGGTCGAGATCGTCTATCGTGGTATCAATGTCACTGCTCAACATGCTATGGCTCCAGGATATCGGATCTTAGGAGATGATGGCAATAATCTCGACAGAATACGAGAATGGTCTGAATACATTGGGCTACATCACACACTCCATAATGTTGTCAGGCATCTCATGATCTGGGGCAATTGTTTCATTGAGCCTGTAGTTGACAAGAAGAAGCTCACAGATTGGAACGTGATAGAACTCAAGTTGCTTAATCCTGATACCATGTATGTCTATGCCAAAGAGATTGGGGATATCATTGGTTACATTCAACATCCTGATAGCAGACGTTGGCGATATCAACAGGGCAGACTGCCTGAGAAGTTGAGATCCACTGGCAGGACATATCGTAGTTGGAAGAAAGAGGTCAAGGATACAGATCCCAATGCAGTGGTCTTTGGTGCTGATGATATTATTCATCTCAGGTGGAACCCGGTGCCAAACTCGTACTATGGTGTGAGTCCAATTGAGGCCATGAAACGCACTCTTACGACCTATGTGGGCATGTTGCAGGATCTCTCCATTTTGATCAGAAGCTATGGTACTCCTATGATCGTATGGAAGATGGGCACTCCAGAGAGACCTGCAAGTGAGAGATTCATGCGTGAGTTCAGGACTGCTATGACAGGCAGGAACATTGGTGACGATCCTATCATTCCAGGCATTGTGGAATGGCAAGTAGTAAGTGCTGGTGAGAAGGCCATGCAAATCGAGCCGTACATCAGAGCACTTAGAGATGATATGTTTGCTGGAATTGCAGTTCCAGAAGTTCTTCTTGGTGGAACCTCATCAGGTGGGCTTGCTGGTTCTGAGGTTCAGTTAGAAGGATTCAGCAGAAGGATGATTGAAGTTCAACAGTTCCTTTCTGATGCATGTAGAAAGCAAATATTTCCGCGTGAGCTTGATATTGGAGTTGCACCATTCAGCAGACCTGAGTGGAGTTCAATTCCTAAGTTGTTGTTCAACCCGCCAGAGACCACAGAGCAAAAGTACCTGAGAGTATCAACAATCATCAATAGCAATCTTGGAACCGTTGAAGAGGGTCGTGAGATGTTGGGCCTTGATCCTAAGATACCTGAGGGTGAAAGGATGATTGACCTACAAAAGGAGCTTAAGAAGATGGAAGGTCAGATAGCTGCCACAAGAGCCAATGTCACAGGTCCGGCCAAGACAACTGATCGAGCAAAAGATAAAACATCGTCTCAGGAGCCAAAGAAGAGTCCGACACCCCAGCAAGGCAGGTAGTTCTTCTGTATCAGAGAGATTTTCTCTTTGATTACAAAGTTGTTTGGTGTTATTTGGCTAAAGAATTATAAGTCAGTTGCCGTAGTCTTAGTTGGTGACTTCTGTCCAACGGTGATTTCAGTGCCACGAAGAGTTGAGGCGTGTGTTGAGGCTACAAAACGCACTCTGCACAAACGATATCCTAAGTGGACTGACAGGCGGATTAATGATCGTGCCTGGGCAATATGCCAAGATCTTGAGAACAGGGGCAAGTTGAAGGACAGTGCTAATATGAGTAATATTGCTGAGGTAGATTGCCACAAGATTGCTGGTGATACTCCAAGTAATTATGCCATTCCCAGACTGAAGGCACTTCCGTATAAGAGTTCAAGTGGACCTAATGCAGCATGTGTTCGTAATGCTCTTGCTCGATTCAATCAGGTCAAGGGTGCTACCTCTGCGGAAAAGGCATCTGCAAAGAGGAAACTACTTGCCGCAGCTGAGAAATTGGGCATAAAGACCAAAGGGCAATCTGAGATGTTCAGACCTGAAATGTTTTTCGTTGAATCAAAGATTGTTAAGATGCAGTCTATGACTGAGGCTGTGGCATGGCTTGGTGAAAATGTAACTCTCACTCCTTTTGCTGAGTCTCTTCTTGAGTCTGAAAAGAGTACCGACAACAGTGGCGTAACCACTTTTATTGGCTCTAGCGGCTACACTACCTCAGGACTTCCTCTTGATGGAACTAACTATGCTCTTTCTGAGTCACCCACAGTAGATCCAACCCCCACACACATTCTGATTGCTGGCACTGCCATCAGTTCAGGCACAACCATGAACCTCAATACTTACTTGAGAGAAGAGTTGGAAAAGGCAGCTCCCTCACTTGCTGGGAAACCGATCCAACTTGATCACAGTCACAAGTCTGAAGACAATATAGGCAAAGTACTTGCATCCTCATGTGATCCAGATCGTGAAACGATTAAATACATTGGTAGGATTCGTGAGGGTCATGCTGTTACTCCTGCCATTTCTTTAGGTGACATAGACACCGTATCAGTCGGTGGCTACGCCAAGAAGGTGAAATGTAACATCTGTGGAGAGTCTAAGTTACCTGACTCTGCTGGCAGAATTGCATGTAATCATAGACTTGGCAGGGTTTACGAAGGTAAGCAGGCAACTGCTATTGGTATTGACATACTCTTCGTAGAACTATCTGTAACACCCATTCCAGCCGATCCCAGAGCATCTGCTGGTGTAATTACGCACGATTCAATACAGTCTGCGTTAGTTGCTCTGGCTGAATCATACATTGGAGCTGATTCTAGCGTGAGTGAAGAAATAGATCACAGTGTCAGTCTCGTGGAGAAGGACACTCAGATCGAAACGCTTCGAGCAGAACTCAAGGCGAGTCAGACGCGCGAGCGCACCAGGCTGGCCGAAGGGATCGCTGAAGCCGAAGTAAAGATGGGAGTCACTGCTCTCAAAGAAAAATCCAACAGGGTCACTTCTCTTTCAGAGAAGACTATTGAGACCCTTGAGGAAGTGAAATCTACCATTGACCGACAGTTGGAACTGTTCATGCGAAGGCAGGATGATGAGCCAACTTCGAGAGGTAAGACAATTGAGGAATCCCCCGGAGTTGCCAATGAGTTGACTTGGGGAGAGACCAAGGCCGTTGTACGTGAGATACTATTCGGGTTTGGCCCCCCGTCTGCTAGTGCTAAACGCTCTACCAGTGAGATGGTGAGTGACACAGACTTTGGACAGCATCGCGCATACAAGGAAATGTTCGCCAAGCAAGAGGGAGGTAGAATAGAATGACTGATGCTGGAAGGCATGGACTAGGACATTCATACCAACTCACATTCGACCACACAACGTTCACGACCCACCACAGGAATCTTGCACTTGGATACGTCACGACTGCTGATCAGACCTGTACGACCTTCGATGCTTCTGCATGGGCTATCGCCAATTCTATCCAGTTCGCTGGAATTGCATTGATTGATATACCACATGAGAACATTGCAGATGCGCTGACCAGTTCTTGGGCAAGCACTGACTATTCATCTCAGTACGATGCTCAGCCTGGCCCTCACAAGTGGGAAGTCACTGTACTTCACCGAGTCAGGACTGACGCCATTGCTGATGAAACAATCAGTCCTGGAGACCCTGTGATGATGAGTGATGTTGCTGATCACGTCACAACGCTACTTGAAGAGCACAACGGAATGCTTGGGGTAGCAGCCACTGGTACTGCAGACGAGATGTATTCGTGCATCGGAATTGCGGAGACTGGAGCCACTGTGGAAGCAGTCGCGGCAAACCATGATGTCCATGAGGCAGTCTGGGATGCTGAACTAGGTGATTTCACAGACACTCACCCTCTGTTCTGGGTACAACTATGGAGATGATCAAAGATGGCACAAGCACTAACTAATCGTGTTGAATATGGTAGCGGTCTGGTCAAGTTTGACCAGGATGGCTACACCAACATCTACAGCATTGATGAGATGATCAAGACCAAAGTTGACGTTTCGGAACTTCGCAAGATGGCTATGTTCAAGCAGTCTTGGAAGATGGAAGAGGTTGACGACATTCTCACTCGAGATGTTGCCCGAATCTTGATTCCAGAGATACTTAATGAGCAGATCCAGACCAAGGTGGAAGAGGCTCGTATCTGGCGAGGTCTAGTAGACGTTGTTCGCGTCAGAGGACCGACATTCTCCTGGCTCGAAGAAGAAGGATTTGAAGCAAGTCAAGTTCCTGAGGGTGCTGAGATACCAATCCAGCACGCAACCTGGGAAAAGAAACATGCTTCAATAATCAAGAACGCAGTTCGCTGTGTGATCACTCGTGAAATGATCGAGGACTCTGCCTGGGACATTATAGGCCGACACGTCAATCAGGGCGGTCTTGCTATGGCAAGACTAGAAGATTGGATGATTGGAGGCGCACTGAATGATGGTGTCCCCAATGGAGCAGCAATCACCGCAGCTGGCGTTGGTGGTATCGGCAGCCAGATCGAGAGCCATAGGTTCAAGATGGGCGCAGCAGATACTGGCAATCCGTTGACCTGGCGTGCCATTGCAAAGGCTCTTACAATTCTGAGGGTTGAGAACTACACACCCAATGTGATGGTTATCCACCCGTATCAGATGTACGATCTTCTGACAATGGAAGAGTTCATTGGCTTCAACGAGAGAGCCTACCTGACTCTGCCAACGCAGTTGACTTCTGCCATGTCCACTGGAACCATTGGTTCAATCGGTGGAATGCGTGTTATAGTCTCTGCCAATCAGCCTGCTGGACAGGTGTTGATCTTCAATAGCCAAGTCTACGGTGTGCTTGCGGAGCGCAGACCTGTGAGCCTTGATCGCTATGACGACTACATTCGTCAGATGGAAGGTCTGGCACTGAGTCAGCGACTGATTGCTGTTGCGATCAGACGAGATTCTGCTGCAATGCTTACTGCTGGAAAGACCACTCTAGTGACCTAAGCATAGAACTTCAGCCAACTAACATCAACCTCAGGGGAGAGTTAAGCCAGACTCTCCCTACCAATTCTTTTTATGTTGCCTTGGCATTGAATGAGTGGTGATCATTTGTCTACGGTTAACACGGCTGCTGAAATAACTCGTGTTCGATTGATGCTTGGTGACGCTGCTGAGATGAAGGCAATCACGATAGTGAATGAACTTCGGATCTCTGAGGCTACTACTCTTGTCAACACCAGGTACGGCCAGATCAAGAGTGTGAATGGAGTCTGGGCGGCAACCGATCCCACTCATGCAGGCACGAATTATTACGATGGTGGAGAAGGTGGTTCTTTTAGCACCTATACAACGGAGATCACGCTGGGTACTTCGTTGCCTGGTGACAATACGAATGTCCTGATCAATTATACGTATTTCAAAGGGCTATCTGACGCTGTGGCCGATCAACATGTAACGAATGCCAAGGCGTTTATCGAGATACAGACGAGTGAGACTTTTGATTGGGTCAATGCTGGCAGTGATAGAAGAATCAATCTTGCAATAGCTGCCATGACGTATAGAGCGGCTGTTGGTGCTTTGATCTATCAGTTTGCACCCGATGTGTTGCAGAAGGGATTCAATTGGAAGCTTGCGGAGTTCTCTGTCGAGTCAAAGACGTGGGCAGGATCTATGGGAATTAGAGATCTTATGGATACTTTCAATAGTGAAGTTAACCTATACTTGGCATTGTTAGGTGTCTATCAACCGTTTGACATTCCTGCAACTGGAGATTGGCGTAATAAATATCGTACTCCTGGTCGTGATTATCACGGCTACAAGATGGATGTTGATGGAGATGTTTACTAATGGCATTTAGTTCTCCACTTGCATTTATGGAGATGGCATCAGATGGGCATCCTATTGTAGATCGTACTCAGTTTGATGAGGTCATAGGTAAGTATGGTTGGAATGTGGTCAGGCGAAGAAAGTCTAGCACGAAGGATTGTCCTTGTTTTGATGAGATCACAAAGATTGTGGACCCAAACTGTATTACATGTGAGGGAACTGGAAGCATATCAGGATACCAGGATGAGGTAGTCAGAACAATCATGTTGTTCAATATACCAAATGGACTATGGGCAGTTGGAGATGTTCACACGATTGCAGGAGATTTTGAGAGGGTGGAATGTGCTGGATTCTTTTCTGGGGTCACTGACATTCAGATCGGTGACATAATCTTATTCACTGCAAATCCAGCATATTATACGGACATAGACTATGAAGAGTTCACTATCTACAATCTCGAGCCAAGAATGGTGGGGGATTCAGGGGGGTTGTGGGTCAACATATTCACAAGAGCAGACATGAGAAAGCCCACTTATCCGTTTTCAGGAGCGTTTGAACCATGAGTGATAGATTTGGAGTAGGGGGTCAAGGTGGATATCTCGGTCCAGGATATGGACCTCTCTATCTTGACATGTTAGTTGATGTCACTATTGGCACTCCAACCAATCAGTACGTGCTCACGTACAATGGTACAACTGAAGTATGGGAACCGCAGTTGGCAAGTGGGATGGTTGCCCATGACCTGACTGGTGAATATCATACTGAATCAGGGTTGACTGTTGGGCACTTCTTGAAAGCAACAGGAATATCCTCATTTGCTTTCGGGTCCAGAACATTCACCATCTCAGCCACCATAAAAGCTCCTGATGTTGGTTACACGATAGTATGGAGAGCACCCTTCGGATGTACCTGCACGAAACTGGAAGGCAGACAGAAGGGCGGTACTTCAACGGTGATTAATGCAAGATACAATGGCACGGCTGATGTGGCTACATCCAATCTCACTCTCACCGCCGCAGGCACATGGTATAGCACCACTGGAATTGCTCAGACCGCGTGGAGCGCAACTGATTGGTTAGAGTGGGAAGTTGTGACTCTTGGATCTGCAACCGAGATCACCTTTGTGTTAACCTTCACGGAACCGTGATAGAATACCTAACAAGGTTATTAAGGTAGGGAGTAACGGGTATCATATGAGGTTGAATGACAGGAATATGACCTCAAGGAGTACGTTCCCAGTGCCGCTCTTGGGAGGACAAAGACTCCCTGTCGAAGTTTGTCCAACTTACAATGAATGGTGAACTGAATGAGTGTTAAGGACCAACTTGGGCATCACATTGTGTATCAGGTGGAGAAGTTCAATGCGAAGGACTCCAAGGAGATCAAGGAGAAAGGGCTAAAACCATTTGAAGTGGTCGAGTCCACTCCGCAGGCTATTGCTATCAACGTTCTTCTGAATGAAGGTATCACTGAGTTGATAAATCTCATCTGT
>Ga0114919_10002511_pt1 | contig 14865 bp, 11 predicted proteins | sample BlataG_FD_88682 | JGI IMG/M metagenome (GOLD analysis project Ga0114919, IMG submission 88682) | Deep subsurface microbial communities from Black Sea to uncover new lineages of life (NeLLi) - Black_00105 metaG | ecosystem: Environmental > Aquatic > Marine > Oceanic > Sediment | place: Atlantic... | reverse complement strand
TTACATTAATCTGCAGCTAAAATTCAGAGACCTATGGGTTGCGATAATGAACAAAGAGGTCGTTGTGGCGGGAGAAGACCTAAAATATGTGAAGGAGAAGGCGTCTAGGCTCACCGGTAAGAGAAAAGAAGAGATTCCGGTGATTTTTGTGGAAAGTGGAGCTCATGTCTACTAGATTGCAAATTCGGATAAAGAAGCTTTTTGATGAGGATTTTAATCATACGAAAGAGGTTGAATTCTATTCGTTTTGTGCGATGGGTGATAGAGTTCCTTTGATTCTCGGTTTCAAAGGTTTGCTCGAAAGATTCACGATTTGCTTCAATATCAGTTCTGGTGTAGCGTACTTGGAGGAGTGAAAAGGGCGATTCTATGAAAAACAAAACCGTTTGCACCATCGGCTTAGGCTACGTAGGCTTGCCTTTAGCAAATGTTTTTGTGATTGAAAAAAAATCTGTGGAATCTGTGTTAATCTGTGGTTTTAAAAAATAGGCGATAACATGAAAATCTCCATAGTATTAGGAACACGCCCTGAAATAATAAAGATGTCTCCTATCATGAGAGAATTGGAGAACCAAACCTTAGATTACTTTATCCTCCACACAGGTCAACATTACTCCTACAACTTAGATAAAGTCTTCTTTGAAGAATTGGAATTGCCAGAAGCAAAATACAATTTAGACATAGGTTCTGGCACGCATGCAGAAGAAACAGGAAAGATGCTTATCGGCATAGAAAAAATTTTGCTAAAAGAAAAGCCAGATGTCGTGCTGGTGGAAGGCGATACGAACACCGTTTTAGCAGGCGCATTAGCTGCCGTTAAATCACACATCAAAGTTGGTCATGTAGAAGCAGGATTAAGAAGTTATGATAGAAACATGCCTGAAGAAATAAACAGGGTTTTAGCTGACCATGTTTCTGATTATTTATTCGCACCAACAGAAAAAGCGAAGGAGAATTTGTTGAGAGAAGGCATAGACAAAAGCAAAATTTTTGTTACCGGAAACACAATTGTAGATGCAGTTTATCAGAATCTGGAGATTCCAAGAAGAAAGGTGGACAATCTAAACAAGCTAAATTTAAACCCTGAAGAATATTTTCTAGTAACTGCTCACAGGCAGGAGAATGTAGACGTAAAAGAAAGATTAAAAGGTATTTTAGACGGCTTAGAATTGGTTTACAATAAGTTTAATTACCCTATAATATATCCAGCACATCCGAGAACGAAGAAAAAGATAAGAGAGTTTGGATTAAAAATTCCAAATGGAATTGAGCTAATCAAACCTCCTGGATTCCTTGAGTTTTTACAGTTAGAAGCGAATGCCAAGCTGGTATTGACTGATTCAGGCGGTGTGCAAGAAGAGGCTTGCATTCTGAAAGTTCCTTGTGTTACGTTAAGGGATAACACCGAGAGACCTGAAACCTTAGAAGTTGGCTCTAACATTTTAGCTGGAGTGAATCAAAATAAGATTTTGGAAGGTGTTAAGCTTATGTTAAGCAAAGAGAGAAATCGGGTAAATCCGTTTGGCGATGGAAAAGCTGGAAGTAGAATCACCAAAATACTGGAGGGAGCGATAACATGAAAATATGCATACTCGGTTTAGGATATATTGGATTACCCACAGCAGCGTTATTCGCAACGCACGGACACGAGGTAGTTGGCATAGACATAAACAAAAACATTGTAGAAAGCATCAACGAAGGAATAACACCATTTGACGAACCAGGACTTCCAGAACTACTAGAAAAAGCGGTAACGTCTAAAAATCTGGTTGCAAAAACAGAAGTTGAAGATTCAGACGTATTTCTCATCGCTGTACCAACACCGTTAGATAAAGAGATGAAAATGGCGGAATTGAAGTACGTGAGATCCGCAGCGGAGATGATATATCCACATTTAAGAAAAGAGAATCTTGTTATCCTCGAATCTACTGTTCCACCAGGAACCTGCGAGAAACTATTAGTTCCAATTTTAAAAAAGTCGGGATTAAAAGTGAGCAAAGATTTCTATTTAGCACATTGCCCAGAAAGAGCCATACCTGGGAATACCATTTATGAGATGGTACATAATGACAGAATCATTGGAGGAATAGACAAAAAATCCACAGCACTGGCAAAATCATTGTATTCGTGTTTTGTAAAAGGGATTTTTTATTTGACAAATACAATAACCGCAGAATTTGTTAAACTGATGGAGAACACGTTTAGAGATATAAATATCGCTCTAGCAAACGAATTTGCTCAAATAGCAGAAGAGTGCGGAGTAAACGTTTGGGAGGCGATAGAATTAGCAAATAGACATCCTCGTGTGAACATACTCAAACCAGGTCCTGGTGTTGGAGGACATTGCATCGCGATAGATCCCTGGTTCCTCACAGAAAACTCAACCAGATGCAGGATTGTTTCATTGGCAAGAGAGATCAATGATGGAATGCCAAACCATGTTTTGCAAATCGTTAAAGGGATGCTGAAGGGTGTGGACAACCCCGTAATTACTGTTCTTGGCGTGGCGTATAAAGGGGGTGTGGATGATACGAGAGAAACACCTGCTTTGAAGTTCATAAAATTTGCAGAGAACGAAGGATATAAAGTAAAAGTGCATGACCCTTATGTTAAAGAATTTGAATATGAAGTACTGGAATTAGAAGAAGCTGTTAAGGATAGCGATTGTATACTATTACTAACAGATCACCCTGAATTCAAAGAGATTGACCCAGCAAAGATTTCGAGATTAATGAGAAACAGAAATCTGGTTGACACAAGAAACATACTGGATCACAAGAGCTGGAAAGAAGCAGGATTTAAGACAAAAATACTTGGAGATGGAATGCACTGACCCTTGTACATCTATACATAATCTTCTTGTTCTACCACAAAGTTGTATAGAGGGAAGACAAAAAACATGATTTTCAACCTTTATCTACGACTCTGCTAAATTTTTCCTTAACCTTTCTCAATTTTATTTCTTCTTTTGTAGTTGTACATATCAACGTAACAAACTCAGTTGGTACTTGTGTGGTCTTCGTATACTTAACAATTGGCGCTTCAACTTTTCTCCCGTAGCTATATGACATCCATCCTTTTTGGATTTCCATATTCAAATTTTTCATCTCTAAAGGTATTAACGAGATATTGGATTCTCCCACCTTAGTTCGGACAGTTAACTGGTCTTTCGAATCCTTCTCTATCTTCATCGGTGCAAAGTGGAAGTACAAGTCAAATTTGTGCACACCTTCCCCTGTCAACAGGTCTCTTATCACCCAATACTCCTCTTCCTTATTGAAATATATCTGCCTTCTATGAGTTACTGGATTTGGTAGTCTTTCATATCCACTATGTTCTCCATCAAAGAAGTCGTATTTTTTTGTTACTTCCCACTTGTTAATTTTTGGAACTGCATCGAACTGCATCGAAAATAATAAATCCTCATCAAACCGATTCATCTCTTCATCATCAACAACGATAGTGTTATGGTATTTTGTACTTCTAAATAAATTCCTCATGTCCTTGTCTGCTGTGTAAACATAAGCCCCAGGGTCAATAATAAAAGCTTTATCATGTGCAAAAAGCTCAAAACTCAAGCAGTCGCAGTGGCCATGACCACTACACCCTTTCAATCCAATATCCCCACAGCGCACAATCATGTACAGATCATCATTTCTCATGATATAGTAACCGCCTTCCCTGAAAGCCTTTGAAGTAAGCTTAAATTTTTTATCTGGCATTTTTTCGAATTTACTTAATCCCTCTATACCCAAAAGCCAAAAAGCCTCTTCATTAAATACGGGATAGGGGCTCTTAAAATCACTTTCATTAAACAACACCGCACCAGCGGACAGCAAATACCTATGATCGTTAATGCTATTATCAGCTAAAATATGAAGCCTGCCATCATCCGCATCACCAATCACGGGACACATACCATCCGGCTTTGTGTAATACATAGTGAAGTCAATCATATTTTTCAACCGCGCCAGTACTTCGTCTGGGATTGTTATATTGTTTATTTTACAGAGCAGAACAGAAGATAAAAATAATTCGGTTATCAGTCTATGATAGCCTATAGATGCTTCAAAATCTACTCCATCAGGGTGAACTTGAAGCTCCATGTCCTCTTTTAATGCAGACAGTCCTTTTTTAAGCCATTTTTTGGTGTCTTTGCACTCCGGAAAGAATGTTCCAAGATAAATCAAGCCGCCTATATCTAAAAGATAATGGTTGCTCCTTATTAACCACCCCCACTCAAGATTGTTTATTATGTGCCTGCCATGCAGGAATAAACTCTTAAAGAATTTAATTTTGAACTCTTTTGTCAGGGTTTTCGAGTTGCAGAAGAAATAGTAGCTCCAAATCCAGTTTAAAGCCCTGATTGCAACATCCATTATGGAAGCCCAATTCACACCAAATTCTACTGAGTTCCGAGAAATCCAACTTTCTATTTGATTGACAAATTCTTTTGCGTATTTTTCATTGCCTGTGTACCAATATGCCTTTCCTAATGCAATAAAATGCTGGCACCTACTCAATTTCCATGGGACATTAACATCAGCATAAATTCCTTTTTTTAGATAACAATCAACAGGTTTTTCTGTCTTTACATAATATTCTTTTGGATTCCATCTAAAACCACTCTTGAAATCGAGATGCCAATCAATTTCTCTACCTAATTTAGTTTTTCCTGAACCAAGTAAATCGAAGATGTGCTCGCAGATTTCATCTGCATCATTTATCGTTTCTTTTATCGAGGTGGGGTATTCTATCTTTATTATTTCAACGATTTTTTCTTTATCATTTGGATCGAAAAAAAACGGTGGTAATTTTCTATTTAAAAATTTATCCGTCGAATCATATCCGATTGCTTTTAGAAAATCTTTATCTGATATTTTAACTGGAAAAAGCTTGATAACATATCTTCTCGTCTTTTGTTTTGCTATTATTAAAAGTATTTTTACCAGTACTTTTGGAGGCATATGCATTGCAGTGTTTAGTTTTTGGAACAGTATGTTCATTTTTCCATCACATCTTTTGCTTAAAATATTTTCTTATGCTTATATGATGCAGCTTTTGCTGTTACGAGCCTCATCAGTGTTTTAATTGATCTAGTTGCTGCATGTAAATCTTTAAATTTTTCTCTGTTATCCCAATAAAACTGTGGATTTAGAAAATATTTTGTGCCATACTTTCTCATGATGTTCAATCTTAAGCAATAATCCAGCACATACCGAAATGCTTGAAGAATTTGTTCTTGATTCATTTTATCGGTTTCCATTACAGGTTTATAATCAACCACTGATGGACCTGTTGCATATTTATCCCAATCGTAAACTTTTAATAAACCACTTTCCTTTGCGATTTGATAAAGTTCAGTTCCAGGAAAGGGAGTTGAAATTGAAAAACAAACATTAGAAGTGAGTTCATCGATGAGTGCCAATGTCTTTTTGATACTTTTTATATCTTCTCCCAAGTTTCCAATCATAAAAAAACTATTTATAGGCAATCCGACATCTTTCGCATCCTTGTGAGCCTTAACTACCTGCTCGATTGTAATTCCCTTTTTAATTCTTTTCAAAATAACAGGATCTCCAGATTCAACACCGAAATCAATGCGTATACAACCCGCTTTTTTCATTTTACGCAAAAGTTGCTTTGTCACCGTGTTAACTCTTGCATTGCACGCCCAGCTAATTTGCAAATTGCTATTGATGATAAGATCGCATAGCGCCATCATTCGATCTCTGTCTACGGTTATTGTATCGTCAACAAAATCTATTTGAGTGCAACCATACTTTTGATTGAGCATCTTAAGTTCTGCAAACATATTCTCTGCGCTACGTGCTCTAAATTTACGCCCAAAGAGAATATGAGAAGCGCAAAAAATGCAATGATATGGACACCCTCGACTGCTTAAAACATTGAAGATGGATTTATTAACATCAAATCCATATTCACTCTCATTGTATTTTTCAATGGGAAGTAAATGCCATGCAGGAAAAGGTAAATCGTCCAGGTTGGGGATCAGAGGTCTTGGCTTAGTTTTTACAATTTTCCCGCTTTTTCGGAATGCTAAGCCCTGAATCTCATCTGGTTTTATATTCCCTCCAAAAATCTTCTGAACCAATTCTTTCATAGTAAGTTCTCCCTCGCCGATTACTACATAGTCAACAAAACCAGGGTTCAACATTTCTTCTGGTAGAGCGGAAGCGTGAGCCCCTCCAACTACAATAGGTACTGATGCATCAACTTTTTTTGCAATTTTAGCAATCTCTATAGTGCGCTTAGCTTGAAGAGTCATGCACGATATTCCAATTATACCCGGATTATGGATTTTTATCTGTTGTTCAATTTCATCCAGTTTAAGTCCCATCACGTCCATATCCAGAATTATGACATTGAATCCCGCATCCTCTAAAACTGCGGCGATGTATGCCAATCCCAGTGGAGGCGATTTCTCCTGCCACTCATACGGTGGGTGAATTAATAATACCTCGGTCATAGTAGCTTTTTTATTTTATTCATATTTAAATTAAATAATCAGTACTTTGCAAATGAGGATAACCGCAAGGGTTATCTGATATTTTTAATAGAAATATTTTGATTTGATGTATGTTTTCTTACTTTGCGTTTTGCAATGTTTGCAAGTGTTTCGGCAAGAAGTTTTGCTGGCATGCTTCTTGCAGTGTTTAGTTTTTGAAGTATAATTTTTATTGTCATTAGTTTAAATATTTATACTCTTCCTCACTAATGAAAACACAATTTTAATATCTTCTCTTCTAAAAATCAAATTTCTTGCGAACTTCCGTACTCCCACTTCTTTGCTTACTATAGCTAACATTAACCCAAATTCTACCAAATATCCAATACTTGTACCGATTGCTGCGCCGGGCATTCCATATATTGGTATTAAAAGAATATTAGCAATTAGATTAGCACATGCTGAAATAATAACCATGTAAGTTCCGGTTTTATAAAGTTTTAGAATGCCACCGAGTGCAGGACTGAGTCCCATTCTTACAGCGAATATCGAGTAACCTACAACAAGTACATAAAACGCCGTTAAATTTTCGGCATACTGGGAGCCATATAACAATAAAATAATAGACTTACCAAATACGATAAAAACACATGCCGATATAAAACTTATAACAAAAATTAATTTCATAGAAAGTGTTGTTATCTTTATTAAACTGTCCTTGTCTTCAGACTCTGCATATGCTGAGACCAATGGGTACAACACAGTGCTTAAAATAGGAGGAATAATCCAAAGAATACTTGAAAATCCGAGGTATACTCTATATACGCCTACATTCGCAGTATCCATAAAATAGTTTAAGCACGAAACATCTGTCCAGGTGTAAATATATGTTACTGCAGCTCCAATTAACATATATTTCGCATAAACTGAAATCTCTTTAAAAACACCAAACGATATTGTTGGATACGATTTGATTCTATATGATTTACTATATTTTAAATAAAATAAAGGCACAAAAACAGAGTAGGAGAGACCAAATGCAATGATTGCAGAGTAAATACCAGAGAAAACGCAAAAATAAAGAACTACGAAAATAGCAAGATATAAAACTGTCTGTATTATCGTGAATATAACATAATTTTTAAAATCACTATATGCTTGAAATAAAGCCATTTGTATTCCGTAAAAACCTTGCAGAACTATAATAACAAGTGCAAATATAAAAAGGAATAATGTCGTCATATAAAAAAAGTTGGCAATTTCCACTTTAAATAATACAAAAATTGGTAAAAGACCACAGATAAGAAAAACTGGAACAATGAAAACTGACCAAAATGCTTTTTGAATCTTATCCTTTTCATTATTCATCTCGTATTTAATAATAAATCTTGTTAAAGTATTAGGAAACCATCCCAGGGTAAAGGTAGATACCACCGCTATAAACATAAGATACATCGTTAATTCACCAAGAAGCTCTTTCCCCAACAACCTGGCCAGTAATATACCCATTAAAACCGAAGGTATTCGCGTGATGAGATTTCCAATTGAAACTATACTGGTATCTTTTCCAATTCTATTTATTCGTGAGTCAATGTCCATGGTTCACTACTCTATTTTTTAAAAAACTCTTTTATATTCTCAGCAACGTACTTCATCTGTTCTTCTTCCAATAATGGATTGACTGGTAGCGTTATTAATTTCCACCACAAATTTTCTGTGACCGGTAACTCTTTCCACTTATACTTTTGAAATCCATCCCGAAGATGCAATGGAACATAAGACCACTCTACTTCAATGCGTTTATTATTTAGAAATTGCGTTAACTTTAAAATCTTATTCCATCTAACCGTTGTTCTTCTGGGCTCATCTTTAGCATTGAGTTTTATTATATATTTTGTAAAAATATGATCGCTGGAGTATTCTGGCAGTGTTATCTGGTCCAAATCAGATAAATATTCAGACAGAATTTTAGCATTTCTTCTTCTTTTATTAATAATCTCTTCTATTTTTTTCAATTGGATTCTTCCAAGTGCTACGTCCAAATTGGATATTCTTTTTATAGAATAAGTAGGCATAGAAGACTCTATATTCCTATCATCGGATTTCATGGTCACATAGTTAAAGACCACATCGCCCACTGCAAAAAATGGTGACGTGTAACTTCGATACCTATATCGTAGCGCCATGTCTAATGCTCTTTGAATAACCTCTTTTTTTCCTTCTTTTGAAAGTTCGATCTCATTTATGCGATTAATTATTTCTCTGGAATCTGTTACGAGCATTCCACCGGTAGTTGCCATCATGTTTTTACCTAATCCAATACTAAATATACCTACATCACCTAAAGTACCGGCATACTTATTTTTATATTTTGCACCAAATGATTGAGCAGCATCATCTATGATATATAAATTATAATTTTTGGCTATTTTTTGTATTTCGTCCATATCTGCTATTTTTCCTGATAAATGAGAAACAAGTACCGCTCTCGTATTATTAGTTATATTCTCTTCTATGCTATCTGGGTCTATATTTAAATCCTCACCGATGTCAGCGTACACTGGAATACAACCTGCTTGAATAACCGGCACAACTGCACTTCTACACACGAACGAAGGTACTATTACTTCGTCTCCATTTCCTAACCCTAACCCCTTTAAACTTAATTCTATCGCCACTCTTCCAAAATTTACCGCTCGAACATACTTTATGCCAATTAAATCGGAAATTTCATGTTCAAAATTTTTTATTTGATTGCCCTCAACGACATGACCTTTAAAAATCATTTGAAAAATCGTTCGCAATTCTTCTTTATCCCAATATGGAACTAAAAATGGGACTTTATAAAAATAAAATAAATTCATAAATGTTCTGAATTTGTGTAACATACTTACTCCTCCTTTTTACAAACAAAAAGATGTCTAAATGCGAAATTCCTAAGGATAGGCAATGAACTTATAATTTCATCAATCATTTTTTCGTTTATCTTTTTAGATACTTTTTTTTCCAATGTACCACCCATAAATGGAATAACATTCCACATACATATTTGAAACGCACGATGCTCAACAACTTTGAATCCCGTGCTTTTAATTATCATCAGCATTTTTGATGTTGAAATATGGTGTGAAATCAGATTACTTTTTTTCACAAGTAATGTATTATGGCTAAATTTATTCCCAAGCTCAAATATCGCAAATCCTCCCTTCTTTAGTACTCTATTCATCTCATAAAAAAGAACCTCTATTTCTTTGATATAATATAGAGTTGAATATGAATATATCACGTCAAAATTATTTTCTTTGAGTGGTAATTTGGTAATATCTGCTTGGAGGAGATATATATTTGGCTTTTCAAATTGTTGCATCCTTTTTTTCATTTTTTCAAGCATTTTCCCCGCAAAATCTATACCTGCGACTTTTTTTGCATATTCGGCTGCAATAAATGTAAATTCACCAGTCCCACAACCCAGATCTATCACAACTTTGTTTTTACAATACTCCTCAAGATATTCCCGTTTTATATGTTGCAGTGTCCTCCAATAATGAACATCACAAAAGGATAAAGATTCTGTAAGCGTATTGAATACCTCTTTATTATGAATAGTTGTTTGATTTACCAACATCATTAAACCTCCTTTCAATCTTTTTTCGTTATTGTTGTTTGCAAGTTTGATCATTATTTAGCTTTTTTGCAATAATGTAAAAAAGTTCGCCACATTTAGGGAAAATTATAATTAACAGTTTATCTAAAAAATGATGGATGGGAGAATATGTTTGTATTTTTTTAACGTCAAACAGTTTTTCATCTACTAAATTAAAAGGATCGAAGCCATTTTGAATATTTGCCTCTTTATTACACTCCTCCATTTTTCGAAGAGCATCCTCTTCGGACATTTCTAAATCACTAAAAACTCTTTTAGCTAATTTTTTTATTTTGCTTTCCCTATTTTCTTGCTTATTATAGGTCTTTTTTATGAGAAATCGTAAATATTGTACTAAAAAATAATTAGGATTTAAATTAGGCTCATGGAAAATAAACAAAAATCCTCCGGACTTCAATACTCTATATGACTCCTCTAAACATTTTTCTGGATTTGGCAAATGATGAAGAGCCGATGAAAAGGTCACAATATCTATACTTTCATTTGAAATCGGCAAAGATTCAGCATCGCCTTTTATCACATTAATCTTTTTATAGCGGTCATTTTTTGTTTTTGCCACCAATCTCTTTAACATCTCCTTTGAGATATCCAAGCAAGAAAATTCTGAGTTTGTTTTTAAATTAATTGGAATAAAGCCTGTACCAGTTCCTATATCTAAAATTTTTTTATTTTGATAATCTATGTTTTCAAAAGCTCTTTGCAATACCTCTACATCCTCAGTGATGTGTAGATGTATATCATCATAATATTCAGCTTCTCTGTCATGATACTCTTCGTTTAATTTCTTAATTTGGTTTTTTGATTGATCTTTTTCTATCATAATATCACCTTCTTTATTTTTTCTGACAAATATTTCAATTGTTTATTGTCGCTCTCATTAATCAATCTGCTGATTTTAGAGGAATATTGCCTTAACATTTCATTACGATGAATCAAATCCATAACTTTAGAGTGATATTTAACTCCGTCAAATGACTTAATTAATTGAGCACCCCATTTCTCTTTAAATCCTAATATACCTTGTAGTTTGGGGGTGGAGGATGATGGCAAAACACCGCCAATTTCGTACCATTCATAACCATTATTTTTAAGAAAGTTGATCATATGCCAGATAAGCAATTCATTTGCTCTGAACTCCCAATATTTCTGAAGCGACGCATTACTATTAAAACGACCAGCATTTTTATATGTTAAAAGCATAGCACCTGCTATTCTTTCCCCCTGATACTCAGCAAAGAACAAATGAAACATTTTTTTAGGTGAAAAAACTTCTAACAGTTTATAAAAATAGTCTATGGGAAGTGGTGTGGCGCCAGTTCTTTTGTATGTGTCAAGATGAAGTTTATTATAGTACTCTTTTATGTCAGATTTTTCATATCCCTTTGTTATAATAATTTCATTTTTTACAGCTTTTCTAATATTGGTTCTTCTTCTCTTATCAATTCCATTCCATATATTTTCAAGTGGATTTTTTAGATTTAGAATATATGTATAATCTACTGAGCGTGGCTCATCTTTATAGCCATAAGATTTTAACCAGTGAATATTGTGCTGGTTAGGTGGCAAATATAAAGGCGCCAAACTTGGTAACTCCATATGCGTATTGACGATCCCGTCAACTTTCGCTTCTCTGTCTATCCATGACAACATCTTTTCGCGAATCATATCCTTGTTAGCAGCATCTTTTCGCACACAGGGTCCTCCAAGCATGCTATAAAATTGTTTGGAAAAATTAACATCCTCTAAAAGAGGTAAAACTCCTACCATTTTCCCATTTTCTTCAGCAACAACATACCGGGGTTTATACTTCCCTGCATAAAATGCTTCTCCCGCTTTTTTCCACTCAAATAAATGAAACAACCATCCATCATCTGATTCATTAACCAATCTATTCCATCCTTCTTTATCCTCTTTTTTTGCTTCTCTAACTTCGATCATTTAGACACCGCCTACATTTTATTGAATGGAGAGGAATGGGTATTCTTGCTTTGGTTGAGGAAATATCAACTTTTTTGCTATAATCCCACGTTTCTTCTCCGACGTGTTTGTAGCAAATTGCTTTTTTACATTCATCGCAAACAGCGAAAGCAATATCTCCACAAATATAGCATTTCTCGGTCATTGTTTTCTCTCTTTACAATTAATAGAGGCCCCGGTTGGATTTGAACCAACGCCCTCTCGATTACTATTCGAGTGCTCCACCAGGCTGAGCCACGGGACCTTATACTTATATAGTGATAGCATTATAATTGAGTAGTTGAAGAGTATATAAAGGTATCTTTTTGGATAGTGCATGAACAAAATATATCATTCTTTTTAGCAACGAAAAACAACGAATCTGCGGTGAATCTAAGCTTTTGGGTGACCCAATTGCCAATATTAAATAACAATTTATTTTGGAGAATAATGTAATGAATTGGAGCAAAGGGAAAAAGAAATCCAAATCCTTTATTTTCAATACAATTGAACCCATTTTCATTCACTAATCGCTTCATACTTCTACTTGAATAAAAATGAATATGCTCTGACTCTTTATATGCTTTTTTATGTATCATACGGTAGATACTCCCATTAACTCCACCTTCGTTTGGAACGCCCAGTATTAAATATCCATCCTCTTTCAAAACTCTATGGCACTCTTCCAAAACTCTTTCATTGTTTGGTATATGCTCAATGATATGGTGTAGAACTACGACCTCAAAGGAGTTATTTGAGAACTGTAATTTGGTAGCATCACCCAAAATAAAATTTGCATTCTGGCAGTTTTTTTTCGCTCTTTCAAGTCTAATTGGGTTTATATCAACACCAAAAACTTTGTCATTTACTTTACAAATTGATGCTATATAATTCGTAACAACTCCATCTCCACACCCCAAATCCAAAATTTTAATGCTTTCATTATCATTAAATTCTTTTCTAATCTCCTTTAGTTTTTGCTTCAAAAAGTTCATCCTAACTTTATGTAAATGTCTTGCAACACCTTTTTCCAAATATTCGTATTGGTCACCCAATGTTTCGTCTTTCATTATTAACTCCCTATTAATTTTTTGTATAATTCCATTTCCTTTCCTTCCATTATACTTCCATCAACTTCTAAAGCTCGTTTCCTCCCTTTTTCTCCTAATTCTTTACATAGTTCGGGATTTGAAAGAAGCATCTTAAAAGCATCTCTAAAAGAATCTGGATCGTTTTCAACAATGATTCCGGTATCAGCAACTATTTCTGGAAGAGGACCTATATTAGAGACCACAACTGGAAGAGAAGACGCCATTGCCTCTAAGACTGGAATACAAAAACCTTCATGATGTGTAGCGATAGCAAAGATATCCGCTGAAGAATAATATTTATGTATCTCTGAATGTGGAACGGATTTGATGGATTTTACCTTATCTTCTATTCCTAATTCTTTTGTTAATTGTTTTAGGGCGTCATAAAGTTCTCCATCGCCAATAAGTAGTAGATTGACATCTAAATCTTTTACCGCTCTTATTAGACATTCCTGATATTTTTGCTTGGCTAATCGGGCAACACAGAGAATCGTTGTCTTATCAGGTTTTATATTATCATCGCTTTTATTAAATTGTTTTGTATCCACTCTGTTGTAAATCACTTCTATGTCCTTTGCCCCATACTTTTTTGCATATCTAATAAGATAATTAGTTACACAAATAAGTTTATCTACTCTACTGAGTGAATAATACTCAAAAAATTTAAATAATTTCAATATTAAACTTTTATTAACTTTTCTTTGCTCATCATATTCATCGTGAATAGAAATCACCGTTGGAATTTTTAATTTTTTACCACAATAAACTGCTAAATATCCCGCTATTAATGGGTTATACGCCCTTATAACATCTGGTTCAAGTTCTCTAATCAATTTCAATACTTTATTTCTGTAAGAAAAGAAGTTAAGCAGGCTAAATCCACCGATAGGATGAATCTTTAGTTTTGCATTTCCCACTATTGTCTGAACTTTACTTTCTTCAACATCTTCTTCACATGGAGACAGTATGTAAACCTCATCAAAGAAATTACATGGATTAAAATATCTCTCTTTAATTTCGCCTTTATTATAATATGATTTTATCGGATCATTTGGTAAAACACAATTTTTTTTCATGTTATTCATCGTTGAACCATCCCAACCATAATTAAATGGAATCCAAATAGTTTCGTGAGTCTTGGATGATTATCCTCTATTTTTGAATACCAATTTAAAACATTTACAATAGTTTCTTCAGATAAAGGAATATCCATGAACCTTAAAGATATTATGGATTTCCAATTTCTCCATATTGTCATAGGTGGTGGCAAATTAACACCATAAGCATCAACTACATTTAGTCCTGCATTCTCCATTAAGTATCTTAAACGTTTTGATGAATATGATTCTTCATATCCATATTGCCACGCCCCAAATAATTTGCGTACAAATTTTCTAATAACATATATACTATATCTGTTAGGTACATCAATAATTACATATTTCTTTGCAACTCTATTCATTTCTTTGCATGCTTGAATTGATTTATCAATCTTAAAATGTTCAAGAACTCCTTCGTTCCAAACAATATCAACCGAGGAATCTTTAAATGGTAGATTGAACATATCGCCTATAACCAAGTTTTCTGCTCCGAATACCTGCCGTGCAGTTTTTAATGGATTGATATAACGATCTAACCCAATAGAAAAATGCCCTTGATTTTGGAAGTATGAAACGGTATAACCC
>Ga0114919_10002510_pt1 | contig 14866 bp, 10 predicted proteins | sample BlataG_FD_88682 | JGI IMG/M metagenome (GOLD analysis project Ga0114919, IMG submission 88682) | Deep subsurface microbial communities from Black Sea to uncover new lineages of life (NeLLi) - Black_00105 metaG | ecosystem: Environmental > Aquatic > Marine > Oceanic > Sediment | place: Atlantic... | reverse complement strand
CCAGCAGTCTAAATGGATTCCACATCGAGAAGAAAACCAGCGCCAGGGCGATAAAACCCCAGCCCATAAGGAAGTTGTAGTTCCATACAGGGTTGTAATCCAGTGAATAAATTGCTCCTGCCAATCCCATCAGCATCCCACCGGTGATTATGCAGAAATAACGGGTTTTGGCGAGGACAATACCGGATACTTCGGCAACGGATGGGTTTTCACCCACCGACCTTATCCTCAATCCTAAACTGGTCTTTGAAAGAACGAACCAGGTAATGACTACAAAGAAGATTCCCAGATAAAAGAAAGGGGATATACCGAATATGGAAGGTATCCTCTCCATTCCCAGGGGACCTGTGAAGGGGTTGCCCACATAGGTGGTGAGACCGAAACCGAGGATCCAGATACCCATCCCGCTCACAACCTGATCAACGCCCAGTGTTATGGAGAAAAACCCGTGCAGAAGACCCAGTAAGCCGCCGATGGCGATGCCGACCAGGAAGCCAATCAGGTAGTTCCCGGTGGATTGGGCTGCGATGAAACCCAGGGTTGCGCCAAAAAGCATAACACCTTCGATGCCAACGTTTAAGATGCCTGACCGCTGACCGATCAGCTCGCCCAGGGCGGCAAAGGTGAAAATTGTTGAGGCGTCCAGACTTCTAGTTAGAAACTCCCACATCGATATTCTCCTTCCCGGCTTTAATAAATACAAATTTATAACGGTAAAAGAATTGAAAGGCAACCAGAGTGATCATTAAAACACCCAGCAAGGCATAATCCACACCAAAGCTCATATGGAGTTTTCCCTGGACCAGCCTGCCTCCTACCGACAACCCCCCGAATAGCAGCGCTACGGGAATTGCTGCCAGGGGATTGCCCTGGGAAATCAGCCCGCATATGATCCCATAAAACGCAAGATCACCAATCTGACCGTAGTTCCTGGAGATCTTGTACACGCCTGGAAATGCAGCAAAATAGTGATAGCCAGCCAGACCTGCCAGGGCGCCCCCCAAAATAAACACCAGGAGCGGAATTTTGTGTTTACTTATACCTGCGTATTCCGCTGCGGCGGGGTTTTTTCCGTAGGCACGAATTTGATAACCTATTTTTGTTTTGGCGAACATGTAGTACAGGAGGAAGGCTATCCCGAGAGCGATAAATATCGTAAAAGGAACATTGCTGATCAGCGGGGCCTGCAGCGAAGAGGGCAACTCGAAGCTTTCACCTCGACCGCCGGGATTCATGAAAAGACCACCTTCTTTGATCATGAATGAAACAAAATAAAAAGTAATAAAGTTTAACATCATAGTGACAACGATCTCGTTGATGTTGTACTTGCCTTTCAAATATCCGGGTATCGCTCCAAGCAGCGCGCCCCCCAGGGCTGCAGCGGCCAACATGAATAAAATGATAATTACAGGGGATATTGGGATAATGTTGAAGCTTTTCACCCCAACCGCGAATAGAACTGCGTAAACGCTCAATGCGCCGATATAAAATTGACCTGACATCCCGATGTTCCAGAGTCCTGCTCTGTAGGGAATGATAAATGCAAAAGTGCACAGGAGCAGGAAGATAAACCGGTTAATGGTCAGCGGCAGCCCAAACTGGTTGGCAAAAGCATACGTAAACACTTCCCGGTAAGCGGTTATTGGATTGATGCCCGCGAAAATGAAAAGCAAGCTGAAAAGGAGCAGCGCGACAACAATGGCCAGGATTGATGTGAGCGCTGCCTGCCAACCGGCTAAAGAGACGCGTTGTTCGAGCTTTAATTGGTAGCCGCCAATCTTCATATTTCCGCCTCCAGATGCAGACCAGCCATCATGGCGCCCATACTTTCTCTCTTGACTTTGTCACCCGGGATGATGTCCATGAATTTCCCTTCGTAGATTGGGACTACCCAATCGCTCAGCGATAAAATTTCATCCAGATCCTCGGAAATCAGCAGCACGCAGGCTCCAGCCTCTTTCGCCTCCACAAGTTTGTTGCGCACGAACTCCGTCGCTCCAATATCAAGCCCTTGAGTCGGTATATCCGCGATCACAAGGCGCGGTTTGCGAGTCAGCACACGAGCCAGGATCAGTTTTTGCAGGTTCCCGCCGGACAGGGTTTTTGCCAGGCTGTCCGAACTGGTTGTCGCTACTCCATATTCGGAGATGATTTCTTCCGTCAAAGCGCGTATCTTCCCGTAATCCAAAGCGCCACGCCGGGAATATTTTTCATCGAAGTAATAATTCATGGCGGTATTTTCGATGAGCGAAAAATCGGCGATTGATCCTACATCAATGCGGTCGGATGGGATGTATCCCAGGCCTAGCTGCCACCTTTCCAGACTGGAGGACCTGGTGATATCCTGCCCGTCAAGAATCACCGTGCCGTTTTCTGGTTCTCGAAGTCCCGCCAGCGCTTCCACCAGTTCCTGCTGCCCATTGCCGGAGATTCCAGCGATACCGAATATTTCCCCTTCGCAAATTGAAAATGATACGCCTTCTAACGCCAGAATGCCCTTATCGCTGAGCGCAGACAGGTTCTCCACCTCGAGGATAGCAGGACCCCGCTCTACTTTTACCCGCTCTATTCTGAATATGACTTCCCTGCCGACCATCTCTATCGCCAGACTCTTTTCAGTCGCCTGCTCAGTTGGCATACTGCTGACAACTTTACCGCGCCTCAGTACGGTTACCCGGTCGGAAATCGCCAGGACGATGGGCAGTTTATGCGTAATGAATGGAACGATCGCCAGGTCATCGCCGGACATTGCTTGGATGGAAGCCAGCAGTTTCTCAGTTTCGGGCGGGGTCAGTGCGGAAGTAGGTTCGTCCAGAATGAGAATTTCGGCCCCGCGATAGAGCACCTTGAGGATTTCAACGACCTGTTTTTCGCCTTCCGAAAGCTGCCAGATTTTGGCATCGAAGTCGACCTTGAAGCCGTACTTTTTACAGAGCACATTTATTTCCGCTTCCGCCTTTTTAAGGTCGAGAATTTTCCCGGCATTTGGATGACCGAGGATGATGTTTTCGATCACTGAATGAGCGGACACCAATTTGCGGTGTTGGTGAACCATCCCAATTCCCAAATCGATGGCATCTAGAGGGGATCTCAATCTAACGCTTTTACCTCCGATGAGTATCTCGCCCTCATCGGGTTGGTACAATCCGAACAGGATGTTCATCAAGGTGGTTTTCCCGGCGCCGTTTTCCCCCAGGATGGCATGAATCTCCCCGGCTTTTATCTCGAAATCGATATGGTCATTAGCCACCACCCCCGGGAATCTTTTGGTTATGCCCTTTGTTTCAAGGACTGTTTCTCCGCGTTTTATTCCATCCAGCAGCATTTTATATACTCATCTCTCACAAGATTTTTGTAACAGGCGTTATATGTTGTTTTATTTATCTGACTTCAGCGGTTCTCCCACCAAATTCGTGCATGATGTCCTGGATATTATACCTTGCCTGATAAGCCAGCAATTTTTGTCTGGGAGATAGAATTAGGCTCCCATTATATGGGATATTCACCGCATAAATGGGAGCCTGAAGTTTTTACACTATTATTGTTTATCCTTCAATCTTTAATAGAAAGCTTTATTTACTCCAATACAGTGGTTCCAGCCAGGTCGAAGTTGAACAACGAGAGCAGCCATTCATCGGTCGGCATCTCACCGGCGGGTTTGACCTCTTCGCCTTCTGGCGGAACGGGAGCGCCTTCAAGGTCCAGACCAGTCCCGTTGCTGATGAAAGCGTGTTCAAAGAATGGGTCCCATACACCTTCGATCATCTGGTTTCTTCTTTGTTCCACGAGGGCAACGATCTCTTCCGGGATGGATTCTAATGCTACCGGGCTGATGGCTTCTACGCCGACCTTTCCATTGTTCATCAGGTCAACGGTGTATTCTTCGGTCCCATCGGCTAGTGTCATGCTATCGGACATGCCCAAGTATAGAATTGTCTTTGGATCGGGATTCCCGGACAGCCAATCTTTTACCATCGGGTCGACCAGGACTTCCCAGCGGGTATCGAAAGAGACAGCCACGGAATTTTCATCGCCCCACCCATATTCACCAACAATGTCCATATCTTTACCAACGAACCAGACACCCTCTTCCAAAGCGACATCCTGCGGGGAGCCGGAATCAGTTTGCTGGGTCAGGATATCCACATCGTATTGGCTGATCAATGTGCTGGCGATATCACGTTCTTCCTGTGGGAGGTACCAATCCCCGACGTACTTCACATAAACATTTATGTCTTTTCCAAGCAGCTCTGCGGCATCCTGCACACCCAGGATAAATCCAGCCTGGCGGCGGATGACCTGGACAGACGGGAAGGCTGAGACGATGCCGATATTACCGGTCTCGGTCAGGGCGCCAGCGATGAGACCTTCCAGGTACAGCGCCTGATACTGTCTGGGGAACAGCCGGATGAAATTCCTTTTTGTGGAGAGATCACTGGCGATAATGGAGCCAAAATAGACTTCCGGGTACTGGTCCGCAATGTCAATCAGCGGCATGCCCATGAACTCGGCGTTACCAACGACGATGTCTGCGCCTTCGGAGATGAGTTCTTCGGCGTATGGAACAGTCAAATCAGGACCTACTTCCTCCCTGTATACATATTCTACGCTGGGGTACTTTTCCGCGATGCGTTTACCGGCGCGGTCGTGAGCGCCAGACCAGGTTGTACCTTCAATGATGCTGAAATGTTCGATCGCCAGAGTGGCATCATCCATAACCTCAACTTCAACTTCCTTTTCGACTTCAACCGTTTTTACAACTTCTTTTTCGACCTCTTTTTCAACCTCGACAGTTGTTACGACCTCCTTTTCGACTTCAACAGTCTTGACGACTTCCTTGGTGACTACAACCTCTTGAGGCGCGCATGCGGCCAGAATGAGGCTTAAGACCAATAATGCTGCAAAGAAATAACCGAACTTCTTGCTCATTGTTTCCTTCTCCTTTTATTACCTGAACATGTTTGCGGAAGCAATACACGCAATAAGAGGCATGCGTTTTAAGCTTCTCTCCGATAGAGTTAATACGCCCCTAAAAAATGTTATTCATTTTACAAAAAATTCTGAAGCATGTCAATTCTTTTTGCTCGCTGTTGGTTCGGGTACAATTTTACAGGCTTATTATTCTCCTCCTTTCACTGGGACGAACGCTTATTCACCGGTTTATTGATATCTAGAGCCTCCTTTTTTACCTAAACAGCGTTTCCGCTGATAAGAAAATATAATAAAACAATGATGATAATTACAGCGGCGATAATAATCCACCTCACACGGCTTGATGAGAAGGCTTCCCCGGCCATATCCTTTGCCACCGATGCGGCAAACTCGGTTTCTGAAGGAGCAGAATACGCAACCTGTCCGCCTGTACTATGAGCAGCAACACGCGCCACCAAAGCATTGTTAAGAGTATCTAAACCCTGGCGTATGATACTTTTGCTGGCGGTATCGATCAGCCTCTGTCCCACGCTGGCCAGCTTGCCGCCCACCTGCATGTCCCCATCGTATTTCATCAGGGTTTTGTCATCCCCCAGGTCTTCCAGATTCACATGCCCGGTTCCATTTACAAAACCCTGCTTGCCTTTGCCCTCCACTGTCAGTGTGCAGCTCTCAGGCGGTATCTCGTTTGAAACAACCAGTTTGCCAGAAAAAACGCCAGCCACGGGACCGATGCGTAAGTTCATCTCACCCTCATATTCGTTTTCTCCAACCTGTTCCATACTTTGAGCCCCCGGCAGGGCGGTTACCAGCACATCCGGATCTCTTACGATTTCCCATACCTGTTCGCGCGGACCATCAAATGTATATTCTCCATCCAGTTTCACAGCTGTTCCTCCTTATGCTTGAGAAGTTCGTACAATTTGTTTGGGCTGAGGGGGGTCTCTGTAATCTCGATGTTGTAAACATCCAGGGCATTTTCCAGCGCCTGGGCGAAGAGCGCTGGAACCGGTATCGCGCCTGCTTCTCCCGCACCTTTGCTGCCCAAAGGATTAAGCGGTGAGGGGGTCTGCTGATGGCTGACTTCAATGCGAGGTATCTCTGTCGCTGAGGGGATCAGATAATCCGCCAGGGAAGCGTTCAACAACTGCCCGTTTTCATCATAGATCAGCTGTTCATAGTAGGCATTGCCGATGCCCATCGAAACGCCGCCGTGGATTTGACCTTCCAGGATGAGCGGGTTAAGGATTGTGCCGCAGTCTTCAACAACCACGTATTTTTTAATGTCCACCATCATGGTTTCCACATCCACTTCGAGGATCAAGGCGTGCACCCCGAAAGCGGTGGCGCCATATTTTGGACCGAAATAAGCGGTTGCCTCCAGTCCCGGTTCGGTACCCGGTTCCACTGCTCCGCGCAGGGGATTGGCTAGTTCCGCCAGTTCTCCCAGGCTGATGGACATGCGCGGGACATCCGCCACGCGCACCTGCCCGTTTTCGATTTCCAATTCCTCTTCGGGGGCGTCAAAATGTTTGCTGGCGTGTTCAAGTATCTTTTTCCGTACAGAAAAAGCCGCGGCATTAATGGCGTTGGCTGCCACAACAGCTCCACGGCTGGCAAAAGTGCCCGTACCCCAATGGAATTCGGCAGTGTCACCGGTGACCATATTTACGTCACGAACATCCACACCCACTTGATCGGCGACAATCTGGGCGAACGATGTGAAATGACCCTGACCCTGCGAACCCACACCGGTCGCGACACTGATCTTGCCGCTGGGTTCAACCATCACCCGGGCGCCTTCATAGGGTCCAACGCCGGTCGTTTCTGGAAAAGCCACGATGCCGATACCCACGTGACGTCCTTCGGCGCGCAAGCGCGGACCTTCCTCCTGGATAAAACTTTCGTAGCCGATCATCTGGGCAGCTTTCTCAAGTGCCGGCAGGTAATTACCGCTGTCGAAGATCAGGGGCGCAAAAGCCTGGTCGATATAATTTTGTTCGTATGGAAAGGCATCCGGCGGGATAAAGTTAAGTTTTCGAATTTCTACCGGGTCCATACCTAGCTCTCTGGCGGCGATATCCATTAAACGCTCGATAACGTAGACGCCTTGCGGACGCCCGGCGCCGCGGACCGGCGTTGATAGGACCTTGTTGGTGAATACAGCCTTAATTTCAGAAGAGAAGTTAGCGATGTCGTAAGTGCCGAGCAGGTGGCTCTGCGTATTAAGGGGTATCGTTAAACCATAAGGATCATAGGCACCTGAGTCGTGCAGGAATGTATCGCTGAGCCCTAAAATCCGTCCATCGCTGGTCAAAGCTATCTCAGCCTCGTGGATTTGAACTCGCTCCTGTGTGGTGGCGACGAAGTTCTCGCGGCGGTCCTCGATCCATTTGATGGGCTTGCCAAGCTTGATCGACAACCAGGGGATGAGCAGCTCTTCCGGGTAGAACATCATCATCTTGGGACCGAAACCCCCACCCAGGAAGGGAGCAATCACCCTGACCTGGTGTTCTGCGAGGTTGTACCGGGCGGCGAGTCCATTTCGGATAGGGATGGGAGCCTGGGTGGTGTCCCAGACTGTCAGGTGCTGGCTTTTAACGTCCCAGCTAGCGACAACAGCGCGGTTTTCCATGGCGGCAGCCGCACCGCGGTCAATTGTGAAACGCTTTTTGATGACCAGGTCCGCCTGCAAGCGGGCTGCCTGGTAGTCGCCTTTATTCTGGACGAGCTGGGCGGCCAGGTTTGATTCAAGGTCATCGTGGATCAATACACTATCGGACTCTAAAGCCTGCTCCAAATCCACAACCGCATCCAGTGGTTCGACCTCAACCATTATATCTTCGGCAGCGTCTTCGGCGATGCAACGGGTTTCAGCGACAACAACTGCCAGCGGTTCACCTACATGCCTGATCTTGTCCTTGACCAGCGGGACCTGGGTGCGGGAATTGAAGACTACATCCTCAACCGTCGCTGGGGGTGATACCAATGGAGGTCCGGGCGCCCAATCATCGCCCATCCTCTCCGCCGTATATATCGCGACGACCCCTGGTCGTTCTAAAGCAGCGGAGATGTCGATACTCTTCAGGTAGGCGTGGGCATAATCGCTGCGTAAAAATGCAGCATGCAGCATACCCGGTATGTGAACGTCATCGACGAACAAAGCCTGACCAGTCAGCAGGCGTGGATCTTCATTGCGTATGATGGGTTGGCCAACGAACTTTTTTGTCACTAGAATACTCCTGAATTCAGGTTAATCATCAGATTATGCGGGATTTACTTATTTTCATCGATAAAGACCCTTTACTTTGTTCCCACAGGGATAGCTTTGCATCAGCCTGAGGGAAATCATGGTTCTGACATTTTTCGGGCGGCTAATTGTACGGCGTCAACGATATGCTGGTATCCGGTGCAGCGGCAGATATTGCCCGAAATTGCGGTCCGTATCTCAGCTTCGGTCGGAGAGGGATTATCCTCCAGGAACGGTATGAGGGTCATCAAAAATCCGGGCGTGCAAAAACCGCACTGCAGGCCGTGCGCCTCCCAAAAAGCCTCCTGGATGGGGTGCAGGTCATCGGGTGTTCCCAATCCCTCGACGGTGATGACTTCGTGACCATCGGCCTGCACGGCAAACATCAAGCAGGAGCGTACCGGTAAACCATCTAACAGCACCGTGCATGCACCACAGACGCCGTGTTCGCAGCCGACGTGAGTACCAGTCAGATCAAGTTCGTGTCGAAGAAAATCGCTCAGCAGCATGCGCGCCTCAATTTCACGTTCGTAACCCTGACCGTTGCACGTCAGCGAAAGTTTATAAAGTTTACTCATATAAAACTCCTGGGCGCATCATTTTCTGAAATTTACAGGATGGATTCATCTCATGCGCTCCTTAAAGCTTTTTCATAAGCATTTTGCAGAACTCTGTTGGTTAAAACTTTTACTAGGTGGCGCCTGAATTCCGCCGTGGCGTGGATATCACTGCTGGGATCGGTGTCATTTGCGGCAGCCGTTTCAGCCGCGGAACGTATCAGATCAGGCGTAATCGGGTTGCCTACCAGCAGCTCCTGAGCCTGGCGGGCTTCAACCGGGTATTCAGCCACGCTCAGGAATACCAGGCGGGCATTTGAACAAAGCTGCTTGTCGTCCAGAGTCAGGCAGGCGGCTGCGCCTACCATGGCAAAGTCATGTGGTCTGCGGGCGACTTCAACCAGTGAACACCCGCTGCGGGGGGCTAAAGTGGGGAAAGCGATTTCGACCAGGGCTTCGTCCGGTTCCAGCAGGGTGGTGAACATCCCGATAAAAAATTCGTTTGCCGGGACCCAGCGTTCAGCACGTTGGCTCACCAATTTGAAACGAGCATCAAGCGCAATGCTAACTGCGCCAAGTTCAGCCGAAGGATCCGCGTGAGCGATGCTGCCGCCAAATGTGCCCCGGCTGCGAATCTGGGAGGTGGCGATATGGGGCATTGTTTCGTGCAGCAGCGGGGTACGCTCAGCAATTAACGGGCTGCGTTCCACCTGGAAGTGGCGGGTCATGGCTCCCAGCAGCAGATCACCGTTATCACCGGGATGGATATAAGCGAGATCGGATATTCTATTCAGATCTACTAAAACAGCCGGCTGCACCAGGCGAAAGTTCATCATCGGGATCAGGCTCTGACCGCCTGCCAGCAGTTTGGCGTCATAGCCGTGCTCGCCAAGAAGCGCCAGCGCGCCTTCCAAGGTGGACGGCGCGTAGTAATCAAATGGAGCAGGTTTCATAATTAAGCCTCTTCTTTCCAGGCGATGAAACGTCCCCACATCGAAGCGATCTCCATGCCTTTTTGCAGGAAACAGCCGATATAATAGCGGCCGCTGTCAGCTTGGGCGATATCTTTCCCAAGGTTCTCAGCGTGCACGATTTCCTTAGGGAAAAGGTTCAGGTGAGTGTCCTGGTAATACTTGTCCAATGGGAACATCTCGTCCCAATCCTTGCCGAAATCAGCCAGCAGTTTACGCTCCGCCTCCTCGAAGGTCTTGGGATGCCATAAGCGCTGGATGGTGTTCATGGGGTGATCCTGACTGACAGCATCGATGCCCAGCCATTTTATCTTTTTCTCGATGCACCAATCAGAAAAATCCGGGGAGGGACCGGGGTGTTTGATCATGTAGCGGAACTCATCCGAGTCAGGGCTGATCCAGCCGTATTTATACCAACCGGTTTTGAGGATGAGGATGTCGCCTTCGCGCACATCGACTACACTTTCGATCATCTCGGGCGTATATACGCTTGAGTCGCTTACCAGATGGGAGATATCCGCGATCGCCCCGGATCCGAACCAGTATTCCAGGGGGACTTCACCAATCGTCCGTCCAGCAGGCCAGAAGTGCTTCTCACCGTCCATGTGGGTTGCCAGATGGATGCTGGCATTGCAGATAGAACCATTCCTGCCTAATCCAAAATTCTGCCCGCCTACTCGTTTCGTATAAGTGACGGTCAATGGGACATAGTTAGCCCACTGGGGTGTCTGCACGCTGAAGGGTATGGTCAGGTCCAACATTTCAGCAGATTCCATAAACTGGAAGAAGGTAACCTCATCCATACCATCCGGAGGTAATAATGCGCAGGCTCGCACCCAGGCGCTCTCAACTTCCATGAAGGGGATCGGGTAGATCATGATCCAGGCGCGCTGGTTATTCAATTGATCGATGTCGCCAACGATTGATTCTGCCAGCAGCAGGTGAGCTTTGGGCATGGTCATATGTGTCATCTTGTAATAATCGTCCTGTGGGAACATCTCATCCCAGGATTTTCCATACTTGGCCTGGAGCTTGGCTTGCGCCTTTTCGAACTCGTTGGCATGCATGTAGCGAATAATAGTGTTCATAGGATGTTCAGCGCAGCCGCAATCCACGCCGATCATCTTTAGTTTCATGTCCAACGCCCACTGGAAAAAGTCAGGAGAGGGACCCGGGTGCCTGACCAGAAAACCAAATTCTTTGGAATCCACACCGCCCTGCGCTTCTGGATTGGGGGTATCGGGTTGATCCCAGGAATACCTGTGGTAACCAGTGTTGATGATCAGAATATCGCCTTGTTTAACTTCAGCTCGATCCATAATCATCTGCGGTGTGTAGAGACTGTAATCTGACACGAGGTCCGAGATATCCACCACCACACCCGGACCGCATAAGTCTTCCAATGGTACATCAGAAATGGCTCGTCCCCCGGAGTGGAAAGCGGTCTCGCCGACCAGGTGCGTACCGACTGTATTTGACCAGTTCAGCAGCTGCCCGTTAGCGCCCTGACCGCCCCCATAAGCGCCGGTTACACGTTTAAAGAAGTGGATTTCCAGGGCTTTTTCTCCCGGCCAGGGGGGAGTAAAAATGCTGCACCCCTGGGTAAGATCGACTAGTTTTGCATCTGCCAGCGTTTTAATAAATTCTTCCCGGTCCATTCGTACTCCTTTTTGAGTGATTTGGTATCAGGTATGAATACTGATGTATTCAAGATATATAGAGGTCAGAGAGATTTTACAAAATTCGATGGTTGAATCTCCAATGAGTAATCATTAAAATCCGTACTGCTCCGCGAAGGCCACGAGCGCATTTTCAAACATTTCCATCGGAGGCCGCACCAATCCAGCGCCAACCTGCCCAACACCGGCATCTTTGTGGGCGATACCTGTATTCACGCGCGGCGTAATCCCTTTTTCGACAACCTTGCGGATATCGATACCGGTAGGTGTACCGCGGAAATCCAGCGGGGGGATGGTGAAATACTTGTGCTCGGCTGAACAAATTTCGTACATCTCCAGGGTGGCGTTCAGGGCGTCTTTAGGAGTACCGCTCACGAATGTGACGATAGCAGGCGCGCTGGCCATCGCAAAACCGCCGATGCCAGCCGTCTCCGTAATAGTGCTGTCGCCAATATCGCCGCTAGAATCCTCCGCGGTGTATCCCGGGAAGTACAGACCTTGCGGAACGGCTACCGGTGCGGTGAACCAGCGTTCTCCAAGACCGCTGATGCGAATGCCCAAATCTGTGCCGTTGCGAGCCATCACGCTGACAATCGTGCTGCCTTCGATATCATGGGCAGCATCTACCATGGCTTTACAGGCTGCCATGACCGGGTTCAGCACGCTGAGGGCATTGTCTCCCAGTGTGCGGATAATCTCCGCGGCGGTCTCAGGATCAGGGGCTGCTTTTGTTATATACGGCGCCAGTTTGGTTGTGAAGATAATCGAACCGGCTTTGTTGCGGTTGTGACCCTCATCTCCCATATGTAAGGATTCTGCCAGAAGGGCGCGCATATCGATGCCTTTGCTCGAAACGATGGCTTCACCCAGTACCGGCGCCAAAACTTCTTCCAACCAGCGCAGGCGGTCCAATACCTCCTGGCTGTAAGCACCGTAGCGCAGAACTTTCCCATAGCCCTCATTCAGGTTGGAATATGATTTATTGCCGTGGGTCTCATTCTCCAGGATGTAAACTGACATGGAGGGACAGATCACGCCCGCCATAGGACCGACGGATTGGTGGTGATGGCAGGGGTCCAGTTTAATCTGACCTGATTCAACCAGCTTTTGAGCACCGGCCTCATCTTCGGCTTTACCTTCGAAGATCAATGCCCCTGTAATGGCACCGCGCATGGGACCGGAAGCGCGTTCCCAGGTGATCGGCGGTCCGGCATGCAGCAGCATGTCTTCCTGCATACCTGGGATGACGTCCAGTGCCTTGCCCATACCAACTACAACCGGTCTGGCTTCCATCATCCGTGATACAGCCTCCAGGTTTGCTTTTTCGATGTCCATTGCACCTCCAATAGAATTAATATTTTCTTGTTGTTCTGTGTTAACTTATTTAAAAAAAGAGAGCATTCATTTGTTGCGCGGGTAGCGTTTGCCCGGTTCGAAGCGTGAGCGCGCTTCCTTCAGAATCTGCTCGTAAAGTTCCAGGTTGCGGTCTTCCAGGTGGTCGAAAGTTTGTAAACTTTTGCTGCCGTAAGTGATGTAGCGGGCTGGATCTGGATCGAGCCTGGCGGAAATGATCTCCTCCGTACCGCGCGCTTGAGCCAGCCGCCAGGCGATCGGGTTGACGATCATGCTGTGACCGAAACCGTAATTCCCGCATGCATCCGGACCAATTAAATTACTGGCGATGACGTATACATGATTATCATAAGCGCGAGCCGCGTTGGTGATGTACCAGATGTCATAACTGCGCTGCAGAGCCGAAGCGCGGATGATGATCTCAGCGCCTTTTACCGCCAGCAAGCGCGATAGTTCGGGAAAATCGCCGTCATAGCAGATGATCATCCCGATATCTCCCAGTTCGGTCTGGAAGACATCCGCCCGTTTACCTACCGCAGCCCATCCGCCCCCATCGGTGCGCTCCCACGGGGCAGGGTGGGTCTTGTCATAAATGCCGATGATCTCACCCGTTGGTCCGATTAATACAGCAGAATTGTAAACAATCCCGCGTTGTCCGCCGCGCCGGTATGTGGGCCATACGACATATACGCCTAATCTTCTAGCTGCGGATTGGATATCTTGTGTGATGCGACCCGGGGCTTCGTCCACCAGGTCCCACAATGCCTCTGCGGACAAACCTGTTTCATAGCCGGTGGTCACCGTTTCAGGGAAAACAACCAGTTCAGCAGCGTGTTCGGAGACCGCCTTTTCCAGCCAAAGGATTCCTTTTTCAACGTTGGTTTGAACTTCATTCGGTGTAATGGCGATTTGCACGCAGGCTGCTGTGAATTCTCGCATATTTATCCTTGTGACTTGTTTTTCATACGCGCCAGGATATCCATCATTTTCTGGTTTCCGCCGGCAGGAGGGCGCCAATCCACGTGGACCGCGTCTGCGCCCTGGTCTGATAGGCTTTCCATAAATGAAGTCACACCGACGTTGATGGCTGCCAGGGGCTGACGCAGCAGTTCTCAATCCACGCTCTTTGAAATTTCTTGGACTTGTGGTATTGACTGCGGGTTCAAAGCGCGCAGGGTGCGGCCAACGTAGCGCACTGCCAGGTCGTTACTGGTTTCCACGCGCGCTCCGGCTGCTTTGAGCCGCTCAATTTGGGAGACCATGTCTTGGGGATCTTCATCGGTCCCGGAGACGACCGCAACCACCTCCAGGAAGCGCCTGTCTTTTTCTGCCGCCTCGCGCGCTGCTTTGATGGCTGGAGCAAGTTCTCCGGCTGGATCACTATGCGCCCCGTAGCCTAAAACAACGTCCAGCAGGATCACAGCAACCTGTGGATCACTGGCTTCAGCTTCTAGGCGCCTGATGCGCAGATCATTGTCCATCATAGGGTGCAGACGGCCGACTGTAAACTCGTCTTCACCCAGGTCGATCAGCGTGTGCTCGTGGCTGACCAGTGAATCGGACAACAGGTTCTTCTTGTCTAAAGGAGCGTTTGAATAAACCGCTGGGAGGTAATCCTGCAGGATCAGCAGCGCTTCGTATGCCAGGGTACCTCCCGAGAAAAGACCTCTCAGGTAGCGCTGTCCAGGGGCGAACTTACCCACTCCGGGATCCTGCGGTGATCCCAACTCCGGGATGTTATTCGCTAACCTGACAGCTGTTTCGGCTGTTTCGTCGAAAGTGGTGGCGAAATATACGTTATCCACCTGCCGTACCTGGGTGGCATAACCGATGAAGTCAACCACTACGGGTTTTTCCGTGGTACGCGCCATTTCTATCAGGCTCCATGCCACATCAGGTGAGGGTGGTTTGGAGACCAAAACGATAACTTTGGTCTCGGGATCCCTGCTCAGCAGGTCCAATCCCTGGCGGGCTGTCAGGGCATTTACTTCTTGAGATAGATCGCGTCCCCCGGTGCCGAGGGCGTGCGTGAAACCAGAGCCCATCTGGTGCACTCTCACGCTGACTTGCTGCAGACCGGTGCCGGATGCGGCAACCATACCGATCGGGCCGCGGCGCACCTTG
>Ga0114919_10002509_pt1 | contig 14873 bp, 16 predicted proteins | sample BlataG_FD_88682 | JGI IMG/M metagenome (GOLD analysis project Ga0114919, IMG submission 88682) | Deep subsurface microbial communities from Black Sea to uncover new lineages of life (NeLLi) - Black_00105 metaG | ecosystem: Environmental > Aquatic > Marine > Oceanic > Sediment | place: Atlantic... | reverse complement strand
GTTTCTTTGCATGGTGAGTTGAACTACTGCGGGCAGATCAACTAAAACAAGTAACACAAAGGTGAGCAGCCTCAGTAAGAAAAAAATTTTCCGGAAAGGTTGGCCAGGATAGTTGTTAGGGGGTGGGAGGTATGTACCCTGTTCAGTCAAACAGAGCATAATTTGCACGGGGGGCCTAAAATATTCGCTCCTGCACTTCATTCCACAGATTGCTGTAGGCATTGGCGGCGGCGGATATGGGCGCAAACGCCGGCAGCGGCTGGCGCTCCAAACCCATCCTCTCGACCAGGGTTAAATAAGGGATTTCACATTTCAACACGCCTTCAAATTCATCCCGAATCTGGTTGCTGTATTCATTGTGACTGCGCTTATGCTGGTTTACCATCGATAAAAATGTGAGAACAGTATCCATATCGTATCGATTATCTCTTAGAAATTTAAAGAACTGCCTTTGAGTCCTTATCGCCAGGGTGGAAGGAGTTATCGGAACCAGAAGGAAATCGGAGGCGTTAAATATATTCTCCGCAATGATATTGATGGTTGGCAGGCAGTCCAGCACGATCAGATCATATTCACTTTCCAGCGGTTTGAGGATTCTCCTTATCTGGTGTTTTGAACGCTTCAGCCGCCCAAACCCAATATCAAGGTTGCGGTGTGTGAAATCCGCTGGAAGCAAGTCTAAATGGTAAAAATCCGTTCCTTTAATGCTGCTTTTAATGCGCTTTCCTCCGCGGTCAAAGCCGCGTGCCTTGGGCTTAACTTTTGGTCTGACCCTGAAGAAATAAGTGGTCGAGCTTTGCGGATCAAGATCGCAGATGAGCGTCCTTTTACCCGATTGAGCTGCCAGATAAGCTAAATTTACAGCAGCCACTGTTTTTCCAACACCGCCTTTATTGCTGTATATCGCCAGAATCGTCACGCTGAGACCTCTTCGTTTTTGTGTTTAAAAAGTTCTTTATACAATTCCCTGTTCCCTTTACTGGAAAAACCGGCGAAGGTATCCACAAATTTATCCTTCACCTGACCTTTTTCACGTTCCAATAACCCGACCAGGGAGCCAATCGCCAGGAGTGATTTGGTGTATCGTTCATCCCCCGCCTCCAGTTCTGCTGAAATATCCAGCAGTTGTTCACACTGAATACTCAGGTCGTTAAAATCGCCCAGGTTATCCTGCAGCTTTCGCATTTGCTTCAGCAAGTCGGCGATTTTTTCAGGGGGAAACAGGCTGGAAAAGAATTCAATCAAATAGCGTAGTTTCTTGCACTCGATCCTCAGCCGGTGCAGGTCTTGCTCATTTACCAACTTCTGCGCCTGGCGTCCATCGCGTAGGATGCGGCGGTATCGCCTGTAAATCCTTTCTCTTGCCAGGTCAATCACCTGCCTGCTGCTGTTCGGCGCCGCCGAATTGAAACCAGCCGGCTCTCGTAAAAATTCACCGTAATCATTTTTAAAACGGTAATATTGTGGGGATTCTAAATACAGGCGCACTTTTTCCAATTCTTGGGACCGTTCCTGCCTCAAATGTTCAAAAATTGGATCAATACCATCTTTCAACGATTCTGGGAGCATGTACCTGTAAGTATCTTCTTTCAATAAAAAGACATCCAGATCCCGCAGCGGGTTCGTCAATTGTCCCAGATCAGCGAAATCTGCTTTGAAACGATCGGTTTTGTCCTGTGGCAGAACGCCTTTCAACTGCGTTAACGCGGAGCGTGTTCGCCGGGTAGCCACCCGGTAATCGTGGACAAACTCGCTGTCGATATCAACTTTAATTCCGGATTCGTTTTTCCGCATTACATCGAACAAAAAGAACAAAATCTTTTTTACCGCGCTTCCCGAATCAAGTTCCGGATTAAGCTTGATCCGCACTTTCGACGAATAATCTCCAGGGACGATGCCCGATTTACGCATGGTTCCAGTGTATAAATCGAAAACAGTGCCGCGCTGGAATCCAATGCTCTCAAAATACGCATCCAGTCTGGAGAACATGGAATTGTAACCCCGGACAGGCTGCATACGGATGCATGTAATCAAAGAACTGCCTCCCCCTTCCTCGGATTGCCGCAAATCTTCGTATTCGATCCACGCCACCGTTTTCTGTTCGCTGTTAAGGATCCGGAAATAATTCGAGAACTTCTTTACTCCAACCAGATTTATCAGCGCTCTCATTTCAACGATGGGTTCAAGCGTCTCCTTCAAAGATCCTTCCTCCATTTCTTTCACGAAGCGGGGAATCTGGTAACTTACCTGGCTGCACACCAGCTTGTTACCGTCAAATTGGTGCAGGTAAAGTTCATTCCCTGCCAGGTAGAGTGTCATAGAGCGGTTGTACAAGCGCCAATCAAAAGTGTCAAATATATGGATTGGCTTTACCTGCCCGATCTCTTCCTTGAAAGAAGAAACGCCGCTCAGTGTGGAGGATAATTTATTTTTATCAAATTCAGATGGGGTGATAAATAATGATGTTTTCAAATTTTTGTCCCTGACATTAATGATTATCCTCTCAATATTCGATTTTATTCGTCCCAGCCGTACTGCCCAATTAATGGGACAAAAGCGACGGGTATTACATCCCTGCAGTCGAAATCATCCTGCGTCCGCGTCCAGCACTCGAGGAATTGACCACCGCGGCCTCCGACCGGGATAATAATGCGCCCGCCAATCTTTAACTGGTCTCTGAGAGCCGCAGGCAGGTTGGGAGCTGCTGCAGTTACTAAGATTCCATCATAAGGCGCGTATTCTTTCAACCCCTGCGAGCCATCCCCAATATGCACTTCGACATTGGTGATTCCCAACGCTTTTAACTTCCTTTCCGCATTGCGCGCCAATTCTTTATGCCGTTCGATGGTATGCACTTCACGCGCCAGGTGCGCCAGTACAGCCGCCTGGTAACCTGAACCGGTGCCAACCTCCAAGACCTTCTCGTCCCCTTTTAATTCCAGGAGCTGCGTCATCAACGCCACGATATACGGCTGCGATATCGTCTGCCCCTGGCCAATCGGCAGCGGTCCATCGCTGTACGCCATGTTGGCGTATTCATCATCCACAAAGCGGTGGCGCGGGACTTTGCCCATAACTTCCAGAACCAGCGGATCGTTGATATCGCGTCTGAGCAACTGGTTCTTCACCATCTGCTGCCGTTCCTCTTCGGAAAAATCACGCTCTCTCTTCATAATGCAGCTTTATCTTTAAATCTTCTCGAAAATTAGCCTCAACGCATGCCGGCAACCAGATTCTGCCAGATAACATCGTTTTTCCCTGGAACAAAGGGTTTATACAAATGCAGACGGTCAAGGATACCGGCATAACGCTGCCGAAGCATACCCGCCAGATCACCCTCTTCGCAAACCACCGCGAATGTCTCCACCATTTCGTCGCCGATCAATTCCGGCATCTCACCCCATTTACCTCTGGCAGCCAGCCTGGTCAACCGCCCTGCTGTCTCTTCCCAACCATGCAGTGCCAAAACTGGCCTGTATGAGGGTGTCGATGCGTAAAAGGCGATCTGTGAGCGGACGAAGTCCCTCTCACTTTCAGAAGTCACCACAAACACCGTCGCTGAAATCGTGTGTTCGCTGGCTGTTCGCCCAACTTTTACCCTGCCGCCCTTAAAAGCAGGCTTGAGGATCTCTTTTAGATATTTTCGTGAGTGCAGCGGATGAACGTGAAAACCATCCGCGATTTCTCCCGATAATTGTGCCAGACCGGTATTCACACCTGCAATGTATATTGGAATATTCGGAAAATCAATAGGCCCGGGATTAAAGAAGGGCGACATCAATGTCAGTTTGTAATATTCGCCGCGATACCGGAGCGGTTCTCCTGTCTGCCAGGTATTCCATATCGCCCGCATGGCGTGGATTTGTTCACGCAATTTTCCTACAACCGAGTCCGGCCATTGAAGCCCGAAGCGCCGCTCAATATGCGCTTTTACCTGGGTGCCCAAACCGAGGATAAAACGTCCCCCGGAAAACTGGGCCAGGTCCCAGGCTGTATATGCCATCGTGGTTGGACTGCGGGCAAACGCAACCGCGATGGCAGTGCCGAAATTTAATTGCCGGGAATGCTCTGCCGTCAACAACCCGGTCAAAAAGGGATTGTGAATCGTTTCAGGAGACCAGAGGGCATCAAATCCCATCTGTTCGGCAGCAGCCGCGGTCTCAGGAACATCCATCAAACTTCTTGGTGAAATTACTGCGTCTATGTTTATGGTCACGATTGAAACTATCTCCGGTCCGCCGCTGTGGCTTGTCCAACGGTATTGCCCGCGAGGATTTGATTATACACTCCCAGGTTCAACCCGCAAAGATTTATCGGAAAAAATCAGGTGGCAGGCAGCACAGTCGCAATATTGTGTTTAACCGGGTTTATCCCACTCCTGCGGTATAATTTTGCGCATGGAAAATCCAGAAATAGAAAAGAAACCCAGGCGGTACGGCTGGGTAGTGATTACCATCCTGGGCCTACTGATTCTGGTAGGGATCGCATCGTTGAGCGCCTTTGGGGGATATCGTTCCGGAATCAATATGCGCAAGGCTGCGGAATCCACCCAGATCGTTCAGGCTGTTAAAGAACAATATACTTTAGGATTGCAGGACATGCAGCAGGGTCAATATGACCGTTCCCGGCAGCGTTTTGAGTATGTAATACGCCTGGACCCGGATTATCCGGGAGCCACAGAGAAACTGGCCGAAGTCCTTTTGGAACTAAACACTACCGCAACGCCAACCCTGGGTACAACTCCCACATTGACGCCCACGCCAGATGATCGCGGCATTGAAGAAATCTTCAATCAAGCCCAGCAGCAAACAGCGAACAATGACTGGTCGGGTGCCATCGAAACGCTCCTGCGGTTGAGAAAAGAACAGCCAGACTTCAAACCGATCGAAGTAGACGGTCTGCTTTTCATAGCCCTGCGCAACCGCGGCGTAGATAAAATTTTGAAAGAAGCCGACCTTGAAGGCGGCTTATATGACCTGGCATTAGCCGAAAGATTCGGTCCGCTGGACACCGAAGCCCAGTCCTTCAAGACCTTTGCGGGTTTATATATTACCGGCGCAAGTTTCTGGGGACTCGATTACGTGCAGGCTGCGCAGTACTTCAGCCAGGTAGCTCCGCATATGCCGAACCTTAGAGATGGATCAGGATTAACAGCTGCCGAACGTTACCGCCAGGCGTTGATCGAACAAGGATACCAGATGATCCGGGAAGGTCGCTGCAGTCCAGCATCAGAGCAATTTCGTACCGTACTCTCAATTTATAACGACCCCGGTTTGGAAGCCGAGTTCAGCGCTGCGGTCAACGAGTGTGAAGAACTGAGAAGTAAACCTAATCAAAATCCCTGACCTTATTATGAGGACGGAGTAACATCAGAATATATGGCTACCCCCGATTGGGCGTTGACAATCGCTTACTGGTTTCACATGATTGCCACGGTCGTATGGATCGGTGGTCTTGCCGGAATGCTTATTCTGGCTGTTCCCGTTGGCCGGGTTCACTTGGAAGAAGAGCGGACTGCGAATCTGCAGTTGAGGTCACTGCAGCGCTTTGATTCGATGGTTTGGTTCTGCCTAATCGTTCTGGTGTTCACCGGTTTACTGCAAATGAGCAGCCATCCCAACTACCAGGGATTTCTGGAAATTGGTAACCGCTGGTCAACTGCAATCCTGATCAAGCACCTGGTTTTCCTGGTCATGGCCCTGTTTACTGCTTACCTCACATGGGTCTTAACTCCAAAATTGGAGCGATACATACTGCTCAACGCGCCAAAACGAAGACCAAACGGAGAACAGGTTAGCGGCTCCCATCTGGAACCTGCTAGGACGCTTACCAGGAGAATCAGTATGCTGCTGACCATCAACCTAATCCTTGGGATATGTGTGCTCGGTCTGACCGCCCTTGCGCGAGTATCCTAGATGTAGAAAATGATATCCGTACCAAGTATTCCGTCACAAAACGTATCAGGCAGACACTTGCGCGCATTTGACGTGCAGCGTGATCTGGCACCGGTTGCCGACCTGGTTGAACTTTGTTTCGCGGACACATTGGACCCGGATGGGAAACGTTATATCCAACGCATGCGTTCGGCAGCCAAGAACCGTGGCTTTTTACGCTGGGCAGCGCTGAACGTTGAAGTCCCCAACATGCCTTTTACCGGATATGTATGGGAACTTGACGGAAACTTGATCGGTAATGCCAGCCTGATCCCTTACCGTGTCAAAGGACAGGCAACCTATTTAATCGCCAATGTTGCGGTGCATCCAGACCATCGCCGCGAGGGTATTGCGCGCGCCTTAACCTTGCGTTCAATGGATCACGCACGTAAGAAAGGCACTGCAGAGATTTGGCTGCACGTCCGCCAGGAAAATGATCAGGCGTTGGATCTTTATTCATCCTTGGGTTTCGCTGAAAAAGCGCGCCGCACGACCTGGATCGGTGAACAGGAAACGGTGAGCGGTGGGCACGAAAACGGCCTTATAATCAAGTCCTCAGTTCCCGGCAACTGGGAACATATAAAAGCCTGGATCACCAATAACTATCCAGATGAAGTCAGCTGGCATCTACCGCTAAATTTGAAAGCCTTGCGTCCCGGGTTTTGGGGTGCGTTATACCGGTTTCTGCTCCATGTCAATATTCGCCAATGGTCTGTTTACCGCGGCGCAGACTTATCTGCTGTCTTGAGCTGGCAAGCCGCATCCACCCATGCCGATTCTCTTTGGCTGGCTGCACCCTCAGATGCCGCTGACGACGCAGTCGGCGCGCTGCTCTCGAACGCCAGACGCGACCTGCGATCCAAGCGCACATTGAGATTGGATTACCCTGCCGATCAAAACAAAGATGGGCTGCAATCAGCGGATTTTCATCCCCAACAAACACTGATTTGGATGTCACGCGGTTTTTTAACCCGTCGTTTGGTTGACTTTCCATCCGACTCGGCGTATACTTCGGTTACTGGAGAAACCACCTTGCGAGATTCGAACAGATCCGGGAAATTTACTTCGTAATAAGAAGAGGCACGCGCACCGCGTGCCTTTTTTGATACCTGGGATCGAGCTTTGGCGTTATGAAAGAGAACAAATAAAGGAACCAGACCACTGTTTGGTCCAGCAGATTCTCCAAAGCGGGACGATATTCTTTTTGAAAGGAGATTTGACTCAATGGATTATGGAATGATCGGGAAAATTGAAAAAGCGAAAAGGTATGCCGAGCAGCGCGACCGCATTCGGATTGATCATCTGGAAGTGACATTTATCGGGCAGAATAACGACCACGTCGTCCAATTCAAAGACAGCCAGTGGCAGTGTGATTGCGATTTCTTTCAAACCCGTTTTAGATGCAGCCATACCATGGCTTTAGAAATTATTTTCGAAGGAATGTTGATCGAAGGAGTACAGGAGGGATAGAAAAAGTATACCCAATTTGGATATCACTAAATAAGCGGGTTCGTATGAGCCCGCTTATTTCTATTTTCAAATGTATCCCTTTCCAACAACCGGGGTTTATTCCACCAAGCGCAGGTCAATTTCAAATGGAACCGGATCGCCAATTTCAATTGACTCTGCCAATGACAAAACAAGATGGGCTGGATAGTTATTCCAATCAGAGGTCAAAGCAGATATGTCCAATTCAGTTAATAAATCTCTTTAAGCCACTGGTTGGAAAATATCCCTTTATTGGATAAAATACGCCCAAACCATTCCAACCAGGAAATCAAATGAGTTTAGAATCCGACCAGATTTTAGCGGTTATCCCAGCTTTCAACGAAGTCCTGCGCGTTGGTCAGGTGGTCAGCGCTGCCAGGAATTTCCTGCCCGTTCTGGTGGTTGATGACGGCTCAAGCGATGGAACCGCGCAAGCAGCTGAGAAGGCCGGCGCGCAGATCCTGTGCCAATCGAGCAACCAGGGCAAAGGCGCTGCTTTGCGCGCCGGTTTCAATTGGGCTTTAAAAGGCGTTTATCCAGCCGTATTGACATTGGATGCGGATGGGCAGCATGATGCCGCTGAGATCCCGAATTTCATTAATCATTTTGAAGCGCACGGCGGCGATCTGATCATTGGGGCGCGTGATTTCAGTCATATGCCGCTGACCAGAAGGCTGGCGAATAACCTGGGCGCAGTGTCCTTCTCCTGGGCTATCGGAAGTAAAATCCCAGATAACCAATCCGGTTTCAGGTTGATCGGGCGGCGTTTGATGGTGGAGCTGATAAAATCCCACGAAGGTGGTTTCGAATTCGAAGTCGAAATGATCCGGACCTGCCTCCGGAAGGGATACCAATTGGAATGGATCCCTATTAGTACCATATATACCGGTGAAGGCAGCCACATTCAACCCTTGAAACATATAAAAGAGTTTTCTCGTTTGGTTTGGGAAACTCGCCGAAACCGCTAACCATCCTCTCAATAAAAAAATAATCCACACATGTTCGTACATCTCCATTCACATTCATACTACTCCTTCCTAGAAGGCGTATCCTCTCCTGCACAGCTTGTACAAGCCGCCGAAAACGAAGGCATGCACGCGCTCGCATTAACCGATCACCGTTCCATGACGGGCGCCATCGAGTTTTATGACGCCTGCCGCGCTTCTGGGATTAAACCGATCCTGGGGCTCGAAATCGAAACTAGCCTCCCCCATAAGTTCTCCCCGCTGCCTGAAGATCTTCTGGTTGGAAAACTGGTCCTGCTCGCCGAGGATATAACTGGATGGTCCAGCTTATGCCGGTTGAGCAGCGCAGCGCAAAAAGAGGCGGCATCCCACCCGGACAATCCAATCACATTTGACCAGCTTTCACACAATTCCAGGGGATTGCTGTGCTTGACCGGCGGGATCGATGGATTGTTATCCAGGTTGGTTTCTCCAAAGCATAATGACAACGCCCTTTCCTGGCTGGCAGCTCTGGGTGAAGTATTTCCGGAACGGTTATATATCCAGCTTTGGCGCCACACTTCCGCCGACGAAGCGGCTCTTTATAAACTCGTTAGGTTAGCCCAGCAAGTAAAGCTGCCTGCCGTGGCTACCCACAATATTTATTACGCCCACCAGGCGCAGGCAGATATCCAGCGCCTGCTGGCCGGGATTCGCTTGAACAAACCCATCTCCCAGCTTAACCAATCTTCTCTCGCTCCCCCGCAGGCACATTTCCCGGGAACACCTGACATACAGGCGCGGTATTACCATTATCCCCAGGCTTTACCAACCAGCTTGGAAATCGCCGGTCGTTGTAATCTAGAACTGCCATTAGGGGAAACCCATTATCCAGAGATTGATTTGGAAAATAACCAGACGCCTATCCAGGTTTTAAAAGCGGAGGTATTAAAAGGCGCCCTGGAACGTTATCAGGAACTGTCCCCCGAAATAATCAACCGGCTTGAGCACGAGATTAAGGCTATCGAAACCAGCGGCTATACACCCCTGTTTCTGATCATGCAGGATATCGTCCAGTTTACCCGTCAAAGCGGCATTCCAATCTCCTCGCGCGGTTCTGCTGCTTCTTCTCTGGTCGCCCACTGCCTGGGGATAACAGACCCGGATCTGGTGCGCTTGAACCTGTATTTTGAACGCTTCCTGAACCCGGCGCGTGCTACGCCACCCGATATTGACACCGATCTTTGCTCACGCCGCCGCGACGAAGTCATCCAGTACGTCTACCAGCGCTTTGGAACCGAGCGAGTTGCCATGGTGAGCACCATCAACCGTTTCCGCCGCAGGTCTGCGCTGCGCGAGGTCGCAAAAGCCCACGGCCTGCCTCCTGAAGAGGTGCGCAAATTAGCTGACCATCTCCCCCGCCGCTGGTATGGTCCTCCCCGGCGGGATACCTCAAAGGATGATCCCTTCAGCGAATTAGCCAGGCGTTTTAACGCACCCCGTTACCAGCAAATCTTCAGCGATGCGCAAAGCGTGTTGGGTCTCCCCCACCATCTATCCATCCATCCTGGCGGGATGGTGATTGCGCCCGGCTCAATTACCGACCTAGCGCCGACCCAGATGACCAATAAAGGAATCATGATAACCCAATTTGACTTGGAATCGATCGAACGCCTCGGGCTGGTGAAGATCGATCTGTTGGGGATTCGCGGTTTATCGGTCTTAGGAGATGTAGCAGATGAGATTTACGAAAAGGAGAAGGGCGGCGCTTCATCACCGATTGATCTGCTCGAATCCATTCCGGTCGATGATCCGGAAACAGCACAGCTTGTCCAGAACGGGTTAACAATCGGCTGCTTCCAGATTGAAAGCCCCGGAATGCGGGCAACGCTCAAAGAAGTAAACGCGCGCAGCGTCGATGATGTTATGGTCGCCCTGGCGCTCTACCGGCCGGGTCCATTAACCGGGGGATTGAAGGAAGCTTTCGTCCGCCGCCATAACGACCAGGAACCCGCAGCTTACCTGCACCCCTGCCTGCAGCCGCTGCTTGAAGAGACGCACGGCGTCATTCTCTACCAGGAACAGGTGCTGCGTATCGCCCACGAACTGGGCGGATTCAGTCTCAGTGAAGCCGATCTGCTGCGCCGGGCAATGAGCCATTTCGATCCCGGAAAACAAATGGTCACCCTGAAAGAGAAGTTTGTTTCAGGCGCTCTGGAGCGTTTTGATGTCCCCGAAGAGAGCGCTGTTCGCATTTGGGACATGATGGCTGCTTTTGCGGGTTACGGTTTTCCAAAAGCGCACGCCGCATCTTACGCTCAGGTCGCCTGGCGTTCTGCATATTGTAAAACCCATTATCCAGCCCTCTTCATGGCAGCCGTGCTCGCTAACTGGGGCGGATACTACCGGCAGAGCGTCTACTTGACAGAGGCGCGCCGCTTGGGTTTAACCATCCAGCCTCCCCTGATAAACCATGCCGGGGCTGAATTCAGCTTGCACTATATCGATGGGGTCGAGAGTCTGGTTATGGGGTTAAACCAGGTGCGCGAGCTCACCAGGCAGACGGTCTCCCGCATTCAAAGGCTGCGTCCTTTCGACAGTTTAGTGGATTTCCTGAGCCGGGTCGATCCGCGTCCGGTTGAAGCCGAAAATTTGATAAAGGTTGGCGCGCTGCAGGGATTTGGCACGATACCGGATATGCTGGAGCAGGTTGGCACCAAAAAATGGCGTAAGGGCCAGATGTCTCTGTTTGCAGAAGAACCGGAGATGGGAGAGGACTGGTCCTCAGCTCAAATATCTGTCGCCCAGGAATTGATACTGGGAGTGAGTGTTTCAACTCACCCATTGGATTTATTCGGTGAACAAATCAGCCGCGCCGGATGCGTGTCGACCATTGAAGCTGCAGCAAATACCGGCCAGCGAGTGCGCGTTGCCGGTATGCGCCAGACCTGGAGGCGGGGCAGCACTTCACAGTCAGGCTACATCTATTTTATGTCCCTGGAAGATCTGGAAGGAATCATAAGCGTCATAATCGATTCGGATGTATACCGCGCCCATCGAAAGCAGTTCTACGGCGCAGGACCATACATTATTGAGGGTGATGTGGAAATGGACGCCAAGCGTGCCGAACCCATCCTGCGAGCAAAAAAGATCCAGAACATCGCTTGAGCATTTATTCCTCGCTGCCCTCAAAAAACTCGAGGATGAATCCACTTGTCTGCTCAAGCAGTTCTGCGTCCATCAGGTGCCCGGCATCTACCACCTCAATCTGAACATCCGGGATGTCCTGCACCAATTTCCTGGCCGCCTCAGGGTAGCCGACTAGGTTATCTTGCTCTCCAACCACAAACAGCACAGGCACGGCTAACTGCTGGCGTTTTTCAGCCGGTAGCGGTAAAGGCGCCACTTTTTCCGGATTAAGGCCGGTCAATATCAATGGGAACCATTCCCCAAATTCATCCACTAATAAGGGATTATCGCTGAAAGCCCAGCGAAAAGTGCTCTCTTGAATGGGTTTTAACGAGAAAACTGGGCAAACATAATCCGCATCACCGATTGGGTTGCGCCGGCATAACCCATTGGGCCAAGCAAAGCTAATTTCTCCACACGTTCCGGCGCATTCAACGCATAAATTGGAAGCATAAACCCGCCTTCAGAGGCACCAACGATACAAGCTTTTTCCAAAGCAAGTTTGTCCATGATCTCGTTGTACAATTCAGCCTGGTCGCGGCCGTCTTTCATAATATTATCCAGACTGGCAAATTCGCTTTTCCCGGCATCTCCGATCAAATCGATGGCATAAGTGCGGTAAGCTTTGCTCAGTTCCTGGGCGTTGAACTTCCACGACCAGCTGGAAACACCTGAAGCGTGCAGCAGTAACATTGGCGGGGCATTTTCCGGCCCACTGATAATTACGTGCACCTTCCCATATTGGGTGTCTAAAAAAACATCCTCGTAAGGGACCGGCTAGTCGTTCATTTTTTCATCATAGATTTCCATAAAGCGCGCTTTAACTTCCGGTGATTTATATCCCGAGGTTTTATCTCCACCCAGCAGTAAACGAACAAAGACGAACAACAACAGCGCAATGAACCCAATCCGCAGCAGTGGATGAATCGACCATCCAAACTGGACTTTAATAAATGTGTTTACTGGCGGCAATACCAGCAGCAGCACCAGCAGTAAAACAAATACACCCAGCCAGTTTTTCGTCAGCAGCATGGAAACGGTTTATAGACCAAATAGAATGGTTAACAACCAACCCAGAATAATCCAAAGAATAGTCATACATTTACTCCTTTTATTTACACTTGAGATTTCCGCTGCTTTATCCAATCATCAAAGGTGGTATCCGGCGTACATGGGAGTTCATAAACTTCAATTTATATCTTCCGATTCGCTTCCCCTTTTCGAATAGTCCACCATCTAATAATTTTCAGGCTGTGAACTTCCCGATCATTCAGTCCTGCCCAGAATCATTACTATACAATTCATGATTGATCTTCTGAGCTTACGAATAATCTCATTCGGTTAAATATAAAATCAGTTGTTCTGTGGAAAAAAAACCGCTAAAAGCCCGGCAACAACCTTATAATTTCTGGATCATGTCTGGATATGTACCTGATCCCAATAGTGCCCACAAGGTAAACGCATTGACTACAATTGAACCGATTTTGTTGGGGAAGAGCGCCACAAAGGCATTCCAGAATAAAACGAGAGCAACAAGTGATATTACAGCAGAATAGAGCGCCAGAGTCTGCCAGGCGCTGTGAGGCACCAGCCAGCCCAATAAACCCAAACCCGCGGCAATAAAACCAATCATCGCCGCCCCAAAAAGTAAAATAACCAGCGCCCGTGAAACGGTATCTCCCAGGATCCCGCTCAGCAGCCAAGAACGGTGGTGCCAGCTTTTTGCGCTGGAAATATTCAGCGCGGGCAGCAAGGCCATGATATGCCCGATGCCATGAACGACGTACACTAACCCCATGATGGTGCGAATGGTTGATTCAGACATATGATTTTCCCTTTATGGATTAATTAAATTTACGATACATTTTACTACCACTCGCGATTGATAAGGATCGCGAGTTATTTTAATATTTCGATATTGGGTTTGGTCAGAAGGCGTCACGTGCTGAATATCCAACCCCGTATCTTCCATCTGACTTTCACATTAAAGACCTTGGAAGGCAGGCGTGTTGATATCTTCTCCCAAGAATATCACCTGACCTTGGATATCACTGAAGATCTACTGCATAGTCCCTTTTTCATAAATTTGTACAATCTTCAAAACTGGTGTGCTGTGATCCGTCACAATGAATTCATTTCCTTCAGCCTCTATTCTACGAAATATCTCTCCCATTTTTGTTCTGATTTCGCTTTTCGAAATTTTGGCGGTCACAACACGACTCCAAGTATTTATATCTAAGCTCATTTACGATTCTCTGTTGGAAACGCAAACCCAGAATAAGTCAAACAACAATGGGCTGCTGCAGATACATCCCAGCGAAGTGAAATTAATCTCGCAAGGGTTTTTCCATTCAGCGGAAAAGGTAGGATTCGAACCCACGGTGGGCATAGAACATGCCCTTTAAGCCGAAAAATGAACCTCCAAAAGGCTCATTTTCCCAGCGGAGAGGGTGGGATTCGAACCCACGGTGGGCGTGAACCCACAGCGGTTTTCGAGACCGCCCCAATCGTCCACTCTGGCACCTCTCCGATAGAGGGGCATTATAGCAAAGATTATGAAAGTATTCCACACCTGGGAGGATATTCGTTCGATAGGACAGCGTTGGACAAATGGATCTGGAATTCGACCCTAAATTTCAACTGATGAATGCTGCTCGGGGAAATGCACCTTTTCAATACCAACTTCTTTCATTCTTTCCATCAACGGCAGCGCTCCCCGTTCTTCGCCGTGGACCAGAAAGGTACTTTTTAACGTCCCCTGGGTAGCCTGGATATATTCCATCAGAAAAAGCTGCCCGGCATGCGCCGACAGCCCGCCGATCGTCTGCACCTCAGCCCGGCGTTCGTATATATCCCCAAAGATTTTTACCTGTTCTTCGCGATCCGCGATGCGCCTGCCGAGTGTGTGCGGCGCCTGCCATGACACGATCAGGATCGTGTTCAACGGGTTTTCAATATTGTTCTTCAAATGGTGCAGTATCCTGCCGGCTTCCGCCATTCCCGAAGCCGAGATAATGATCATGGGATCTTTGCGGGTGTTTAAAGCTTTTGAATCTTCTACCGAGCGGGTATAGATCAGTTGGTCGAAACCCAGCGCAGCCTGGTGCTGGTCCTGGGCGATGAACTGGCGGGTTTCTTCGTCAAAACACTCCGGGTGGGCTCGAAAGATATCAGTTACGTTTACCGCCAGCGGGCTGTCCACATACACCGGCACCTCTGGGATTTCTTCATTATCCATCATACGGTGAAAATCATAAACCAATTCCTGGGTTCGTCCTACCGCGGAAGAGGGGATGATTACTTTGCCTCCCCGATTTAC
>Ga0114919_10002505_pt1 | contig 14888 bp, 11 predicted proteins | sample BlataG_FD_88682 | JGI IMG/M metagenome (GOLD analysis project Ga0114919, IMG submission 88682) | Deep subsurface microbial communities from Black Sea to uncover new lineages of life (NeLLi) - Black_00105 metaG | ecosystem: Environmental > Aquatic > Marine > Oceanic > Sediment | place: Atlantic... | reverse complement strand
GAATATAACAATTTTAAATTTTAATACTTTTTTATAAATTTTATTAGATTAAATGTAAAGGAAAAAAAATAGAGTATTTACTTAAATTTATTACCCGGAGATTATTTCAAAGACCATCTTTTCGATAATGGGTTTCTTAGTATATCTCTTGTCGTAATACCATCCTACAAGGTGAGCTTTTTGCTCTTTCTCTTTAATTTCGGGAATTATAATTATCATCACTCCATTTGACAAGTATTTCAAAATTCTCTTATCGATATTATGAAGTTTTTCATTCCCTGAAGGATGTGAATGCCATTGCCACACAATGTCAACTTCAAGCTCTTGTTTAAATTTTCGCATATTATAAATCTTCGATTTTTTATATCGCATCCATGATCTTGGTTTAACATGAGTTTTTGTTTTTCGGAGGTCTGGATTCATGATATATTTATTTACGATTCCAAAGTTTTCTTTTCTGTCAGCAAATAACCAACCATGGATAATATATGGAAGTTCTTCTTTTGCCTTATCAGTAATCTCATTGAAAATTCTTTCTGGAATTAAATATCTAAAATTTTTTGCACTACTCATATTCCAAACATTATTAATGAATGATAAGATTTATAATTTTCGTTAAATCACTTAAAACTTTTATTATAAGAGATGTAAATTAAAAATAGATTTATTTTTTTTAAAATAATCTCTAATTAGAATCATTATTTATTAGTGATTCGTAAAAATAATATATAAAAATAAATTTCTTAATATCATTAATACATTAGAAAAAAATTTACTTTATCTATCATTAACAATAGCAGATGTAGCCTAGTTGGTAAGACGCTGGCCTTGAGTTTTTCCTAATATCAGGATAGCCAGTGCGCGTTAGCGCTCGGGGGTTCGAGTCCCTCCATCTGCGCTTTTTTGGTGAGAAAAATTAGGGAATAATATATATTTAACAGATAAATTGGGCTATTAGCGCAGGCAGGTAGCGCAGCAGGCTCTTAACCTGACGGTCGGGGGTTCGATACATCTGTTCAAAAGAACTGATGCGAAATTCCCTCATAGCCCGTTAACATATTTTTTTAGATATTATTTTTTCTGTAAAAGTTGTAATTTATTTAGGATAGGTTCAAAATCAGACAAGTCAAATGGTTTCAAAATATAGCCATCTGCCCTGGTTTCTTCTAACTTTTTCTCTACTTCAGTGCCTGGAATAGCAGTTAGAAAATACAATGGAATAGATTTAAATTTCTCATCAGCTTTAATTCTCTTACAAAGTTCATACCCACTTATATCAGGTAATATAATATCTAACAAAATTAACTTGGGGACATTAATTATTAATTCCTCAAGACCTTTTTTACCACTTACAGCCCCCTTACAAATTAAATTTTTTCCCTCAAAAAAGCTTGTTATCAATCGAATTGTGGGGATATCATCCTCTATCAATAAAACATCATATTTTATACCTTCGCCTTTAATTCTTTCTAAGTATTCGACAATTCTACTCTCTAATAGCATACTCTGGTCGAAAATATTTTTTATAGTATTTAAAACATCATCATTTATTTCATCCTTATAATTTTCTAAAAGTAATTGGGAGAATCCCTTTATTGTTGTTAAAGGTTCTTTTAAGGCATGAGAAATACTCGAGATTGTCTGTTCATCAAGATCTAATAATTCGCTATCAGAGATACTAGTTTTTTTATCTATAAAATAATTAACACTGTCTCTTATGAGTTTAGAAATCGTTGTATAATTATGATTTTGGATAAACTCTTGCCAGATTTTCTTTGCATCTTCAGATATATAGAGCGAAATTCTTTCTTTGTCTCTGTCGTAAACTTTTTCACCTTCTTTCCACTTTTTATAACCCTCAGTTACTACGCCTCTCCATACGGCGTATTTTCCAGTTTCATCTTCATATCTCTTCATATCCTTCGTTTTTATAATTTCACCGATGTCGTTTACTTGATAGTCAGGATTAGTCTCTTTCATTTTATTCTTCTAAAAAGCTTTTCTCTCTAAAATTGATAAAAATTAAGATTAAATTATAATTGCAATGGATTATTTTGCTCGACAAATATTGTTATATAATTGCCTTTAAAATACTTTCTATTTTAACCCTAGAAGTTATAATTGTTAATAAAAAAGGAGTTTTCTATAAAGTAATCAATTATTATCTAAAATTTCAAATAGTTTATTAAAATCCGAGAGATCAAATGGTTTTAATATATAACCATTTGCTCCGGTATCTTCCAAATGCATCTCTACTTCAGAAGCACTAATTGCTGTTAAAAAATACACTGGAATATTTTTATATTTTTGATTGGATTTAATTTTTTTACAAATTTCATATCCACTAATATCTGGCAAAATAATATCTAATAGTATTAATTTTGGAAAAAAATTCTTTAATTCTTCAAGCCCTTTGCCCCCGCTAATTTCACCCTTACAAATATATCCTTTTGGTCCAAAATAACTTGAGATCAATTTTATTGTTGCAAGATCATCTTCAATGAGTAAAATATCGCATTTTGATTGAGTTGCTTTTACATTATCTAGAAGGGCTATAATTTTATTCTCAAGAAGGATACTCTGATCAAAAATATTTCTTATTGTAGATAAAATTTCTTCTTTTAACTGACCGTTATAATTTTCAAGGAGTAATTGAGAATAACCCTTAATTGTTGTTAATGGTTCCTTTAAAGCATGAGAGATATTTGAAATTGTTCTTAAATCAATATTGCTGTTTTTTTTTTCAATAAAATTTTTAACACTTTCTCTAATGAGTTTAGAAATTGTTGAATAATTGCTATTTTCTATAAAATCCGTCCAACTTTCCTTTGTTTCATCCGATACATATAAAGAAATACGCTCCTTATCTCTAATATATATTTTCTCTCCAGCTTTCCATTTTTTAAACCCTTCTGTAACTACGCCACGCCAAACGGAATATTTGCCTGTTTCATTTTCGTACCGTAGCATTTCTTCGGTCCTGTCTTCTTTCTTTTCTTCCAACATTTTTTCTAAATTTCTCTATTTTACTAATTATTAAAGATTTTAATAGATTTATGAGATATCGTCAAATTATAAAATGTTTTACGTTCCTCTTTTAAGAATATGTCTTTCTATTTATAAAACCATAATAGACTCCCCTTATTTAAAATTATTTAGATCACAAATACAGGATTCTAATCTAATTTTTAAAATCATCAATTCAATGATTGATTTTTTTGTTCGTTACCTTTGTACACACAAAAAATTTTTCTATGATAACAAAAACATTTAAATATGAAATCAACATAATAAAGTTTATACACAAAGAGTTTTTGTACACGAATAGAAAACTTTTTGTTTTTTTTTACCACAATTAGTGGAAAAAATTGGAAATATATTTATCTTTCATAGGAAGAGGTTAAAAAAAATGGTAATTGAAACAAGAAAAACATCATCATCATTATGTCCTGAGTGTGGTGGGTTAATTCACGATTTACATGAGAGGGGCGATACAGTATGTAAGCAATGTGGTCTTGTTATGGGTGAGAAAGGATTGGATCTTTCCCATAGCGGAATAAGAGCATATACAAAACAAGAAAAGGATAAAAAAGAACGAACAGGGTGTCCTATTTCAATTCTAATGCCTGATATTGGGTTAAGTACTATTATAGACAGATCAAAAATCAAGAATCCTGATTTAAGGCGAGCCGCAAAGTGGAACACCCATATGACGTGGGAAAAGAGAAACATGCTTATTGCTATAACCGAATTAAAGCGGATAGGTAGTAATTTAAACTTTCCCGAGAGAGTCAAGAAGGCAGCAGTTCGTCTTTATAAAGAAGTTTTCAGGAGGAAATTGTTAAGAGGGCGATCTATAAACGGGATGGTTGCTGCGTGTTCTTATTTTATATGTAAGGAAGAAAAAGTTCCAATTACTCTTCAAGAGATTCTCGAAGAAGCATCGATAAACTCGAATATTGTGAAGAAGTGTTATAAGATATTAGTTCGAGAATTAAATTTAAAATCACCTCATATTGATCCAATTTCTATTATACCTCGTTATTGTGCCGATCTAGGCTTCCCGATTGAAGATAAAAAAGAGACAATTAAAATATTAAAAATATTTTTTATGAAATCGTCTATATGTGGTAAAGATCCAAAAGGGTTATGCGCTGGTTCGATATATCTTGTTGCAAAGCTTAAAAACAGGAGGGTTAGCCAGAAAGAGATTTCACAGGTGATAGGGGTCACTGAAGTCACATTACGTTCAAGATATAAAGAACTTTTGAAAAGTATAAATTTTAATTTCAATTAATCTTATTTTTTTTTTAAATTCAGCATTAATTCTGAATTTTTAGATGATATGTATAAAAAACTGAGTTTTTAAGAGTGAAGTTATTTTAATTTTGATGGCCAGTTCTCCTTGCGGCTATTTGACCCACTTTTCTTCCTGGAGGGGCGTTTCTTGAAGTAGTTGTAGGTTTATGAGGCGATTGTTTTGCACCACCTCCATATGGGTGAGAGCAAGCGTTCATAGTTACACCTCTTACAACTGGCCATTTTTTCGCTTTAGATTGTACGTAATAGAATTTATTACCTGCTTTAACGAAGGGTTTATCAGTTCTGCCTCCACCAGCGACAACTCCAATTGTACAGAGGCATTTATCATTAAACCATCTTCTCTTTTTAGAGCGAAATAAGACTTCAACTTTATTCCCAGACTTATTAGTAACTGTTGCTGCTACACCTGAGGCTCTAGCAAATTTACCGCCATCCTGAGGAGTAGCTTCTATATTAAAAACAAGCGTTCCGAGAGGAATTTCTTTAAGAGGCAGAATATTTCCAACTTCAATTGGTAGTCCGCCTTTTGCTTGGACAAATTCTTCACCTTCAAAAATCCCCTCTGGAGGGATCCACAATCCTTTTTTATCATCGTTGAATTTGATCTTTGCTAATGGAGCGCCTCTTCCTGGAGAGTGAACGAACTCAATTACTTTGAATTTAAATTGAGTTTCTTCTTCTTTAAATGAGCGATATTTAGGGCTCCCTACATGACGATGTGATGGCGAACGCCAAGTTAAAGTTCCTCTGCCTTTTCTTTGGGCCAGAATTCGCTTTCCCATAAGATTCACTTAATTTATAATATATAGATTAGTTTTATTTAATAAATAAAAGCTTAAATTTTTTTTTATTTCAGCAAGCTTTTTTAGAGATCATGATTAGAAATTATAGTTTTTTATCCTCTAATAGGCGATCTATATTATAATTAAACGCAATTGGGATTTCTCTCTCGATGAATTCACCAGCGATATTTTTCAATAATAATTCTTTAATTTCATTTGGATCATTGGTTTGGCCAAGAACCCATCCAAGTTTAACATATCCTGTCTCAGGTAACAAGTTTTTTCCAGGAATCACTCCCATATTGAGTAACTCACGACCTGTTGAGTAGACATTCATTCCAGTGAACCCATGGAGTGTTTGAACTGTCATTAGTATGGTAATTCCTTCTTGGAGTGCCCTATCAATTGCACTATATATTTCTGTACTAACGTGGCCGAGCCCTGTACCAGCTATCACGATACCCTTATATTTTTTATCAGTATAGAAATCAATTATTTCATTATTCATACCAGGATAAGAGTATATAAGAGCAGTTTTTTTCTCGAAATTTGTTATTGCCTTAGTCTCAGTTTTAGATTTTTTTCGGTAATTTTGCTTAAACATTTTAATTTCTCTGTTTCGAATCATACCTAAAGGAATATCGTCTGTTGTTCTAAAAGTATGCCTAACCGATGAGTGCATTTTTCTCACGAGCGTGCCTCTATGGATTAATCCATAGTCGTGTTCGGAGGATCCTAACATACACACTACAACTTCAGCAATGTCAGAAGTTGCAACAGTAGTTGCATTAATTAAATTAAAGGCTGCATCTGATGAGGGTCTATCTGAGCTTCGTTGGCTGCCTACTAACACTACTGGAATTGATAAATTTTGTAGCATAAATGATAATGCCGCTCCTGTAAATCCCATCGTATCAGTTCCATGACCAATAACAACACCATCTTTACCAGAATTTGCAGCTTTTTCTACTTTCTCAGCTAATTGCTGCCAATATTCAGGTCTCATATTTTCTGAGAGTAGTTCAAAGACTATTTCAGTTTCGAGATTACATATCTCCGCTAATTCGGGAACAGCACTGAATAATTCCCCCGGTGTAAATGAAGGTATAACTGCTCCAGTTGTATAATCTAATCGAGAGGCCACAGTTCCTCCCGTTCCTAATAATATCAAATTTGGAAGATCTTTATTTTTAGGGAATTTTTTTTCTGGTATTTTATAATGAGCTTCTTTGTTTCCTATTTTCTTCATTTCAATCACATTCAAAGCGTTAATTCCAATATTATAATTATTTTTTAGTTTAATTTCAATATAATCAGGAGAGGAATATTCATTTCTAGGCAATAAAATTCCCTCGAAATCCCCTTCCTGTGTTTTAATTTGCAATATATCCCATATATCGACTTTATTCTTTTCTAAAAGGTTCTTCGACTTACCCTTGTAACCTTTTAATTTTTCGCTAATTTATTTCAACTCCTTTAATTTATTTTGTATTGCTCTTTTCATCTCGTTAGAAACCACATTCCCATCTATTTTTCCTCTAGCTTCTTTCATAACTTCACCCATTAAAGGGCCCATTGCCCTCATTTCTTTCTCTTTTATGAGATCTATATTTTTGTTAATTAAATCACTTATTATCTTCAAAAGATCGTCTTTAGAAATCTTTTCAATTTTTAACTCTTTTTTAATTTGTTCTATTGTTAACTCGGGGTTTTCAGATTTTATTACCATAAACTCTTCAATTGCCTCTTTTCCAATTTCTTCCTTTTTTAAAAGAGTAAATAGGTCTTTATAATCTGATTCAGTTATTTTTTCAACATTTTTACCGTCTCTTCTAAGAGCTGTAGTTGTTTCTAATAAAGTTATAATTATCAAAACAGGATTATCGGGATATATTTTCATCAAATCGTTAAATAGGTTTAAATTTCCTGAAAAAATTAATTCTTTTATTTGTCTTTCTTCCAATTTATATTTTTTAGAATAATTTTTTATGGTTATCCATGGATATTCTGGAAGATTATCTTTTATTTCCTTAATTCCTTCTTTCGAGTTTATTATAGCTAGGGAATCTGTGTCTGGATATAATCTTGCACCGCCGTGTAATTCTCTCAAAAATTCTGTATTACCGTTTTCTAAAGCTCTTCGAGTTTCGGGTGGAACACCTTTAAACGCATACCTAACTCGATTGATGACAACTTTCATCGCTTTATCAACTTCTTTTATCGTTCCTAAGACTAAAACAAAGCAATCATTTTCATCAGATTTTAAAGTATTTTTTAATGTTTCAATGTCTTTATCAGAGAATTTGTACTTTTTCAAATCTTCATCGGAATGAATTAGACCTTTCAAGCCAGAAATAGATTTAACTTTACTAGCGATCTCAGTTCCAAATCTATAATCTTCCATTAACTCTTTTCCGAATAAACCTTTAAATCCTTTAAAATTAATTCCAAATAATTTTTTCCCCGATTTTATGCCTTTTACTATAAAACCACTGTTAGTTTTAGCCATGGTTTTTGACATGTCAATGGGTTTATCTGGAATAGCACTATCGCTTAAATTTCTTTTTTCAAGCTCAGCTTTAATTTCAACTAATTTAAGTTGTCTTGAAACTTCGTGATTAATTAAAACTGGAATCCAATCCAATTTTTGAACTCCTTTAATTTCAATTCGAGTTCCTTCCTTAATACTTACATTAACATCTTGTCTAATTGACCCAAGAACTTTTTTTACGTTAGTAGACCATAATAAGAGCCCCAGTCGTTCAGCACATTCTCTACATTCTTGAGGGTCGTTGATATCTGGATCAGTTGTTACTTCCACTAATGGGATTCCTAAACGGTCAAGTCTAAAAAAATTGGTTTTATTTTCAGTTTTTATTTTTCTCGCAGCATCTTCTTCTAAACAGAGTATATCAATTCCAATTCTTTTACCATTTTCTAATTCTAGAAAACCATCCTTCCCAAGAATCATTGTTCTTTGAAAACCACATGGAACACTTCCATCTAAATAATTTTTTCTACATACATGCATTTCTTCAATAATATTAGCATTAAGAAGTAAAGCTATTTCTATTGCGATTTTTCTAGCCTCATCATTACTGAGAAATGGAGGGGTTTCGTCAAGTTCATATGTACAAATTACATCATTATAACCCTCATATACAATACTCATCCCTTTTTCATATTCAGTAAGCATAGCCTCGTCATATGTTCCCATTTCACCTAAAACAGGTCTCATGAAACGCTTAATAGTAAAATCAGGGTCTCTTGTACCTTGTAATTCATTCGGACATCTGCAGAATAATTTTGTTTTGGAATTTAGTTGTTGATGAATTTCAAGCCCACACATAAGGCCTAATTTTTCATAATCGAACTCTTCCATAATTTATCATTATGTTCTTTTCAATTTATTGTTTATTTAGATATATAAATTATTAATGAAGATTGAAAATGAAAAAGAAAGATAATATGATAATAGATTACTTCTTTAAACATATATATCTTTTAGAATACAATTTAATAAAAATTAAAACTTGAGACTTTTATGGATAATAGAATTTTTAATATTATAAATCAACAAAAGATTTCGTTTTTTGTCGGTGCAGGAATATCAATGATTCCTCCCTCTTGTTTACCAAGCTGGTGGCAATTAAATCATATTATTCTTGATTCTCTTGCAGATGAATCGCATTCAATAGTTTCTGAAGTGAAAGATCTTGCTAGCTTAATAAAACAGAGAGAGGAAGAGGGTAAATTACCACCTGAATTTGTATCTGAAATTATAACTAATAGGATTGGAGAATCATATTTTGAGGTCTTAAAGGGATTGGAAGGAGATGCTCCTAATGAAGCTCATTTATGGCTTGCAACTTTAGCAAAAGCAGGTAAACTTAAAGCGATAATAACAACTAATTTTGATACATTAATAGAAAGAGCTTTTGAAAGAATGGGAGTACCATTAAAAGTTTTAGTTGATCCTGAAGATTTTATTGAATATATCACTAATCAAGATTTTTTAGATGAGATTAATTCCCCATGTATATTAGTGAAACTTCATGGAACCGCATCTAGACCTAAGACATGTGTTGATACACTAGCCCAACGGAAGCAGGGATTACATCCTAATATTACGAGATTTATTGATAGTATAGGTTTAAATACCTTTTGGATAATTCTGGGATATTCAGGAGCAGATTTAGAAGCGGATGCAAATTACTTAGGGTTACGAGGGCGAGCAGATAGAGCTCCTGGATTTGTATGGCTACATTTACCAGAGTCAAAACCATTAAATGTAGTAAGGGAATTATCTGATATTTATGGGTCTGATAGAGGAATAATTGAATATGGGATATTACCAAATTGGTTATATAATTTTGAAAAAATAATACCAACTCAAATTAAACCTCCTGAACAATTAATTCTTACAACTGATGAGATTCAGAATATTAAGAATGAAAAAATTGAGAAATTGAGATTTTTTGCTCATGAATGGGCTAATAAAAGAGGTAAACTTGAATCTGCTATTATTTTAACTGATATCGGTGTTCAGGCCGGTTATTACGATAAAGCCCGCATAATTCTATCAAATATGTTGAAAGATATTGGAGAAAATGAGTTAACCTCTTTTGGATTTGGATTAATATATCAGGAATTAGCAGATGTAGCCCATCATTTTGGAGATAATCATACTGCTTTATCTAACTATCAAAAATCAGCAAATTGCTTTAAACAAGCAAATCATGATGATGGTTATTATTCTTCTTTAGAAGGAGTTGCTAGGATCCAGAGGGGTTTTGGATATTATTCTGAAGCTGAAGAAGCACTCAAAAATTATCTTAATTACTCTCGTGAAATTAAAGATGAAGAAGGTGAAATTCATGCACTCCATGAGTTAGGAAGCTTATATCGTGAAACTGGAAGATTTAATGATGGATTAAATGTTCATAAAGCGGCAATTCCAATTGCATTGAAGCTCGGATCTGAGATTGATCGTGCTGTATCACTTTTAGGCATGGCTATGATCCAAAGCGGAATAGGTAAACTTCAAGAAGCCGAAACTAATGCAAAAGAAGCAAGTGATATATATTCTCGACTTGGAAATGATGGTCTATTATCTGAAGCCTATCGACAGCTTTCTGAAATTTATTTTAATCGAGGGGATGTTGATGAATCATTTAGCCTATTAGATCAAGCTAAGGAGAAAGCAGAACGAATAGGAGACGCATCCAGAACAATAAGAGCTCAATGGATAAAAGGTAATTATTTAATGAAATTGGGTGATTATTCTGAAGCTGTAATTTATTTAAATGAAGCAGCTTCAAATGCTGAAGACTTGGGTGATATTGCGTTGCTTGTTAGTATTATACAAAGTGTCGGTCTTGTATATCAAATGAATGGTAATTTAGAGAAATCCTATGAAGTTTATCAGAAAGCTCTTGGAATGGCTGAGAAATACGAATTAGAATTTAAGGCAGCAGGTTTAAATAATAATATCGGAATTATCTCAGAACTTAAAGGTCAATTAAATGAAGCATTAGAATATTATTTAAAAGCTATTGAAGTCTTTCAACATACGGGTCAACCTGAATCAATCGCCCAATGCCAAGGAAATATAGGAAACATTTATTTAAGATTGGGTAATTTAAATGAAGCACTTAAGTATTATAATGAATCGTATAAAATTTTTGAAGAGATTGAAGATATCGGGGGAATTTTAAGAACAAAGTATAATATGGCAAATGTAATATATCAGTTAGGAGACATTGAAAAAGCAAAGTTATTTTACAATGACTCAATTGAATTAGCTGAACAATATCAACAAATTGGTCTGAGAGATAATTTCATTTTAAACTATGCGGGAGTTGTTTTTCAAGAAGAGAACTATGATGAGGTTATACGGCTTTATGAAAAAGTGTTTGAATCATGCTTAAATAGAGAAGACTTTTTTTTGGCAGGAATGGCTGGCTATTATATGGGTTTAGCTTATTTGAAAAAAGATAATAAAGATATGGCAATTAGTACAATAGAAAAATCGATTTCCTTATGGCAAAAGCTTGAGGATGTACCTCAACAAATGGCTGAAGCCCAACAACTTTTAGATTCTCTTTCTCAATAATTTTTTTTTATAATCTTTTTGAAACATAGGGCCCATCCAATTTATAACCCATTTTATAAAACCAATCTCTTGCTCCAATACCAGAGATTACAGCTAATTTTTTAGTATCAAAATCTTCTGCAGATATCTTTTCAGCATTTTTCATTAATAATTTCCCATAACCTCTATGTTGAATTTGAGTTAAGTAGTTCGGTTTTGCATCTTTCAGAACCAGTTCACCTACAACTTTAATTTCCCTAACTATAAGTGTTTTGCCATCGTTTAATTCTTGTCTATGAGCAAAATCAGAAGGTTTTCTTAAGCGCAAGAATCCTACAAGATAATTTTCTTTTTTATTTTCATAAGATAAAAAGATTTCATGTCCTTGGGAGGCCTCATAGTCTATGCGATATAGCTCAATATTGTCAAATGAACTCGGATCAATGATTTTATTTCTTGTACTAATTCCATATTCTCGACATCTTATACAGTTGCACTTTCCGTTAATTTCTTTTAATCTTCCTTGAATCATTTGTCTCAAATTACTATTTTTGCATCCAGCTTCAATTAACGGGGCTGGAATATCACGCATAATTCTTTGAATCCTTACATATGGTGGAATATTTTGTTTTACAGTTGCTAATAGATCTACTAATTCATCGGTTGAGTAGGGATTATATTTTCCTTCTTTCCACCAATTATATAGTTCTGTCCCGTTTATCACTAAGCATGGATAAATCTTTAACATATCTGGACGATAGTTAGGATTTGAATATAGAGAATCAAAAGTTTCAATATCTTTGGAATAATCTGAACCAGGTAAGTTGGGCATAATATGTGCATTAATTTTCAAGCCTGCGTCTTTTGCGATCCGAATTGCTTCAATAGTATCTTTAGTGGTGTGACCTCTTTTTACTAACTTATAAATTTCCTCATAAATAGTTTGAATGCCTAATTCTACTCGTGTTGTTCCATATGATAACATTCTGTCAACATCTTTTTCTTTGCAATAATCTGGTCTTGTTTCGATGGTAATGCCAATAATTCTTCGCTTAGATTTCTCAGCAAGCATTATTATTTCTTCTAAACTACTCACACGTTTCTCAACAATTCCTTCCAAAGCGCCTTTAACAAATTGTTCTTGATAATTATAATCTGTAGATAAGAATGTTCCTCCCATAATTATAAGTTCAATTTTATCTACACTATGTCCGATTGCTTCTAAATCTCTTATCCTACTTTGAACCTGTTTAAAAGGATCATACTCATTATGAATTGATCTTAGGGCAGCGGGTTCTTGACCCGTATATGATTGTGCGACTTTTTTTCCAGGTTGAGAGTTTACACCTGGACAATATATACATGTCCCGGGACAAGGAAGGGGTTTTGTCATTATAGCAATTATGGAAACACCTGAAAGAGTTCTTGTTATTCTTCTCTTCAAGAATTTGGTGATAATTTCTTTTTCTTCTTTTGTAGCATAATCCAAAATTGTAGCATTTTTTACTACTCTATTATAATTAAATTTCTTTCCAATCTTACCTTTAATATTTGTAATTTTCTGCCGTGAAATCTCAGGATGTTTAATTAAATAATCTATAATTTCTCTAGAAATTTTCTTTTCGATTTCATAATTAGGGACTGTATTCATCATATTTAAAGGAGAAATTAAAAAAAAGGTAATTGTGAAATAATCTATTTAGTTTTAAGATGCAGTAGGGTTAATACTTTACGATTTATTTAAGATATCACGTTTTAACCCTTTCTATTAATACTATTTACATTATTATATTATTCATTTAAATTATCTTTATAAAAAGTAAACTGTCTGTTTTTATGTGTGTATTTAAAATGTTGGTAATATTTTGAAACTTCATTATGAATATCTTTTAAATACTCATTCTTTAATATACTTTTAAGAAGATTTCGAGCCGAAAGATATACGTCACCAACAAAAGTATCAGTTTGACTCATTTGATAAGCAAGCTCTAATATCACATCATGATTCAACTGTAATTCAATTGTTTGTTTTATTTCCTCGATTATTCTTTTTCTAGTAATTAGATTTGTCCATATAATTTCATATAAGAAATAAAAAATAAATTGAACAAATTCGGTTAATACAGCCACTCCTAATGCCATGATTAAACTACCAGTAATAATATAAGCAGTAAAAAATCCAAGCAATACTGTAAAAAATCTATATATTAAGCTTTTTACTAAACTCTCTTTCCATTCTAATTTTTCAATATCTTTCATCTAAAAAATTTTTTTAAATTCTTATTTATTCTATAGAAATTTTCTTTCCTGAGAAATCTCTCCTGGATTTACCAAAATCTTCTATTTTTCTTAGAGTTTTCGATTTGAATACTGGTCCATCTTTACATACTAACAAACCGAGAGGATCCATGACACATAATCCACAGAGGCCGCACCCGCATCTCATGATTCTTTCAAGACTTGCTTGTAATTCGACTTTATATTTCTCACATAGTTGAAAAATTTTAAAAATCATTTTTTCTGGACCACATGTATATGCTATGCTTTGGGACAATTCTCGATTTGAAAGATTTTTTATTAGATCTTCAAAGGTATCAGAAGCGAAACCCTCCGCCCCATAACTCCCATCATCAGTACAATAAAAGATTTTTGAATCATTAATTTCTAATTCAGAAAATTCATCTATGTGAATCAGTTCATTTTCGACCTTAGCACCATGAATTATTTTAAAATTATAATCCAATCTTGAAAGCTCAGATATAAGAAACCTCAATGGGGCTATTCCAATACCACCTGAAATTAAAAATAATTTTTTTGACTTATCTTGAGGAATTTCAAAGCAATTCCCTAAGGGACCTCTCACACCAATAAAGTCACCAATCTTTAATTTATGAATTACTTCCGTACATTCTCCTACGTTTTTAACAGTTATGCTCCAATTACCTATATCGTCACATCCAGATATTGACATAGGAACTTCGTCTATACCGGGTACCCATACCATAACAAATTGTCCTGGTTTTGGCTTTTTATAATTTATATTATCAATATTCTTGAAATTAAAGAGTAAAGTTTTAACTCCTTCACAGTCATTAATAATCCTACTTATTTTTACAGTTTTGATCTCATGATTAGTCAAAATCTGGGACCTCTTGTGTTTTAAATTGATGAGCTAATCCTTTTATATCATTTATTGAACTAAATCCATTTTCCCTTAGATATTTCATTATTCCCTTATTAATCTCTTCGATTATTTGAACTCCTTGGTATAATCCCGTTCCAATTTGAACAGCAGAAGCACCTGCTAAGAAAAATTCGATTACATCTTCATGAGATAAAATACCGCCACATCCGATGATAGGAATTTTTAAAATTTTATACAAATCATAAACTTTTTTGACAGCAATTGGATGGATAGCTTTTCCTGATAGCCCTCCGCTTCCATGAGATAAAATTGGCCTTTTTGTGTTAACATCTATCTTTAAAGCACTTACAGTATTTATCGCAACGACAGCATCGGCCCCTCCTTTTTCTGCGGCTAAAGCTATCTCTCCTATATCTGTTACATTTGGATTTAATTTAACAAATATCGGTACAGACAATTTATTTTTAACAATAGAAACTAATGAAAATGTTAATTCTCTATCGATTCCAATTGATGAAACTTCTGCATGTGGGCAGGAGATATT
>Ga0114919_10002504_pt1 | contig 14890 bp, 4 predicted proteins | sample BlataG_FD_88682 | JGI IMG/M metagenome (GOLD analysis project Ga0114919, IMG submission 88682) | Deep subsurface microbial communities from Black Sea to uncover new lineages of life (NeLLi) - Black_00105 metaG | ecosystem: Environmental > Aquatic > Marine > Oceanic > Sediment | place: Atlantic... | reverse complement strand
GGCATCAACCATTTTGGTTAGTTTGTCTTTTACTGATTGGATATCTCTGGTTAGAGTTATCTCTTCTCCACTGGCATCAGTCGTATCGTGCAGATGCAGTGCTATGCCGTAAATGACGTCATCTACCGTGTTGGAGCTCCTGCTGATGTAAGCATCGACACCCTTTGTCGTTTCCGTCATCGTGAGGATTGGGGGCGAACTCGGAGCGGTAAGTTGATTTTTGACCATGAGCATCGGAACATCACCTAACGTGCTGCTGAATGTAAATGTTACATTGCCGTCATCTATACCTGCACTACCAGTTTCGTCAACTATTATATCACCAGAGTTGACATTCGACAGTGCGCTAAGTGCAGCTTGAATAACGTCCTTATTAGCATTATAAGCAATGTCCGTTGTTGTTTGGCCTTTATATGTTAAGGCGTAGGTGCCTCCGTTGGGAGATTTGTCGGAAGTGAGCGTTTGCACTTCGGATTCCGCTGATGCCGAAGAAGGATATCCGTCAACTTTAATCTTCGAATCCTGGGCCGCTTGGGTCAGCACAAAATCTGATAATGCAAAATTTGCAAGATTCGCCACATCATCGGTTCCCGCATTTGTCTGACTAAGAGCAAGATTACTCAAAGTCGTATCACCTGAACCAGCATTGTAAGTCAAAGTAATATCAAGACTGCTTACTCCATCCTCACTGTCGGTCAATATAATCTTGCCGTTCTCAAAAATCGCTTTGGCCCTCCCACCAAAAGCATCATTGATCTCTCCAATTAGATGCTCAATTTTCGTATGAGTCGTAATTGTGAGATCTGTTTGTGTTATTGCATTACCATAATGATCTGTACCTGTTATACGAATATATTCATCACCCTGATGACCCGTGGTACCCTCTCCAAACTGGTCAAGATCTATAATCTTTGTACTCAGTGTGACATTGTTATTATCGACAGTAAATTCGCTGTCCGATTTCATTACCTCTGTATCACCTGAGTTAATTTTAATCTCGTAGTCGGTTCCTGCTTCGTTGCCATTTAGTACCAGATGATAAGCATCGTTATAATATAGCAGACTGGCTGTAACCCCGGGATTGTTCGCATCGTTATTGATTAAACCGACCAGCTCTGTCAGTGTTGTAGTTGCTGTGGTCGTTATGCTTGCTTCCTTATTGTTGTATGAATAAATAAAAGTGCCGGCTCCTACGTCATCCTCGGCGTATTCTTTGCAGGTCGTATGGGCCCAGGAATCGGCATTGGCCAACTGGTTGACTACGACCGTGTGATTGCCTTCAAAAGCATTGTAGGAAGCGTCGGCAGTCAATTTGTCAGTATCGCTGGAGGCAACTGAAAAAGCGCGAAGCTCGTCGGCGTCGGAAAGAGCTCGAACGGAGCTTCTTAAGTTGCTGAGTTTGGTTTCCAGTGTGCTAAGAGCATCTTGCCTTTCCTCCCAAATACTTATGCGTCCTTCATACACATTAAGTGAACGGCGCTCGATAGCCATCAGTTGGGCGATGAGTTTGAATGTATCTATCCCCGTTAAGAGCCCTGGGAGCTGTAAAGTTGACATCTTTGTCTGCCTTTTGGTTTAAGTTTTCATACCTTCACGAAAATCTACAAGCACGGCTAACACCCGCACCCACGTGATTTATTATCGTTCAAAAACACTTTTGGCTTAACTATTTATCTTATATTTGCCTACCGTATCTGTTTTCATTTAGAAATAAGTTGTTGTGGTGTCTCGGTATATCTGGCTCGTATGAGTTTAGACTTTTGCAATAACTGCCGCAGGCCCTGGTTTTCCGGGTCCATTTTTACACAGTCATTTAGCTCTGAACAGGCCCGGTCGAAAGCTGCTCTTGAACACTCAGGGGCGTTTGTCTTTACATATTCCTGCCCTATTGCAAGGTATGTCCCGGCAGTTAGGCATTTAGCGTGCAATTGCCTCATCTCAGGAGCTATCTTATCCCACTCAATGTCCGGAAACAGCTCGTCGTACGTGAACGTATCGGTAAATCGCTTGACAACATCAAAATGGCTTTTTGCCTTTTGGGCGGAGCAATTTCTTGAAAGACTGTCAGCGTACATTCTTCTTAGATGCAGTGGCTCGCTGAGATGATGGGCCTTGAGGCCGGCCTTTACGAAACGCCTCATCATATCGTAGTCTTCGCCAATCAGTAGTTCCTCATCGTAAAAACCGATTTTATCGAAAACACTTCTTCTTATGCCAAGTCTGAACGGAACTACCGGATGTCCCGCCCGGAGCATGTCTCTAATCAAATGCCTGCGGTCCTGATATTCAGGCTTGTTCATTATCCTTATTGGATTACCGTTGCCATCAATCAGCAAAACATCGCAATATACAAGGTCAACATCGGGATGTTTTTCAAATTCCGCCAGGTGCTTGGCAATGAAGTCCGGCGTCATCATATCGTCTGCGTCCAGAGGCATAATATACTGCCCTTTAGCCTTATTTATAGCAAGGTTTCGCGCGCTGGAGACGCCTTTATTTTCCTGGTATAGGTACCTGATACGCTCGTCGTTATAACGCAGGATTACTTCCTTGGTGTTGTCGGTAGAGCCATCGTCGATAATTACAAGCTCGAAATTTGGATACTCCTGACTCAAGACGCTTTCAATTGCTTGTCCAATATCGTCGGCACCATTGTAAACAGGCATTATTATGCTAACCAGCGCTTTGCTCTTGCTAATCTCACGATGTACACCTTGTCTATTATCTAACTCCTCTTGGGATACGACATTAACTGCTGAACCTGCATTCATGATAAGATTGTCAATTTCCTTGAACAACTTAAGTACTTGGGCATCTTCGTTGACATTTGTCAGGTAATTCAAGAGAAGCATTTTCGCATCTTTGTATTTACCGGATGTTGTCAATATGGCATAGCAGTTAGTGATAGTATTTTTGTCCCATGGATTGGATTTATATGCTCTGGTGAAGTATCCAAGAGCCTTTTCTGTATCTCCGGCTTTCATCGCCACCAGCCCGCAATCATTCAGTACCCTGAGGTGGTTAGGGAAGTTTTCCAGCAGTTCTTCGATTACGAGATTAGCTTTCTGCTCATTTCCCTGCCGTAGCATAATCAGTGCGTGCAGCAACTGCACGTCCGGGTGATTCGGGTCTTTTTGCAATAATTTTTCACATTCGAAGTCAGCCTGTTCAATCTCATTACCTTCGAGCAATGTTCTAATAGTATTGACTTTCTTAGCGAAGGTGATTCTGTCCCACAGTTTTGAAATATACTCTGCGGCTCTGTTTATGTTGAAAGTATTACACACAAAATCAATTGCTTTTTGCCGGACAGAGAGGTCGGCGTCAACTATCTTAATAGCCTTGATTATTATCTCTGCCAGTTTTTCAGGCGTATTAGGCGAATATAACAGACCTGTTTGTCCATCAGCTAAGGTGGCGGCGACACCCCCGGCATCGTGAACAACCGGAACACATCCGCAGGCCTGTGCTTCCACGGTTACCAGTCCAAAACTTTCATGCTTGGATGGCAGGCATAATATGCTGTGCTTCGAATAGATTTGCGGCATATCCTTGTTGTCAACATAGCCGTGGAAATACGTACCATCTGGTTTTATACTTTTGAGGTAGTTTCCATAATCATCCCCGCCACGCCACATTTGGCCGTCACCATAAATGTGTAGTTCCGCGTCTTCCACCTGTTGGCGGACTAATCGAAAAGCATCCATCAGGACGTGAACGCATTTATGCGGATTAAGGCCACCTGCAAACATAATAGAGTGATTGTTCCTGCGGATATGTCTGGGCGAATATACATCGGTGTCAATTAAGTTGGGAATAGTGATTAGCTTTTCGTCCCCGATATGCTGGTCTCGGAGTGAGGCTCTGTGTAGTTCCGACAGACAAATCACTATATCAAAGTCGCTGATATGAGACAGTGATACACGGTCATTAGCTTCCCAACAGTGTTGCCAGAGTACCCAAATCTGCCCGGAAGGTTTGGTCAAGCCCTTGAAATATCTGACGTGCGTCGCAAAGAACACCACGTCATAGTCAGTAATGAACTGTTCTCTTTGCTCAAGCGGAGACAGCGGAATAACCCGGAATGATTCGTACTGTTCCGGATAATGGACGAGGTCGCCGGTTATATGAATCTCTACGGCAGGATTGCTGCTTTGTAATGCTCTTGCAAAGTTTAGTATCGCTATTACCGTTCCGGCAGGGCTGGTCTCGTTGAGGTTGCCGATTCTATCGAAGTAAAACAGAATTTTCTGTCTGCCGGTTTGACTTTCAGTGCTGCGGCTCTGTCGAGCAGCGTCCGGCGGCATATCTTTTGCCCAGCCAAAATCAGGTCTGATAGTTAAAAGTTTTTCTAAACTCTCGGCTGCCGGAACCAAGTTTCCCTGATTCCTCTGCCACGTCATCAAGGCAAAGACGCTCTGCCAATCATTTTCTTTGGCCCTTTCAACCGCCGTTTGGCAATCTTTCATCGCATCATCGATATTACCTTGCTTTTTGTTTACTAATGCTCGCCAAAAGTACGCCAGACCATATTCGGGGCACTTCTCAGGTGCAATTAGAATCTTTTCATAAATGTTATCCGGACAATTTGCTATCAGTTGCCAGGCATTAGCTAACGCTTGAGGTGGATACAAGTCAGGATGGCAGGTTGCCAACAATGCCCATGACACCTCTCTATTGGGCTTTATCATCTTGTGGTACATACTTCGAGGGTCAACACGGTATAAGAATAGCTTTTCGGGAATCCGCTTGACTACAGGGTCATGTTTGGAGCAGCTTATCCAGAAGTTCCAATCTTCCGGCTGGCTGATAGTGCCCACAAGTTTATCATAGCCACCGACTTTTTGCCAAAGCTCCTTCCTGTAAAGGCTTGCATAAGGCATGGTATCCTCGAACATAACCTTTTGTTGCGAGTATTCGGAGGGTATCCATTCACCATGTTCGGCTCCGAACTCTTGCATGTTCGCAAAGATGATATCTACCTTTGTTTCCTGTTGGATTATATCTACCGCCTTTTGTATAAACGTTCGTTCAAACATATCATCACTGTCCAGCGGCAATATCCACTCGCCTGTAGCGGCCTCAATGCCCACATTCCTCGTATCGGCCAGTCCACTGTTATTTGGTTTATCAATAAAGCGGATGTCTCTGTCCGGATACTCTGCTATCAACCGTTTCGCAACTTCAGTAGTATTATCACTGCTTTCGTCATTGACGATTATGCACTCCCAATGTTTATATGTTTGATTTACAATAGATTTAACAGCTTCAGGAAGGTAATGCGCGTGATTATAACATGGCATTATGACCGATATTTTTATTGAACCCCCGGCCGGTTCCGGCAACTTATTTTCCGCTGTAATTAGTGATAGCTGGTCCTTGTAATAATCGGCGTGCTCCCTGGAGAAATATGTCGAACTGTCGTCAACCCTCCTGAAGTTTATTTTCGATGCATTTCTACACAGGAAAGTGGAACCATCGGCTGTGTCTGATTTTTCATAGAGTCCTGCTTTAGCGAAAAGTGTTTTTCTTTGGAGGCTGCCCGAGCTGGGAATAGGTGCGTATTCCCGCTTAGATACGAAGCCCGCCAGAACGGTATTTTCTGAAAAATCCGGGTACTTCTCTCGGCGTATCGGTTTATCAAATTCATCTATGAGAATAGATGTGGCTGGGTAGAAGTAATCAACATCCGGATATTTCTCGGCGCATTCGACCATCTTTCCGATGTAGTTCGGTTTGATGAAATCGTTTGAATCGACACCTATAACATATTCGCCATTTGCGTTGATAATTGCCTGGTTTATCTTCGCGGCGATGTTATCGGAGGACTGCTTGGTATAGCTGATTCTGTAATCAGGGTAGCAGTCAATTATTTCTTTTATACTGGTGTCATTTGCGTCATCTACTATCAGTAATTCGAAGTTCGGGTAGTCCTGAGCCAGGACAGACTCGATGGCCCTTCTTATAAAACGACTGTTTCGACCCGTTAATATATATACGGAGACACGAGGCGCATCGAATATAATGTCGCAACTCTTAATGATCCTTAATACTTTCATGAACTCCAGATTGGCTGCAAACCACAGAGCGGCGTCGTCGATATGGCATGTCATGATGTCCCCGGGCACATTCGGGTATCTCAATTTGCTCTCATTCTGAAGGGCTCTTCTTAGAAATGGGACTATACTTTCCAAGACCAAAAAGTAAAATCCAATGTCGTACTGGTACTTTGTAACGGCCTCTTTGATAGTATTGTTGGACAACTCTTCGAAATTTTCACCCTTGGGTTGGGTCAGGGCGGCGCATTTTCTTTTTATGGTGTTTATTTTTGCTTTTGCGGCGGCTAATCTGCCAATTCGGGCTGTATTCTCCGAGTGACACAATGAATCAGGCAGCTCTCTGACAAGATAGAGCACCTTATCCACAAACATCAATTTTGTTACCTCTTCCATTTTATAGATAATGTCTTTGTCCTCAGCGTACAGAATGTCCTCATCGTAGCCTTCGGTTTTGAGATAATCGGTCATCCTGAATGTTTTAAACTGGCTGATGGTATCACAGTCAAAGCTTATCTTGCCGGGTAATATAGCTTTATTAATCCCCACTCTGAATGGCAGAAGCTTCTCATTGCAGTACTGCAACTGTGAGTAAATGAATCCGCAATCAGGATTTGTAACGTGTTCTTTGTACATAACCTCGATGGCGTCGAAGCTTAGGCAATCATCACTGTCGAGAATACCAAAATACTCTGATTGCACCTGAGCAATCGCCGTTTTCAGCGCAGTTATGTAACCTTTGTTCTGCTGATGTTTGACCAGTCGAATTCTCCTGTCTCTGAGATATGGCCCTATGACCTCAAGTGAGTTGTCGGTAGAACGGTCGTTAACGATTATCAGTTCCCAGTTTTCGAAGCTCTGATTAAGTACCGACTTTATAGCTTCACCAACGTATTTTGCGTGATTGTAGTTGGCCATTATGATGGAAAATTCTGGTTTGTGCTGCGGGCGTTTACTATTGGTCTCTGTAACGAGCAGCTCTTCTGCCGGAATGTGAGCATTTGGTCCCAACAGCTTGGACAGTAACTGCTTTCTTCTTTCCCAGGCAGCGTTCTTTGCCTTTTCCCAGGATTGCACACCGATGCGTGCCTTTGTGTCGTCATGACACAGTGAATTTGGCAGTTCCCGGAATAAGTACAAACATTGATCTACAAAAAACGGCTGGGTTACTTCCTCCATCTTGTAGGTGATATCCTTATCCTCGGCGTACAGTATATCCTCATCATATCCGGGGCTCTTCAAATAATCGCGCAACTTAAAAGTCTTGAAATGACTAACGACATTCATTTCAAGGTTTGTCTTGCCGAAGGGTATTTCGGCACAATACCCTATACGCCTGGGCCAAAGGTCCTCGTGACAGGCCACGAACTGCGAGTATATCAGACCACACTGAGGGTGTTGGACGTGAAATTCATACATAGTTGCGATGGCATGCGGCATCAGGCAGTCGTCACTGTCCAGGATACCAAAGTACTCTGACCTGACATTAGCAATACCGGTCTTCAGGGCAGCGGTATAGCCACGGTTGTGCTTATGCTGAATCAATATTATTCGTTTATCATCGAGGTACCGGTTGATTATCTCCAGCGAGTTATCGGTTGAGCAGTCTTCAACAATTATCAGCTCCCAGTCCTTGAATGTCTGGTTCAGGACGGATTCTATGGCCTGCCCGATGTACTCGGCCCTGTTATAATTGGCCATAATGACGGAAAACATCGGCCTCCAGACGGTTTCAAATATCTGTTTGAAGTACAGTTCCACCTCCTGATGAGCGCCGTTGGGTGTAAAACCGATATATTGCTCAACGTCAATGGCTTTGCCCTTTGAGAAGTAATTTGCCAACTGCTCCGCAGAGTATCTGTGGGCGATTCCATATTTGTTATTTGCTGCGTTCTGCACAATGTTGACCGGATTGCAGAACGTAACCGAATTCTCGTAGCAAAGAAGGCTGCTTCTGGCCTGACTGTACAACTGCGAATTAGCCGCCATTTGTCCTTCAAGCGTATTCGGATTGCTGAATTCCAACTGCACCAGCAGCTCCAGAATGTCCCTGACTCTGTACACGGAGCTCGATACCTCCAGTGGGTAACTAAAATCATGTTGCTGGCCCGGCCAGTAATACTTTAATATTCCGCCGCCTGCTTGCCTGAATTTAGGCAGCGCCTGCCGCGAACTTAACGTATAGCAGTAGTCTGTATTCCTGCCAAGCCTCAGTGAAAAACCAACTGCATCGTGGTTATCGCGTAAACTCCTGACTACATCCGCAAGACAAAAATCTTTTACGAACAAATTGTCATCAACCAGGAACAGCATCTGTTCGAAGCCGTTTATAATAGCCAGCACCTGCTCCTTGAAATTGGTCTCCTCAATAAAAGTAACATTACTGAAACGCTTTTTCAGGTCGCCGTATTGATGGCTATTCAACTGACTCGATGTCCTGTACAAAACGTTCAGACTGATATTATCGCTGTCCCTGCAGTGTAGAAAAAACGACTCTATCGTTGCCTGTAACTGCATCGCTCTGTCCTTGCTGAATATCAGGCCGACCAGATTGTTTTTCACACATCCCTGCATAGCCGCCAATCTTTTTATCATATCAAGTGCCCTGCAATTGCACTGCCGGTAAAGGATTTGAGGTACTCACACGCCCCCGATTAAACTTCTTGAAATACAGCCTTGAATACAGTTGTTCAATTGTCGCAGGACACAAGGAAACAGTTTGTATTTCCTAAAAAATAATATTATAGCTAATCAAAATCATACCCAAACATTTCAACATCATCTCTATATCTTTCCGCTATCAATTCTTTCAGCTCTGGCGGATAAAACTGTCTATAATCAGGGTAACCTCCATTTTGTTTTTTGATTTCTTTCAACTCATTACAACAACAATCACTAAAATAATTATGCTTGTCAAAATGAACGTTCCGAGCATAACCAACCGAATTAGTACCGCAACCAAGGTCTAATTTAATGCCAAGTTTTTGATTAATATATCTCAAATCTTTCTGCAAATTTTCAAACTTTCCAACAAAGTTAAAATTATGATAACCCGTAAAACAACTTTGCGGTCTCCAATGCGGATTTAGTTGCATATCATCACTGACGGCTATATCTTCTGCAAATTGTCTAAAAGTAAAACGTCTATTTAAGTCTAAATCAAGATTGTTCCTAAGTTGTATCCGCCGAATTAATTCGTTAAAATCTACGGCTGCTTCTTCATAATTTTTTACGAATTTATCAAGATATGCTGACACTAATCTAGACCATGGATTCCTTACAAAAAGGAATTTAAAATAACTATCGTCTTCGAGAAAATGCAACGCTGTGCTTTTATTTACTTTGAATGTGCATTCACGTATGGCGCATGTATGGATGTCACCATGCACGTTACATCCATTGTTATTACCACTATAATAATGTCTATGAACTTTGTCAAAACCTGTTAATTTCAATACTGCCTTTTTAAGATTTGAACACACGACTTTGGGTATTGGACAATATATAAATCTATGATTATGATTAACCAAATAAGTATTTTCAGGCCAAGCCAAAGGTATATTGTTTTCATTTTCCAATGATGCTGTTTTATTTAGAAACTCTCTTGCGGCATTGTGGTCGGGGGTGCCGGCTAATTCCTCTTCAAAAGCTACCCGTGCCTGCAGTGGTTTGCCTAACTGCAGAAATGCCACTGCGCGTGCATAATGTAAATTAGGAACGTTCCCCGCCTCTCTGTAAACCCGACTAAAGCAATTTAATGCCTTTGATGGGTCAGACAAGTTTAAATATTCGATACCCTGCTTGAAAATATTTACCGGATTACTTTTTTTAATGGCCTGCATAAACTTATACTTTATGATGTTTTTTTGCTAATAGTTTGACTTCATTGCTTTAGACCATTATCGATTCTTTGGCTTTCGTTTTCTTATAATATAGTTCCAGATAAAGTTCTTCATATTTGTCAACAATAGTTTCCCAAGTAAGCTTTTCCTTCCATTCTCTCCATCCATCTTCAGCAAAACTCCTGTGAATTATTTCCTCATCCAGGATTCTGTTGGCATAGACGGCCATCTTTTCAGGCGCACATACAACCCCGCCTTTCCACTCACGAACATTGCCACAATCAGTCGAAACAAATGGCGTCCGTGACGCCTTGGCCTCTACAATTACAAGGGGCGAACATTCCTTTTCGGAGCTAAACAGGAATATATCCGCTTCATGATACGCCGCTAAAGTATCTTCCCGTTCAATGCCCACACAGAATCTAACATTCAATCCTGAAGCTAATTTGTAGAGATTGCCTAGTTCGCCACCCTCTTTCCCGATAAATACTATCGTAAAGTCAGGCCGATTCATCTGCCGTACACATTCGATAATCTTTTCCTGACCTTTGCCCTTATAGAAATTAGCCACACACAGCCCCATATACCTGGTGGTGATGTTGTATTTTTGTCGAAAAGCCACTTTCGGTGGCTGCGAAAATTCTTCCTCGCACACGCCATTGGGAATTATCACACTATTGTTGAACCCGTGATTTTGAGCAAATTCGTAATCCTGGTACCGTTCCGAATGATATACCGCAGCGTCGTATTTCGGCAAATATGTCGGTATAACCTTGTTGAAATAGTCCGCAAACTGCGGATCCTGAAGCGTCTTACTGTCGCTAAGCGCCGAGTATCCACACGGTGCTATTATATTAATCCTTCTATTGCCTGTTGAAGCCAGCGTATCAAACGCCAGGTCAGTGGCCCACTGCTGAGCCGCATAATTCATCATAATATCCGCCGGATGCTTGAGCAGAAACTGTTGGTAACGGGCAATGTCACTACCGGTGAATCCTCGTGCAGTAGCCCCCCGGCCATCGAATTCTTCAATTTGCACTCCATTGAATTCCGCAAATGTCCGGTCTGCGAGTTTCGTTGTCGCAACAGTTACCCGGTGCCCTCGTTTTACCAAACGTTCCGACAACTGCTGAACAACAATCTCGGCACCACCGACCTGCGGATGGTAAAACTCGACCGTATGGAGAATTGACAGGTCTTGTTTTTTGTGACTATTTTTGTTTAGTTTAATTTCATTTCCTATATCTGATCGATTAAAGGGGGCTCTCGATCTATCTGAACTTGAATTATTCCACCAAAGAAGGCTCATCCCCGGGAGGCCCAAAATGGTTGACGAAACTTCGACCCCGTTTTGGTCGGCAAATTCTTTGACAGCTTTATGTGGCCCACAATAATAATTTGATTCAGCCACTTGATAGAATGTATCATGAACAAGTACTGCTGCTTTTTCCACTACAGATCTAATACCGTTTAATTCTCGGATAACTGATTCGTAATCGTGGTCGCCGTCCACAAAAATTAACGGGGAAAGGTCTCTCTTCCTCCGCAGCAATTCCTTGGCAACATCGAGCCCATCACCTAAATGCAGGTGAACAGGAAGGCCTTTTACCAGACGAGCTCTCTCCTCTGATATGTTTTCAGGATGACTAACATGGGGCGGCAAATCAATAGAATGAATCTCGGCAGAAATTTTGAAATGTTTCGTAATTTCATAGAAAACTCTTGCACTATAACCTATGTGAGTCCCCCATTCAATAATAATCTCCGGGTTAAAGTACACGACTGCGGAACACATCAACAATAATTCATCCACCGGAAAAGGGTGAACCCCGACTATTGGAACCAAATTATTTATTACGAAATGAGATAATTCCCATTTGTTCACCTCTGGACGGGCTTTGATATTTCGATGAAATCTAACTGCAGTCTTGCAATTGTACGTATTATTACGCCGGTAAGGTATACTGGCATTAACCTTCCTGGAAATATCTGGCACATAGACATTTCGAGAATTCTGATTATTTGCTGATTTGCGCGTCAGGATAACTATCTGGTCAGTCTTTCGATTTTTGCGGAATGTAGCTAATTCTTGAATGTCGAATCCGCGCTCTTGAACAAATGTGTAGAACAATTTCCTCGAATACGTATTGTGGTACCACGTATCATCGAAACTAATTTTATCCGAGGCGTCTTCAGATAATTCAATAAAGAAGATAATGAATACTTCGTCCTTAGAAACACGCAAAACTTCAGAGAGTAATTGACGGTAATGCGTTTGATGCTCTAATACGTGTCGGATATACACCAAATCAAAATACTTGTCTTCGAAGGGAAGACTATATCCGTCAATCAAATAAGGCTTCATTTTGGGCAAATTTTTCCGAGCATATTCCACAAATTTTTGTGTTACATCCGCTCCGAAATATTCAACTTTATCGGCATCTAAAATACCCTCCTTCTCCAGCGCTCCATAATCAATACCTGCTCCAAATCCAATTTCTAACAGGCGCACCTTTTGGTTGGAAATTTTTCTTTTCAAATATTTACGCCAGGTTACACGTCCAGGATTTTCAACGCCTTGATTCTCACCCCACAACTCTTCCGAAGCTAAGAAGTCCTCAGGATTTTTATTTTCAAGTAAACGGTCCCAATTAAAATGATACTGTGCGTTTTGATTATTTGGCCCCTCAATAAATTCCGTTATTTTGCTTCTATACATTCCAAACCAGTAAGTTGTGTCGTATTCCCTCCGTGCATTTTCTGAGTATCCTTCATAATCTCTATCGATTTGAGATAGAGCATTGGGTATTTCGATAAAGTCGTCAACGCATACACCTGCCCCGGTTTTTTCTATGGCCTCTACAGTACTGGGATATTTCTTGGCTACGATTGGCAAACCAAATCTCAGATAAGCCGCGATTTTACTCGAAGATTTTCCCGCTGTTCTGAAGCCTATTGATATATCGTTATACCAGGCAATCCCAATATCACAGGACATAATAATACGGTTAACATCTTCGATGTCGTCATAAGTTTCTTCAGAAATGATGACATTTGTAATGTTGTATTTGCTAAGTACGCCTTTTAGTAACGTGAGGTATTTTTGATCTGGATAGCCTTGGAAAAATAAAACCCAGTTCTTAAGTTTTGAAAAAGTCACTGCAAGCTCGATGCAGGAGAACCATTCAGCAATGCCCCCTAAATGCAACGCAATTCTTTTATGTTTGTCTATTTGGTGTTTTTCTCTGAGCTTCCGGGACCGTTCTTTAACGGATAACCCTTTATAGGTTACAGGTAAGATCAAAGAGGGAATTTCATCTGAGAGATGGTAGTCCTTCCTGAACAAATACTCTTTCTCTTTTGATTGTATAATTAAGCCCTCAATGGTATTGATTTCCTTTCTTTCTTTGTCCATGATATATTTTGGGTAGTCCAGACCAAAATGATCATTTTTCATATATAGTTCTAAACTATAATATATGGGTTTTGCGTCGGGGAATAATTCTTTGCAAAGGACAAAGCCATAGGGGTCAAAACTTATGTAAGAATCATAGCAGCTTAAATATTTTTTATTGATTTTTTGAGAAAATGGTCTATCATTTATTTTCCCGCAATCAATGACTTCAATGTTTTGCCTTTTTAAGACGTTCACATTCTTTAATTGCACGTTGGATAAAAATAAGTGAACGCAGTAATGCTCTGACAGCAAATCAAGCAAATTTATTATAGATGGACTATTGCCTATAGTGTAGTTTGCAATAAAGATTGCTATGGTATTATTCATAACTTTTCTCTTTAATCATATAACGTGCAAATTCCATACCTTTAACGGCTAATCCCTCTAACAGGCAAAATTTGTAAGAGCTTGCGAATAAAAGAGTTACATGCCTTTAAATAAAAAACAGTAAGTCCTGTTACAATAAAGGCTTACGCATTTTAAGCCCCGATATTCGACTAAAATGCCGGCTTAGCTGCCGATATTGTGAAATTCTTCCGTAGAAATACCCACAGACGTATAAATAATACATAAATCCCCCTTCTCAGAGATGCTCAGGTATTTGTAACAACAGCCCCGCAACAACCGCTCCAAGTGTCAGTTCCAGGTTTTTCTTCAGTCATCCATCTATATGAAAATACCAGGTTCATCCCCGCCTGGCGCAAGAACTCTTCTATCTCCGGCAGAAATAAGTATCTGACTCGATGGCATTCATCAAACTCCTTGATGTTACCGGTGGTTTTGTCATGAATTGTCATATCATAATTCACTTCCACACAATTGCTGTTTTCAAGCATTTTTGGCCTTGCAACTCTCTTAATTTCCATTGTCTGCTCGATTATTTTTTTCTCTCGCACCTCGGGTTTTTCAGCCAGTACAGCCGGTCCATACCAGAAATCAAAAATAAATATCCCTTCGGGCTCTAAGTGTTCGGCAACCACTTCAAACATAGCCTGCAAATCTTCATCAGTTGTCTGATAACTAAGAACATGAAAAAGCGAGACTATTACATCAAAATTTTTCCCAACGTTTAACTTGCGAATATCGGCTACTTCAAAATTTACCTTTTGGCTGACCTGGCTACTGAGCTGTGTCTTACGTTCCCCGGCCTTCGCTATCATCTTCTTACTCAAGTCAACTCCAAAAACATCAAATCCCCTCTCAGCAAGACTCACCGCATGTCTGCCCGTGCCACATCCCACATCCAGAATGGAATTTGCACCAGGAGCAAATTTCTCCAAAAGGCCGCAGATATAATCCGTCTCACCTCTGTAATCTTTATCACGGTAAAGCAAATCATAATAATGGGCGTAATTGTCAAAGACCTTCATTTAAGAATTTCCTTCAGACACTCCACCACATATTCAATCTGCAATTCGGTCAACGCCAATCCGCTGGGGACATAAAATCCCCGCCTTGCAAGCTTCTCAGCAACAGGATAGTTTTCCCTCTCGAACAAACCTGTCTTTCTAAACACAGGTTGCTCGTGTATCGGC
>Ga0114919_10002503_pt1 | contig 14891 bp, 25 predicted proteins | sample BlataG_FD_88682 | JGI IMG/M metagenome (GOLD analysis project Ga0114919, IMG submission 88682) | Deep subsurface microbial communities from Black Sea to uncover new lineages of life (NeLLi) - Black_00105 metaG | ecosystem: Environmental > Aquatic > Marine > Oceanic > Sediment | place: Atlantic... | reverse complement strand
CATGTTTATGTCGCCGACCGAGAGCTGATCTATCCCTAACAGATCCTTATGATTAAACGTATACATGAGCTAATGTCCGTTGGAGCGGGCCTAAAAGATAGACTAATTGTAACCACTCAGGTTGCAAGGTTCACGGTTCATGGTTCACGGTTGGTCGCCTTGCACTCCTCATATTTCTTGAGATAATTGACCTGCCCGCTCGTGCCTTAACTTCCACTTGTTTCTTCAGCTATACTCTAAACATTGCCAATAATCCGTTCTTTGCATATATCTCAGATCTCGCATGGCACGCGGGTAAAACCACCTTCATCCGTCTCTAGCCTTAAACCGTGAACCCTTGAACCGTGAACCTGAGTAATTACGATTACTTCAGATAGTTAACAGTAGAAAAACAACGAGCCACAGACAACAGACCACTGACACTCCCATATATAGCGATTGTCTAAAAAAAGCCCCCTTCCTCATGTATTATGAAGGGGGCTTGTTTTCTCGAAAAACGCTTCACGCTCCGTTTGAGCTTTCATCTCTTATCTCTTGTGCGCACCATTTCTCGCTTTACGGTTTCTCTGCTTTCTCCTGTTTTCTCTTGGCGACCTTCACTTTGTCTTTTGAGATGTCCTATTTATCCTGGGAATCCTTTTTCTTCCCTTTAGAGATCTTCTTTTTGTCCTCGGAAACGCTCCTTTTTCTTTTGGAGCTGTCTTTCTTGACCTCAGAATCCTTCTTTGTTCCTTTCGCCGTATCCTTTTGCTCTTCTCCTTCAGGTACCTTTGCTGTGCTCTTAGAGATCTCCTGTTTATCTGAGACCTTCTTGGGGACCTTTTTGTCGCCCTTTTGCTCTCTCTTAACGGTCTTATCCGCTCCCTTCCCCTTATCCGCCAATAACAGCTGCATAATTGCGAGCGGTGCATTATCGCCGATCCTATGCCCGGCCCTTAAGATCCTAACATAACCACCCTGGCGATCCAAAAAATGGTCGCGCATCTGATCAAACAGTTTATTGGCAACAGACTTATCCATAAAATAGGAAAGGACCTGACGCCGCGCATGAAGATCACCCCGTTTGGCAAGGGTGATCATCTTCTCAGCAACAGGTCGCAACGCTTTAGCCTTTGCATGTGTTGTTGAAATCTCCTCGTATCGAAACAGAGAAGTGACCAGGTTTCTCAAAACGGCTTTTCGATGGCTTGAGTCCCGACCCAGTTTTTTTCCTGCCTTTCTGTGCCTCATTGATCCTGTTCCTCTTCCTTCTCCCCTTGTCCTTCCTGTTCATCATGCTTGGGGAAGGGAAAATTTTCCAATTCCATGCCAAACTGCAGATCCATTTCCTCCAAGATCCTCTTTATCTCATTCAGGGACTTTCTTCCAAAATTCTTTGTCTTGAGCATCTCACTCTCTGTTTTCTGGACCAATTCGTAGATATATTTTATGTTAGCATTCTTCAGGCAATTAGATGAGCGCACAGACAGTTCAAGCTCACTCACCGGCTTAAATAGATTCTCATTTACCTTTTCTTCCACCTCTTTTTCTTCTTTTTCTACTTCTTCTTCCGGTTCTTCTTCGAAATTGATAAAACGAGTAGCCTGTTCCTTAAGAATCTTTGCAGCAAAGGCTAGAGCATCTTGTGGATCCACCGTTCCATTTGTCCAGATCTCTAACGTCAATTTATCATAATCAGTCCTCTGGCCGACCCGTGCGTTACCAACTTCATAGCTCACTTTCCTGATCGGTGAGAAAAGAGCATCTATCGGAATTACGCCGATTTCTTGATCTCCTGCCACATTCTTCTTTGCTGGAACGTATCCTCTGCCGGTTTTGACTATCATCTCAGCATGCATAACAGCATCCTTATTGAGCGTAGCAATATGGCTATCTGGATTCATTATTTCAACCTTCCCGTCGGTGAGCATATCGCCAGCCTCTGCCTCCTTTTCCCCTTTGAGATCCAGAACGAGCCTAATTTCCTCCTGTTCTTCTTCACTATCATTAACAATCCTAAGATTCACTTCCTTTAGATTCAAAATGATGTCTGTTATATCCTCCTTGATCCCTGGAATCGTCGTAAATTCATGAGGCACACCATCAAATTTAACAGAGACAATGGCAGCCCCCTGCAGAGAAGACAGGAGAATCCGTCTTAAAGCATTCCCAAGAGTGATCCCGAAACCCCTCTCTAGCGGCTGGCAAACAAATTTCCCATAAAAATCCGTAAAGGAATCGGTTTCGATTTCTATCATCTTAGGTTTTGTCAAATCTCTCCAATTTTTTTGCTGTAGCTTTTTCATGGATATAAATCACCTCAAAGACAGATTGTTTTATGGCGTCTTTAAAAGCTTAAACCATTTCTTAAGGATGAACCTCCCCGCAGCAAGCTGCAGGGTATTCTGGCGAAGGCGAATAAAATTGTAAAGGTGTTTTACTTATTTTGAGTATAGCTCAACTATCAGTTGCTCATTGATAGGCATGGTTAACTCTTCCCGATTAGGAAATTCTTTGACGATACCACGAAAATTACTACCATCAACCTCTAACCACGAGGGCATCTCTCGCCTGACAACTGTCTCCATTGCCTCCAGAATGAAAGGGCTCTTGCGGCTTTTCTCTCTTACCTCTATCACGTCACCGATCTTAACCTGATAAGAAGGTATATTGACCTTCCTTCCATTCACAGTGAAATGATTATGTCTGACTACCTGCCTTGCCTGGTTCCTTGAAGAGGCAAATCCCATCCGATAGACTATGTTATCCAATCGGCGTTCTAGCAAGATTAACAGATTAGTGCCAGTAATTCCCTTTTGCCTATCAGCCCGGGTATAATACCTTCGAAACTGTTTTTCTAGCACCCCATAAATTCTCTTCACCTTTTGTTTTTCCCGGAGTTGGATCCCGTAATCGGAGATCTTTCCACCTCTCCTCTGACCATGCTGACCAGGGGCATAAGAGCGCCGCTCAAAGGCACACTTGTCCGTGTAGCACCTGTCACCTTTGAGGAACAGTTTCAGGTTTTCCCTCCTGCACAGCCGGCACGCAGCCTCAGAATATCTAGCCACTATTTTCCCTCCTACACCCTTCTCCTCTTTGGGGGCCTGCAACCGTTATGTGGAATGGGTGTCACATCTCTAATCATGGTAACGGAAAAGCCATCCATTTGTAATGCCCGTAAGGCTGCTTCACGTCCAACACCGGGTCCCTTAACCCGAACCTCAGCAGTCTTCAGACCGAGAGCCATTGCCTTTTTTAATGCACTCTGTGCTGCTAACTGGGCAGCAAAAGGAGTGCTTTTTCTAGAACCCTTAAAGCCAACCTGTCCTGGGCTCGAGGATGCTATAACGTTACCGCTCATATCGGTGATGGTAATGATAGTGTTGTTAAAGGTAGATTGAATGTGCACGATTCCATTAACAACAATTTTTTTCTCTTTTTTGCCTTTACTCGCCTTTCCTGTTTCTTTGGCCACTACCCCTCCAAACCTTTATTTTCTGCGTCTTCCAATGATCCTTCTGGGCCCCTTTCGTGTTCTTGCGTTTGTATGGGTTCTCTGGCCTCTGGCAGGGAGGCCTTTCCTGTGCCGTAGCCCCCTATAGCACCCCATATCCATCAGGCGCTTAATATTCATAGATACTTCCCGTCTCAGATCTCCTTCCACCTGAAAGGATTCATCAATTATCTTTCTGGTCCTTGTTACTTCTTCCTCACTCATTTGATCTGATTTTGTATCTAGATCTACGCCTGCCTTCTCAAGAATCTTCCGAGAACTGCTCCTTCCTATTCCATAAATATAGGTAAGGGCTATCTCGATTCTCTTTCCCCTTGGTAAATCAACACCAGCGATTCTGGCCACAACGCGTTCTCCCTAAAAGACCCTAAAACAACCTCTATTCCTAATTCTCAAGCACCTAGCCCTGTCTCTGTTTATGCCGAGGATTATCACAGATTACCCTGAGCACACCTTTCCTCTTGACTATCTTGCAGTTTTTGCATCTCTTCTTTATGGATGATCGAACCTTCATATCTTATCTCACTCTTCTGAGCCCCCTCTTCATGAAACCCTCGTAATGCCTTGTTAGCAAATGGGTCTCTATCTGGGTAATTGTATCCATGCCAACACCAACCACAATCAAAAGGGCCGTTCCCCCAAAATAAAAGGGAACGTTGAGTCTGTAAATTAAGATCTCAGGCAAAATACAGATAATGGAAACGTAAATCGCTCCACTGAATGTTATTCTTGTGAGCACCCGGTCAATGAACTCGGCAGTACTTCTTCCCGGCCTAATGCCAGGGATAAATCCGCCATACTTTTTCATATTATCAGCAACCTCAGCAGGGTTAAAATGAATAGCTGTGTAAAAATAGCAAAAGAAAATGATAAAACCTACATAAACCAGGGTATATATCAGTCGCCCGGGCGCCAAGGACGTCACAATGAACTGAAGCCAACCAATCTGGTTCACGGTTAGGAAACCTGCTATGGTAGCTGGAAACATAATTATGGAAGAAGCAAAGATTGGAGGAATAACGCCAGCAGTATTGACCTTTAATGGTAGATGGGTGCTCTGGCCCCCGTACATTTTCCTGCCAATCACCCTTTTTGCGTACTGGACCGGTATGCGTCTCTGACCTCTTTCAATGAAAACAATGACCCCCACAATAGCAATCATAAAAACAACCAAGAGAATTCCAAAAAAGGGGCTCATCTCTCCCGTACCCATCAAGCGAAATGAATTGCCAACAGCTAAGGGTACCCCTGCAACAATCCCTGAAAAGATGATCAATGATATACCATTTCCTATACCCCGCTCGGTTATCTGTTCACCAAGCCACATCAAAAAGGTTGTACCGGCAGACAAGGTTATCATGGTCATAAGCCTGAAGCCCCAGCCTCCTGCCGGAACAACCAGAGCTCCTGAAGGGCTTGTCATGGCCTCCAGACCGACCGCTATACCAAAACCCTGGACAAGGCTCAGTATCACCGTACCGTAACGCGTATACCGTGTAATCTTTTTTCGTCCAGCTTCTCCCTCTTTCTTCAATTTCTCCAAATGGGGAACAACCACGGTGAGAAGTTCCAGAATGATCGCAGCACTTATGTAAGGCATTATCCCGAGGGCCATTACCGAAAGCCTCCGGAGAGCTCCTCCTGAGAACATATCAAACAGGCCAAATAAGGTGCCCGCTCTGGCGCCGAAAAAGGCAGCCAAAGCCGATCCATCAATACCAGGTGTTGGAATGTGGCACCCAAGCCGGTAAACCGCCAGCATCAAGAGGGTAAAAATTATCCTTTTCTTAAGTTCGGGAATCTTTGTTATGTTTTGAAAACCGCCGATCATCGTTACACTACCTCTACCGTGCCACCTGCAGATTCGATCTTTTCTTTTGCTGCCTGACTGACTTTATCGAGCTTTATGGTGAGAGGATGAGATATCTCCCCTACGCCCAAAAGCTTTACTGCCACAGGCTTTTTGAGTAACCCAGCCTTGAACAATGTGCTTCCGTCGATTGTTTCGCCTGAGGCAAAATCTTTAAGATCTCTTATGTTAATAATTTCATACCGTTTCTTGAAGATATTGGTAAAACCCCGTTTCGGGATTCTTCTCTGAAGAGGCATTTGCCCACCTTCAAATCCTACCCTGACTCCTCCGCCAGAGCGCGAGTTTTGCCCTTTTGTGCCCCTGCCCGCAGTTTTTCCCCTTCCTGAGCCTCCTCCTCTGCCAATTCTCTTTGTCTTTTTCCTTGAACCGTTCGGTGATATCAATTCATGCAACTTCATGTGGGCTCCTCTAGCTCCGTCATGGCTCAGCTCAAAATCTCCTCTACAGTCTTACCCCGCAACCTTGCTATCTCCTCCGGGGTTCTCAAAGACATCAGTCCATTCAGGGTGGCCTTAACCAGATTATGGGGATTATGGGAACGCAGGCATTTGCTCACAATGTTTCTGACACCGGCCGCCTCTAAAACTGCCCTGACTGCTCCCCCAGCAATAATGCCTGTTCCGGGGCGGGCTGGCTTAAGTAAAACAGAACTCGAACCGGAAACTCCGATTACCTCATGTGGAATGGAATCCTCTAAAAGTGAAACGGATCTCATGTCTTTTTTGGCCCGTTCCCCTCCCTTTCTTATCGCTTCTGGGACTTCATTCGCCTTGCCCAGTCCGGTGCCAACCGTACCATTGCCATCGCCAATCACAACAATAGCGCTGAAGCTAAACCTGCGACCTCCTTTTACAACCTTTGCAACCCTATTGATATAGACAACCTTTTCAACGAGTTGTGTATCTTCATCTTCTCTAATCAATTACTGCTCCTTTTTGGGGTCAGCCATTCATGGGCTGTTGCCCAAACAGAAATCCCTTTGAGCGGTCATTAAAACCTTTTTGCAAATCCCGCTTGATAGCGGGGCTGAATCCCGACAAGTCGGGACTGGTGGGAGTCCCGCCTATCTTTGGCGGGATCAAGAAACGTTTTAGACCAAGCGAAAAGGGATTTCGGCAACAGCCTGTTGACATCTGACATACTTGGCCTGATGTGACAGGTTCGGCTAAAATAGCTCCTTGTGTCAAATGCCAAGACCTGACCCCTCTTATCAAAATATCAGTCCCTTCTCTCGCGCAGCATCGGCAAGCGCTCTAACCCTTCCATGATAAAGAAAGCTGCTCCTGTCAAAAACAACCTCTTTTATGCCCTTTGCCTTACCTTTTTTTCCGATTGACTCACCGACCAATACTGCCCCTTTAATATTACCGCCAATACCTTTGACCTTGGGCTTGAGGTCTTTAGAGACAGTTGCTGCTGACACCAGGGTTCGGCCAGTTGTGTCATCTATGATTTGAGCATATATGTGCTTCGCTGTCTTGAAAACAGTCAACCGTGGTCGTTCGGGCGTTCCTTGTATCTTCTTTCTTACCCTCTTCTTCCTTTTTAACCGAGCATCTCTTTTGTCTGTAACAGAAATCATAATAGGTCACTAACCGAAAAGCCAATCTATTTTTTTACTCCTGTCTTTCCGGCCTTCCGTCTAATCTTTTCTTCAAAATATTTGACCCCCTTTCCTTTATACGGCTCGGGGGTTCTAAAACTTCTAATCTTGGCTGCTGTACTCCCTAAGAGTTCCTTATCGATCCCACTCAATACCACCCTGTTCCTTTGATCAATCCGGGCATCAATTCCCGTGGGGATATCACAGGCAATAGGGTGCGAATACCCGAGATGAAAAACCAGCTGGTTACCTGAACGTTCAACCCTATACCCCACACCAATTACCTCAAGGGTCTTCTCAAATCCCTCGGTAACACCCAGAACCATGTTAGCTATCAGAGAACGAAAAAGACCATACAGTGAGAGAGTCTCTTTCGAGTTATCAGCATTGGTCACCAGTATCTGTGAACCATCGATATTCAATCGGACCTTAGGATGAATCAGGCGTCGCAACTCCCCCTTCGGTCCCTTCACCAATAACATAGTACCATCAAGGGTAATTTCTACCCCTTTTGGCACCATAATCGGCTTTCTACCTACCCTTGACATCCCCTCTACACCCTTTACCCTAGATCTGCAAAATCCTGACTCTCACTACCAAACCGAGCAAATAATCTCTCCCCCTATTCCCATTTTTCTTGCCTCTCTATCGGTCATTACCCCCTTAGAGGTTGATACGATATTGATCCCAAGACCATTTAATACCTTAGGAATTTTCTTACATCGTGTATATACCCTGCAGCTCGGCTTGCTTACCCTTTCAAGACCTTTAATAACCGGGTCTTTGTCCTCTCCGTATTTCAGGTAGATTATGAGACGATCTTGCTTGTCATCTTTGATTATCTTGTAGTTTCTGATGTAGCCTTCAAATCTTAATATCTTGGCTATATTAACCTTAATCTTTGTGCACGGGATCTCTACTTCATCGTATGAAGCCATAATCGCATTTCTAATCCTGGTGAGGATATCAGCAATAGGATCAGTCATCGTCATCCTTTGTCTCCCTTACTACTCTTCTACCAACTGGATTTAGTAACTCCTGGTATATCGCCTCGTGAAGCCAAACTTCTGAAGCAAATCCGACAAATTCCAAATCTTCTCAAAAAGCCTCTGCTTCTGCCACAGAGAGGGCACCTGTTATACCTGCGAACGAAAAATTTTGGTGTTCTCTTCGCCTTTGCAATCAAGGATTTTCTTGCCAAAACAACCCCTTTCTCACCTCCGAAATAGCAATCCCATCCTCCCAAGAAGAAAACGAGCTTCTGCATCTGTTCTGGAGGTTGTAACAATAGTAATATTAAGGCCTTTTATCTGATCAATTTTGTCATAGTTGATCTCTGGAAAAATAATTTGCTCCTTAATGCCGAGTGTAAAATTACCTCGACCATCAAAGGCCTTATCTGATAAACCTCGAAAATCTCTAACTCTGGGGAGGGCTACATTAAAGAGCTTATCTAAAAAATAGTACATCCTCTCCCTTCGCAGGGTGACCATACACCCAATGGGCATCCCTTCTCTCAGCTTAAATCCCGCAATGGACTGCTTAGCTCGGGTAACCACAGGTCTCTGAGCAGCAATAACTGCCAGTTCGTCAACACCTGAATCTAGTACCTTGATATTGTGTATTGCCTCACCGAGTCCCATGTTGAGAACCACCTTTACAAGTTTTGGTACCTCCATGATATTTCGATAGCCAAACTCTTTTATAAAAGCCGGTACGATTTCTCTGACATATTTTTCCCTTAACCGAGACATAGCAAATAGTTGGTTTAATTCGTTTGATTCGTTTTACTGGTTTGCATTGCTCACACCACAAGTAACCGAGCGTATGCACTTAATAAGACAAAGGGAACATAGTGTTACTTGTCTAAAAACTCCCCGCACTTTTTGCAAAACCTGACCTTGCTGCCATCCTCGAGTACCTTGTTACCTATCCTTGCTGGCTCGGCACATTTGCCACAGACAAGCATAAGGTTGGATAGACGAATGGGGGCCTCTTTTTCAAGAATACCACCCTTACTGCCTTTACCTCCAGCCCTGGTATGCCTTTTGACCATATTTAGTTTTTCTACTATAGCCCTTTCTTTTTCGGGAATCACCTTCAAAACCGAGCCGATCTTCCCCTTTTCTTTGCCAGCAATTACCATTACCTTATCATTCTTTCTTATGTGAAACTTCTGTTTGGCCATAATAGATACCATTGAAACCAGTTACAGCACCTCAGGGGCAAGAGAGATTATCTTCATAAACCTTTTTGCCCGCAACTCCCTGGCAACAGGTCCGAAAATTCGCGTTCCAATCGGCTCATTTTGTGGACTGATTAATACCGCCGAGTTTTCATCGAACTTGATGTATGAACCATCATCCCGCCTAATCTCCTTGACTGTTCTGACGATAACCGCCCTTAAAACATCACCCTTCTTTACTTTGCTATTGGGCAAAGACTCTCTAACAGATACCACAATGACATCACCTACTCGTGCGTATCTTCTCCTTGTGCCGCCGAGAACCTTTATGCAGTACAATTTCTTGGCACCCGAATTATCAGCCACATTTAATATTGTCTGAGCCTGGATCATAGCAATTATTTGTTTTAATAAAAAACCTGGTGCTGTAAAACCTATGGAAAATAGAAGAAACGGTCTACTAGTCACCTGTCTCCAAGATCTCTAAAACTCTCCATTTTTTCAACTTACTCAAAGGGCGGGATTCAATTATTCTCACCTTATCGCCTGTCTGACACCTATTGTGGGGATCATGTACCAGATATTTCGCCCGGTACCTAATGTACCTTTTGTATTTCTTATGCTTGGCCAATCTCTCAACTAAGACCCTCACAGTCTTATCCATGTTGCTGTTTAAGACAATGCCAGTCATCTCTTTTCTTTTACCGCGTATCTCCATCCTCGGCCTCAGCTTTATCTTTGTTGGCATATTTCTCGTTCAATACCGTCTTTATCCGAGCAATGTCCCTTTTCGCCTTTTTTAGAGCGGTATGGTTACTCAATTGGCTCGTCCCCATCTGAAATCGAAGGTTAAACAACGCTTTTCTTGACTCCTTTTCCCGCTCCATCAATTCTTGAATACTCAACTCCCGTAGCTCTGCTGCTTTCACGGCGCTAGGAACTCCTCGTCAAGAATTTAGTAGCAAATGGTAGCTTATTGCCAGCCAACCTGAAGGCCTCTCGTGCTACCTCTCTGCCAACGCCTTCTATCTCATATAAAACCCTGCCAGGTTTTATCACTGCTACCCAACCTTCAAAATTACCCTTACCTTTACCCATTCTGGTTTCAGCAGGCTTCTTAGTGATGGGCTTATCTGGAAAAATCCGTATCCATATCTTGCCGCCCTTTTTCACATGTCTCGTGATTGCTATCCTTGCAGCCTCGATCTGCCTTGCGGACATAAAACCGCACTCTGCTGCCTGGAGACCAAAATCACCAAACTCAATATCCGACCCTCGATAGGCCTTACCCCTCATCCGCCCCTTTTGCACCATTCTATGTTTAACCTTTCTCGGGCTGAGCATACGATTCCCTTTCTATTCCATCTTATTGGGCCAAATCTCACCTTTACAGAGGGTTACCTTTACTCCTATTACTCCGTACGTGGTAAAGGCTTCAGCAAATCCATAGTCTATATCTGCCCTCAGGGTATGCAATGGCACCCTACCCTCTCTGTACCATTCTCTCCTCGCCATCTCAGCGCCACCCAACCTACCGCTACAGGAAACCTTTATACCCTGAGCGCCAAACCTTATGGCCGAAGCAACACTCTTTTTCATGGCCCTCCGAAAGGCCACCCGGCGAACCAACTGCATCGCTATGTTCTCCGCAATCAACTGGGCTTCCAACTCCGGCCTTCTCACCTCTTTGATATCAATAAAGACCTCCCGCCTTATTTTGGTCTCGATTTCCTTTTTAAGATTTTCTATCTCTACCCCTCTCTTACCGATGATTATCCCGGGTCTGGACGTATAAATCCTCAGCTTAACCTTGTTACCTTCTCTCTCAATCTCTATGTTGGAGACCCCAGCCTGATGAAGCCGTTTTTTCAAAAACCTCCGGATCTCCTGATCTTCTACGACAAATGAGGCAAACTCTGAACCAGCAAACCACCTGCTATTCCAGGTTCTGTTAATGCCTACTCTCAATCCTACTGGATGTACTTTTTGGCCCACCAAAGCCCCCTGCTGACGTTTCTGTGTGTTTTACAATCCTTAGGCGCTCTTCACAGTGCTATTTCTCATCAAGTATGACCGTCAAATGACTGGTTCTCTTTCTTATCCTTGCTGCCCGGCCCATAGCTCTTGGCCTAAACCGTTTGAGGGTTGGCCCTTCATTAGCAACTATTTGCTTTATAAACAGATTATCGACATCAATATCAGGATACTGGCCAGCATTGGCTACAGCGGAATTGATTAACTTGCGCAGGATAGGGGCCCCTTTTTGGGGAGCGAAGGTGAGGAGGTTAAGTGCCTCTTCAACCTTTTTTCCTTCTACCTCCCTCATAAGTAATCTAACCTTCCGGGGAGACACCCGTATATATTTCGCAATAGCCCTCACTTCCATCTCGTAACCTAACCTTACCTGGTCTTGTGTCCGCCTTTCCGCTTACTATTTCTTCCCCTTCAGGCGTGATTTCTTATCGCCTCCAGCATGGCTGTAAAATGTCCTCGTGGGCGAAAACTCACCGAATTTGTGCCCCACCATATCCTCGGTTATGAATACTGGAACGAATTTCTTTCCATTATGTACAGCAAATGTCAGCCCAATAAACTCGGGTAAAATAGTAGACCGCCTCGACCATGTCTTAATGACCTGGTGGGAGTTCTCCTCCGTGACCCGCTTTGCCTTTTTCATCAAACTCTCATCAACAAACGGTCCCTTCTTTACTGAGCGTGGCAAGCCTTTCTCCTTTCCTACTTCCTTCTCTTGATAATCAATCTATCGCTTTTTTTAGCACGCCTCGTTCGGTAGCCTTTCGTAGGAACCCCCCAAGGGGTAACTGGATGCCTCCCCCCTGATGACTTCCCTTCTCCACCTCCCAGTGGATGATCAACCGGATTCATGGCTACACCTCTTACATGGGGCCTTCTTCCGGACCACGAGGTCCTTCCCGCCTTACCCACGGAAATATTCTCATGATCTAAATTCCCGACCTCACCAATGGTGGCCCGGCAATCCAACAAGATCATTCTAACCTCACCCGAAGGCAGCCTAATCTGTGCATAGCCTCCTTCCTTGGCAACCAATTGAGCATATCCCCCTGCGCTTCTCGCTAATTGTCCGCCACCACCTCTCTGTAACTCTATGTTATGTATGTGGGTGCCAAGAGGAATATTTCTTAAGGGCAACGTATTCCCTGTCCTGATATCTACATCTGTTCCAGATTCTACGCGATCACCAACCTGCAATTTATCAGGGGCCAGCATATAGCGCTTCTCGCCATCTAGATAGTGAAGAAGGGCAATCCTTGCAGACCGATTAGGGTCATATTCTATGGACGCTACCCTTGCAGGAACGCTGTCCTTATTCCTTTTGAAATCGATGACCCTATATCTCCTCTTGTGACCTCCTCCTATATATCTGGAGGTTATCCGGCCAGCAGAATTTCTCCCCCCAGACCTCTTTATTGGTGTCAATAAGCCCTTCTCCGGCTTAGTACGGGTAAGCTCAGCAAAAGTAGATACTGTCTGAAACCGCCTCCCCGGTGAGGTTGGATTGTTCTTTCTAAGTGCCATACGGTATCCTCGTCAGACCCCCTCAAAAAATTCAATAGTCTCACCTGGGGCAATTCTTACAATCGCCTTTTTCCAGTCTGGCTTTTTCCCTACATTCCTTCCTATCCGGCGCTCTTTACCCTTAACATTTATCACCTTTACACCGAGAACCTTCACCTTGAATATGTTCTCAACAGCATTCCTAACCAAAATCTTATTAGCCCGCCTATCCACTTCAAACGCTATTTGATTGGCTTGCTCTTTTTGTTTTGTGCCTTTCTCTGTAACCAGGGGTCTTTTCAGTACCTGATAAGAATCCATCACTGAGCGAGGTCCTCCTCAACTATGCCCAAAGCAGGTTCAACAAATAGCAGATATTTGTAATGTAAGATATCATACACATTAAGGCCTTCAGCCCTGAGAAGCTTAATGTTTGGAATATTTCTGGAAGATTTCTCAAGGATCTCATCTGGTTTTTCCGAAACGATGAGAACACTGTCTGCCTTAAAGTTCTGCAAGATCTCAGAGAGTCTCTTTGTCTTAATCTCCTCAAGTTGAAAATCATCAACTACGATAACCTGTCCTGTTTTGAATTTATCGGCCAAGGCCATCCGTAAGGCTGCCTTTCTTACCTTTCTGTTCACCTTTAGGGAGTAATCTCTTGGTGTAGGCCCAAAAGTAACGCCACCACCCCTCCGCAATGGAGACGAGGCTGCCCCAACCCTGGCCCTACCCGTACCTTTCTGACGCCATAATTTCCTGGTACTCGCCCGTATTTCTGATCTACTTTTGGTCGACGCGCTACCAGAACGACGATGAGCCAACTGGCTCAGCACCACCTCATGAAGAATATCTCCTCTAATAGGAACAGCGAAGATATCGTCCCTGATATCTCGCTGCGAAATCTTCTCCGCGTCTACATTGTATATGTCTATACGGGCCATCACCCTAACCTTCTCGATCCCCCTCGAAAACTAATCTGGCTCTCTGCCGCGGGTCGGACTAACCAGTTCTCATTACCTCCACCAAGCCCCCTTTGCTGCCAGGAACTGCTCCTTTTACGAGAATCAGGTTCTTTTCCCTTATGACATCTACGACCCTCAAATTCTTAACGGTCACCCTTTGATTGCCCATCCTGCCAGGGAGCTTTTTCCCCTTCATCACCCTGCTCGGAGTTGCACTGGCACCAAGTGAGCCCGGAACTCTGTGGGAACGGCAACCGTGACTGGTATCTCCTCCGCTAAAGCCCCATCGTTTAACAACGCCAGAAAAGCCCCTTCCTTTGCTCACGCCCCTAACCATTACTCGATCTCCAACATCAAATATCTCACTCGTAATCTCCTGACCGAGCTCATAGGGTTCAAGATCATCTACTCGGAGTTCCCGCAAGAAGGTGAAGCCACCTTTTCCTGCTGCCCTGTAATGACCACTGAGCGGCTTATTCAGCCGTTCCTTTTTCCTCGGCTGAAATCCTATCTGGATGGCATTGTAGCCATCCTTCTCGGTCCGTTTAACCTGAATTATGTAACAGGGGCCAACCTCCAGTGCAGAGACAGGTATGCTTTGACCGTTCTCACGAAAAACACGCGTCGTGCCAAGCTTCTTTCCCAAAATGCCTTTGCTCATCTTTCCCTGTTCCTATAGCTTTATCTCAACATCCACGCCTGCAGCGAGATCCAGTTTCATAAGGGCATCCACTGTCTGTTGGGTAGGTTCAAGAATATCTATCAGCCGCTTATGTGTCCTTATCTCGAATTGCTCTCTCGATTTCTTATCAACATGGGGTGATCTCAAAACACAGTATTTATTAATTTCCGTTGGAAGCGGTATGGGACCGACGATCTTTGCCCCGGTTCCGCGAGCGGTGTCCACAATCTCGGAGACAGATTGATCTAACAGCTTATGGTCGTAAGCCTTTAACCTGATTCGGATCTTCTGCTTGTTCATTGCGCCCTTCTTCTCTTACTCTACGATATCGCTTATTACTCCTGCACCAACAGTCTTTCCACCTTCACGGATAGCAAAGCGGAGTTCCTTTTCCATGGCTATGGGTGTTATCAGATTTACCTCCAGAGAAACATTGTCACCGGGCATCACCATCTCTACGCCCTCTGGCAGGGTAACGACAGCGGTCACATCGGTTGTCCGGAAATAGAATTGCGGCCGGTATCCATTGAAAAATGGGGTATGCCTGCCT
>Ga0114919_10002502_pt1 | contig 14893 bp, 12 predicted proteins | sample BlataG_FD_88682 | JGI IMG/M metagenome (GOLD analysis project Ga0114919, IMG submission 88682) | Deep subsurface microbial communities from Black Sea to uncover new lineages of life (NeLLi) - Black_00105 metaG | ecosystem: Environmental > Aquatic > Marine > Oceanic > Sediment | place: Atlantic... | reverse complement strand
GGCAGAGGGCGGAGGACGGAGAACGGAGTGAATGTCGAATCCGTCCCGTCTGAAGCCGGGCCGGACCTGGACGGCATCGAACAAGGAATAACGAATGATGAAGTGAGATTGCCGCGCTCGGCTTCGCCTCGCTCGCAATGACAAAGACAGACGACGGAAGGCGCAGTAATTTACAAATTGCAATTGACGATTTACTCCGTCAAACAGACGCCGGATTCCGTTCCGTCCAAAGGCCGGACTTTCAGCACAACGGATGCCGGATTCCGTCTAAAGCCGGATCTTCGACTTCGACTTCGAGATTGACGATTTTAGACTGAGATGGAGCAAAGGGCGGTAAGTTTCGCGACATTCAGCATTTTTCTACGTACTCGTGTATTCGGCGGTAGCCGGGTAAAAGAGTGGGTGTGATTTTGCAGTCCCTGCAGGCCCAATGAAATAAAATCTTCTGGTCCTGCGGGGTAAGGGCGTTTTTGATGTAAGGGCGCCGGATATATTCGTCCACGCAGCAGGGCGGAAAGCCAAACAAAAAACCTTCAAAACGCTGCGTTTGGGCGGATTTGTCTATCGGCTTGTCGGCAAAGCGTTCTTCGTAGAGCTGAATGTAGCCGGCCGATACGCCGAAAATAGTTTCGATAACCACCTTGCCTGTCTTGACGGTTCGGCGGATTTGCTTCGTAAGCAGGCCCATTTGCTGCAAGAAGCCCAGCCCGTGGTCGTCTAAAGGTTTTTCCCATCTGCTTAACGGCTTGAGTCCTTCGCAAGTAAGCAGGGCAAGATATGCCAGCTCAAGGTCGATTTGCTTAAGAGCCGTGACGCACTGTTTGAGTTCCTGCGAGTCAAAATCCAAATGGCACGTCATTCGATTGCCTTAACGCTCAATGCGCCCGTCCCGGTCTGGGTCGGTGGATTCGAGCCATTTATCAGCAAGCTCAATAAAGTCAGTAAAATCGACTTTGCAGTCTTTGTTCAAATCGGCGGGCAGATATACCGTCCCTAAATCGCCGCAGCGGCGAGGCATTTCGAGAATTTTTGCTAAAAGCGGGACATCAATTCTGCCGCCCCCCTGAAGACTGAAAGAGCCATGTTTCATATAGTGGGCATCCAGAACAGACACACCAATAGTCAAACCAAGTCGTGGATTAACAATTTCCCAATAGTCCATATATGCCTGGAATCCACAAATTTCGCAAGTTCCCACTCCGTCAAGAAGATATACGATTTTATATGGCTCCTGTATGCCGGGTGGCGCCTGGAACTCAAATTCGGGCAATTGGTCTATCGCAACCTTGCATTGTTTGGCAAGTTCAATACCATCAGGGGTGAGGTCGTTGTCCTGGTCGGGGTCGTAGAGGTTGTAGCCCGCCGCCAGCTCTTCGCTGTCGGCCAAAAAATCCTCGTCAAGGTCGCTGGCATTTACGGGCAATTGATGGGCGTTGGGGTCATAAGGAAAACGCAGCTCAAGCGTTCTCATCAGCAGCGGCACATTGGTCCTGCCGGTATTGGTAGTGCCATCGTAACTGAACGAGCCGTGGCCCATATAATGCAAAGACAAAATGGGAAACTCGACACGCACCCCCAGTGGCGGATTGATAATTTCCAAAGTTCCCATATTTATCGGTACTCCGCAAACGAGACAGTTTTCATTTCCCCGCGCCTGGTGTTCGACTTTATAAGTTTCGTTCGGGGGTGGGTCCTCCGGGCCTATTTGCGGCAACCGGTCGATAACTTCGGCGCTGCGTTTGGCCAGTTCGACGCCGTCGGGTATTTGGTTGCGGTTCTGGTCTGGGTTGAACATTCGATAGCCAATTGCAAGCTCCTCCCTGTTGGAAAGCAGGTCCGCGTCTGCGTCTTGCGGTACCGGCAACTGATGGTCGTTGGGGTCAAAAGACAAAGTCAATTCAAGCGCTTGCACCAGAGCAGGCACGTCAAGTCTGCCCTTTCCGCTCCAGTCATCAAGGCTATGGTAAGTGAAAGAGCCATGTTTCAGATAATGCATACCCATGTCGGTGAACCGGACACGTATACCGTTTTCGGGATTAACAACTTCCCACTCGATCATCACTATATCATCTTTTCCGCACACCGCACAGGTTTCTATACCGAACGCTGCTGCGACGATTGTTTTGTAGGGTTCGTTTGGTTCCGGTTTACCGCTCGATGGGTCCCATACCGGCAAGTCGTTGATATCGGCGGCGCAGCGCTTGGCCAAATCCACCCCGTCCGGTATTTGGTTGCGATTCTGGTCGGGATTGAACGGACAATATCCGAGCGTAACTTCCTCAGTGTCAGCAAGCAAATCGGCGTCCGCATCCTGACTGACGGGCAGTTCGTGAATATCCGGCGTATGTGCAAGAGCTTTAGTTAAACTCACTCCTGCCCCTAACGTAATTACAGCGGCAGTACCAGCAGCAACGGCCCGTTGCCTGAACTTTTTACGCCGTTTAGCTTCTTGCCTGGCGTTTCTTTGATAAGCTCTTCTTAATCTTCTCATTTTTTTTTCTCCTAACAAGAGTGTCAAGCGGTGGTCAACAGTTGAAATCCTATAAGATTGTACCAAATCAGTTGGGTCTTTTCCAGAATTTTTGTATTTTTCACAAAAACGGCGGATTTTGGATGTGAGAGTGTTTTTGGCGCCGAAAATGCAGATTGGGGGGGGCCAAAGGGAAAAGTCTCTAACGGGGACAGCGTTTTTTGTCGATAAAATTGAGATTGAAGAAAAAACGTTAGCGGGACGAACGAACATCAGCTTAATTTGAGGCATATAAAGAATAGCCGCTTCCAGTCCTAAAAAGCGGGATTCGGTGTTTTCTAATTGTTTGACAAATTGGCTGATTGTGGTATAATGATAATTGATAACTGATTAAAAGCGAAGAATATTTCGGGGTAAAAGATGTTTGAGCGTTTTACAGACCGTGCACGCAAGGTTATGGCGCTGGCCAACCAGGAGGCGCAGCGATTCAACCACGAATATATAGGAACGGAACACGTTCTTTTAGGGCTGGTCAAAGAAGGCAGCGGAGTTGGCGCTACGGTTCTAAAGAACCTGGAGGTGGATATAAAGAAGCTGCGTCTGGAGGTGGAGAAGCTGGTCAAAAGCGGACCCGATATGGTTACGATGGGCAAGCTGCCGCAGACGCCGCGAGCCAAGAAGGTCATCGAGTACGCCATTGAAGAGGCGCGGTCACTTAACCATAACTACGTGGGGACGGAACATATCCTGCTGGGTCTGCTGCGAGAGAGTGAAGGGATAGCGGCCCAGGTTCTTATGAATCTGGGTTTGAAGCTGGAGGAGGTGCGTCAGGAAGTGCTGAATCTGTTGGGAGCGGGGGTGGACGACGGCCCTGCGGGCCTTGGGATGAAGATGGGTCCGGCGGCGGCCCGAAAGTCAAAGAGCAAGACGCCGGCCCTGGACAGCTTCGGCAGGGACCTTACCGAATTAGCGTCCAGCGGCGAACTTGACCCGGTAATCGGCAGAAAGAATGAGATCGAGCGATTGATACAGATACTCTGCAGGCGGACGAAAAACAATCCTGTTCTGTTGGGCGAAGCAGGAGTCGGCAAGACCGCTATTGTCGAGGGTCTGAGCCAGCAGATAATCAACAAGCAAGTGCCTGAACTGCTCAAGGACAACCGCATTGTGGTGCTTGACCTGGCGATGATGGTAGCGGGGACAAAATATCGCGGTCAGTTCGAGGAGCGAATAAAGGCGGTCATTAACGAGGTTAGAAGGGCCAAGAACGTCGTTTTATTTATCGATGAGCTTCATACACTGGTCGGAGCCGGCGGAGCCGAGGGCGCTATCGATGCATCAAATGTGCTCAAGCCCGCCCTTGCCAGAGGAGAGGTGCAATGTATCGGGGCCACCACGATGGACGAGTATAGAAAGCACATCGAGAAAGACGGTGCGCTTGAGCGGCGTTTCCAAACGATAATTGTTGACCCGCCTACAAAGGATGAGACTCTGGATATACTTAGAGGGCTTCAGGACCGCTACGAGGCGCACCACAAGGTCCGGTTTACCGACGAGGCACTTTTCCAGGCGGTAGAGCTGTCGACCAGATACATCACCGGGAGGTGCCTGCCCGACAAGGCAATAGATGTAGTCGATGAATCCGGTGCGAGAGTTCGGCTTAAGAATATGACTCCCCCGCCGGATTTAGCCAAGATAGAAGAAAAGATTGAAAAAGTGCAAAAGGAAAAAGATGAGGCGGTCAGAAACGCCGACTACGAGCGGGCGGCGGCATTGAGGGACGAAGCCCAACAGCTTCTGGATGAAAAGACGCAACTGCAGAAAAAATGGTACGAGGAGAACAAAGATAAAACCGGCGTAGTGGACACCGAGACTATTGCAGAGGTCGTCAGCAAGATGACGGGTGTTCCGCTGACGAGACTGGAGAAGAAGGAAACCCAACGGCTTTTGGAACTCGAATCTGAGCTGCATAAGCTGGTTGTTTCTCAGGATGAGGCGATTACCGCTGTGGCGAAAGCGGTAAGACGGAGCAGAAGCGGCCTGAAGGACCCGAATCGTCCGATGGGGTGCTTTATATTCCTGGGGCCCAGCGGTGTGGGAAAGACGCTGCTGGCACAAGCCCTGGCGGAGTTTATGTTCAGCGATAGGAATTCCCTCATACAGCTGGATATGAGCGAGTTTATGGAGAAGCACAATGTGAGCCGATTGGTAGGGGCTCCTCCGGGGTATGTGGGCTACGAAGAAGGGGGACAACTGACTGAAAGGATTAGACGGCGGCCCTACGCCGTGCTGCTTCTGGACGAAATAGAAAAGGCACATCCGGACGTTTACAATATACTGTTGCAGATTATGGACGAGGGCAGGCTGACCGACAGCTTCGGGCGAAGCGTTGACTTCAAAAACGTCGTCCTTATTATGACCAGTAACATCGGCGCCGATTTGATTAAGAGCCAGTCCGGCTTTGGCTTCGGCAAGAAGGGGCCTGAAGCGAACTATGAGAAAATGAAAGAGATTCTTCAGAAAGAGGTGGAGCGTCAGTTCAGGCCTGAGTTTTTAAATCGAATTGATGACACGATAGTCTTCAAGGCATTAACGAGAGTAGATTTGCAAACTATCGTTGACTACGAGCTTGCGAAGGTGTTCAAGCGATTGTGCGAGCACGGGTTGAAACTGGAGCTGACCGACCAGGCGAAGGAATTTCTCATCGACAAAGGTTACAATCCTGAATTTGGGGCCAGGCCTTTGCGAAGAGCAATCGAGCACTATATAGAAGACCCGCTTTCGGAAGGCGTGCTGGCAGGCAAATTCAAAAACAAAAACCTTATAAAGATTGATGTGCAGGACGAAGAGCACCTGAAACTTGAAGGTCTTAAGGTAAAGTCCGCCCCTGCCGGCGACAAGCAGGACAAGGAAAGCAAACACGCCGTCGCACAATCAGAGTAGCAGTGGCGTACCTCCTATTTCGTATCTTGCTTTATGGACGCTACTGTTGCAGCGTTTCAATTTCCATCTGGCTTTGCTGCCGGGCTAACAGTGTCTCGAATTCCTGCTTGCCCATCCATTCTGCGCGTCCATCATCTTTTAGCACTGCGCCAAGCCTTAGCACGATATAACCTTTGCCGACCAGTAAAGAATGGTAATTTCTTTCTGTGTAAGCTAAAATCTCATCCGGGGTTGATTCAAAGTCGATCCACCTGGCTCTATACTGCAAGTTCCCGAGCCGAACGTTCCCCGGCAGATTTTCCCTCTGCGTATCGACCCAGGATTTTGAGGGCACTGAGCCGTGCTCATCTCGGTACTGCTTGATCTCTCGGCGGAGATGCTCCATTGCCCGCATAGCCTCTGAGCGGTTGACGAAATCCTTGAAGTTAATCATTGCCACGACCGCAATAGCCGTAATGACTATTACGGTCGCAAAATCTCTTAATATGGCTTTTTGTCGTCTGTTCACAATTCAGGTTATCGGGGTATCAGGGTATCAGGCAGTGGGCACCAGGTTACCAGGATATCAGGGCAAACTCACCTGATATCCTGATGTTCTGATATCCTGCCTCCTGATATCCTGATATTCTGATGTCCTTTCTTCTTTCGCTTTATTTTTACTTTGCCGTTTTGAACCCCGCCGTTATTCCGGACGGCCGCATCTCGACCCAGGCCGGACGCCCCGGAACGGCGGGGTGAACGAGTAATTTACCTTCTGCGAACAGTTTTATTGCCTGCGGATATGCAATACATTCCTGCTCAAAAACCCTGGCGGCGAGTGTTTCCGGGGTGTCGTTGTCTTTGACATCGCAAGGGCGCTGGACAATTATAGGCCCTTTATCATATTCGTTTGTGCAGAAATGCACGGTGCAGCCGCTCACTTTGCAGCCGGCTGCAAGAACCTTCTCGTGGACGTGATGTCCCCACATACCTTTTCCGCCGAAGCTTGGCAGCAGGGCAGGGTGTATGTTCATCACGCGGTACTCGCCCCGCCCGTCGGACGGGCGTGGTAAATATCGAGCGGGTATTTTCCAGAGGCAGAGCCAGCCGCCCTGGACGACGAGGTCAACGTTTGCAGCGACAAGCTCTTCTTCGATGCGTTTGCTTAGCTCATCGATGTCGGGAAAGTCTTTTTTGCGAATGATTTTTACGTCGAGTCCGGCGGTTTTCGCCTTTTCGACGCCGGCTACGGTCGAGCGTGAGCTTATCACGACGGCGACCTCGGCATTTAACCGGCCCTTATTTATATATTCGAGAATATTCATCAACGTTGTGCCTCCGCCGCTGATTAGCACGCCGAGCCGAGTCGGTTTTTTATTTTGTGCGGGAGGCGCCGGTTCGCCCTCAACCCCGTTAGAGACTTTTTCCTTCGGAGCTCTAACGGGGTCAACGTCACGTCCGAGATTTAATGCCCGGTTTACGAGCTTGTCGGCATCTTTGTTTTTCTCTCTAACGATGTGCCGAACCTTCCAGCTTTCAAAATCACCAAGCAGGTCGACGGCCTGCCGGAAAAGGGGCCTGATTTGCTCGCTTTTTACCTTGTATTCGCCATTAACCTGTTTGACGAGGAGCTCGCTGTCACTAAAAACCATTAGCCGTTTAGCACCAATTTGTTTTGCGGCTTCGAGTGCTTTTATGATACCGGTATATTCGGCTACGTTGTTGGTAGTCCGGCCGATGAAGAAAGCCTTTGCCTGTAATTGATTTCCGGCGTGGTCGGTTAAGACAAAGCCGGCGGCGGCTGGACCCGGGTTGCCTCTGCTGCCGCCATCTACGTAAGCGATTACCTTTATTGATTTCATATTTAAGATTTCAAATTTGAGATTTGAGATTTGAAATCTCATAATCGAATCGATTAATCCTTTTCGGTTCCAAGCACAAGTATTCTTGTGCAGTTGGGACAGCGTATTATATCATCTTTGCTCATAAGCAAATTGACAGACTCGGCGGTGATGCCCATAAAGCAGCCTCCACAGGTATAGCTCCCTGTTTTGCCCTCCTGCTGGTCAATCACTGCCATCGCTTCGCCGTCGTATGTTTCGGCGACGCGTTTGAAAATCTGGAGCGGCTCGTCCGGCATGGTCTGTGCGACCTGGTCCCATTCATCCTGGATTTCTTCGATTTCGGCCTGGTATTTAGTTGCCAGGAGCTTGGTTTCTTTTCGGGTCTGCTCAAGAGTCTGTTTTTGCTCGTCTATCTGGCTTCGTATTTTTCCGCTTTCGTCTTCGTCATCCTCAATATCTCTCAACAATTCGAGAATCTGGGTTTCGATTTTGGAATTATCGGCTTTTGTCGTATTGAGCTGTGTGAGGACTGCGGCATATTCCTTGTTTGTTTTTGCGGTATTGAGTGATGCTCTTAACCTGGCTATTGCTTCATCCTGGGTCTTGAGCTCCAATTCGAGGCGGTCGGACTGGATCTTGGTTAGCTGAATCTCTTCGGTTTTGGCTTCGAGTGCATTCTGGAGGCTTCTGACTTGATTTTCCTGGATAATTACATTTCTTCTACATCTTGCAAGTTTTGCCTTGGCGGCCCGCAGGCGATTTTCAACACTTTGAAGTTTTATCAACCCATTCAATACAGGTCCCATTTATGCTCCTTCGCCGGCTCTAAAATTTTTTGTTCCTTCATTATGCTCCTTTATATTTCAGTCTGCAACAAAAATTTTATGTTTTTTCTTTTGGGGCGGCTGACTATATAATTGGTGCGTTATGAAAAAGCTGTTGAGAAAGCTCATTTGCGCCGAGACTACCGCCCAGAAGGGCGAATTGGCTGCGGCAGAGGTAATTTCAGCCGAGCTTGGCCGGTCAGGGATAGATTCCCGTATAGATGGCTGGGATGGAACGAGGGCAAACATTACCGCACAGGTAACCTCGGCCGGGCACAAGCGAGCGCTTCTATTTGCCTGTCATCTCGATGTTGTCGGGGCCGGCGAAGCAAGCTGGAAATACCCTGCCTTTGCGGCGGTCGAAAGCGACGGCAAAATTCACGGCAGGGGCTCGGCGGATATGAAGGGCGGGATTGCCGCAGCCGTTACTGCTATCGGTGAGATTGCCGATTCCGGGATGAAGCTGCAAGGTGATATTATACTTTTTGGCGCTGCGGGTGAAGAGACCGATAGCTGCGGGACAAAGAGATTCGTTCGCAACTTCAGCGGGACGGCTGAATTTATCGGCGTGATTATCCCTGAGCCGACGGATTTTGAGATTATCACCGCGCATCGAGGAATGTTGTGGCTTAAAGTTACAACCAAAGGCAAGGCCGCTCACGGCTCGACGCCGCAATTGGGGGTGAATGCGATAGCTTCGATGAAGGCCCTCCTGGGCGAGCTGGAAAATTATGAAATTGCCTTCGAGCCCCACGAGCTATTGGGCGGGTGCTCTATGAGTATCAATACAATCACCGGCGGTAAGGCGATTAACGTTGTTCCGGACAAGTGCGATATCGGGATAGATATTCGCACTTTGCCTGCGCAAAATCGTCAGGCCATTATTGCCGATTTTGAAAAAATCTTTGCGAAATTAAAGCAAAAGAATTCTCAATTCGATGCAGAGGTGTCCATTGTGCGGGAAGTTGAGGCACTGGAGACTGATTGTCGCTGTGATTTTGTTAAGGACTTTTGCTCTGCTGTCGGAATCAGTGAAACCAGGGCCGTCGGTTTTACCACGGACGGGCCTCATTTTGCCTCGCTGGGCGCGCCGGTGGTAATTTTCGGGCCTGGCAAACCGGAACTATGCCATAAGCCGGATGAATACATTGACATCGGCGATGTAGAAAAGGCGGTCGAGTATTACAAAAATATCATTTTGAAATTCCTGTCCTGACTTATGCCCTCCCGCAAAAACGAATCAAAAATCCACTTCAGCCTCCGTTGCAAATCAGCCGATTATCAAAAAGGCCTAACCATAAAAGACCAAAGAAAGTGATAGAAATAAAATGTCCTACGTTGAAGCGATTTTAGCGCTGTTTGCCATTGTTGACCCGATAGGCAATATTCCGATATTGCTCCATATTGCCGAGCACACGCCCAATGGTCAGAGCCAAAAGGCCTTCAATATCGCTGTGGTCGTCGGCGTGATTATCCTTCTGGTTTTTTCATTTGCCGGCAATGCGATACTGAACCGTGTTTTCCACATTCAGTTAGCTGACTTGCAGCTTGCCGGGGGAATATTGCTGCTGATTATTGCTATCGACCATCTGATATTCGGCTCGCTGCGTCGTTCCGTGATGGTCGAGGGCACTTTCAGTCCCTATGAGATTGGCTGTGTGCCGTTAGCCTGTCCGCTTCTTGCCGGCCCCGGTGCAATGGTAACCAGCCTGACGACTCTCGAAAGGTCCGGCCCGACAAAGGCAATAGTGGCCATCGCGGCGGTCTTCGGCATACTCTGGCTTATAATGCGGTTCATCCAGCCGATACACAGGTTTCTCGGCAAAATGGTCTGCACGGTATTTTCAAAAGTGATGTGCCTGTTCATCGCCTCGATTGGCGTGCACATGATAATGTCGGGCCTGCAGTATTATTTCACCACACCCAAGTGACACTTTAGAGAGCGTGGCTCGTGACTCAATTCACGATTTTAGAATTTGAATTGGTCTTTGAAGACGGTTTTGAAATCGTAAACATCGTTGAAATCCTCGATTGAATCGGTCGGCTGAGCGCTCATCCATTTGTGCTTTATCATCAGATAGACGATTTCACCGAAATCGCGAGTTGTTTTGACACCCCAGGTATTCAGGACCAGCATTGCCAATCTGCCCCATTTTTTAACGGCCAGCTTCCTCAGTCCCTCACAGAGCGTTTGGCCTCTGACGTGGGTGGGCTCGGTGACAATTTTTTTGACGGTGTAGCCGAGCCCCTCATAAACGAACTTGACCGCCTGGGGGCTGAATCGGCCATCCTCTCTGGCAATTTTATCGAGCGTTTTTTTCATTTCTTTCATTTTTTTTACCGCGAAGCTCGCTGAGAACGCAGAGATAGAATAGATTTGAAAACATTGTCCTCTTATTCTCAGCGGTCTTTGCGTTCTCTGCGGTCAGCTCCCTGTCAGAGCACCTTCTGTCCGGGCTTAGCTCCGGCATCGGCTGATAGCATAAAGATATCTTTTCCGCCTGTACCCACTGCCAGAATCATACCTTCGGAGAGGCCGAACCTCATCTTTCGTGGTTTTAGATTGGCGAAGTAGACCACGATTTTACCGGTCAACTCGTCCGGCTTGTATGCCTTAGCAATGGCGGCCAAGACACTTTTCTGCAGTCCGCCTACATCCAAATCCAGACGCAGCAGTTTGTCGGCGCCTTCGACCGCCTCGGCCTTTACCACTTTAGCAATTCGCAAGTCAATCTTCGCGAAATCCTCAATTGTGCATTCCGGCTTGATAGGCTCGACGGGAGCTGCCGCCACCGGTTCGGAGCTTTGAGTTTGGGTTCCCGCAAGGCGGGGGCCCTCTTTACTTTCTTCCATCATTGCATTCACCTGTTCTTTATCAATTCTTTCAACCAATCGTTCAAACTCGTTTATTTTGTGATTCGCCAATACCGTTTCGACATCTGCAAAGCTTAGTTTATCGACATTGAGAAATTTTTCCACTTTTTCGGCATATTTCGGCAGGATGGGTTTTAAGTAAATTGTCAGGATGTGCACGGCATTTATTACGGCAGTTAAGGTGGTTCGTGTTCCTTCCAAATCGGTTTTTACCGTTGTCCACGGCTGATTCTGCTCGACGTACCGGTTTGCCTCGTCGGCCAGAGCGATAATTGTTCGGACCACCGATGCATAATTAAGACCCTCGTAGCCCCGGATAATCCGGTCTTTCGCAGCGGTGAGCTTATTGATTAATTGCTCGCCCTTCCCGTCTAATCGACCAAGCCGGGAATCAAGTTTTTTTGTCAGCATCGGGCCGGAGCGGGAGGCCAAGTTTGCAAGTTTGCCGACCAAATCGGAGTTAATTTTGTTTACGAAATCTTCTGTTCTCAAATCTATATCTTCGACACTGTCGGTGAGCTTGCTTGCGTAGTAGTATCTTAAGTATTCGGGGTCGAGATGCTTCAGGTAGGTGCTTGCTTTTATAAAAGTTCCACGTGACTTGCTCATTTTTTCGCCGTTCACGGTTAAAAAGCCGTGGACGAAAAGTTTGTCGGCGGTCTTGAATCCGGCGCCGATTAGCATTGCGGGCCAGAAAAGTGCGTGAAAATACATAATGTCCTTGCCGATGAAGTGATAAAGCTCGTATTCATCGCTGTTCCAGACCTTGTCGAAATCGAGGTTGTTCTTGTCGCAGTAGTTTTTGGCTGAGGCCATATATCCGATGGGTGCATCGAGCCAGACATAGAAGAATTTGTTTTCCTCACCGGGTATTTTGAAGCCGAAATACGGTCCGTCGCGTGATATGTCCCAATCCTTCAATCCGATTTTGAACCATTCATCGAGTTTGTTTGCCACAGATTTTTGTGTATGCCCTCCGGCGATAAGGTCCTTTAATTGTTTTTCGAAGTCGGCCAGCTTGAAAAAGTAGTGCTCAGATGTTTTCAGGGTGGGCCCTGCCCGGCAGGTTGCACAATAGGGATTAATCAGCTCGGTGGGCCGATACGTTGCGCTGCAGACTTCACAGGAGTCGCCGTACTGGTGCTCGGCTTTGCACCGCGGGCAGGTGCCGCGGACAAATCTATCCGGCAGTGACATTTTGCAATTTTCGCAATAGGTCTGCTCGACGTTTCGTTTGACGATTGAGCCGGCCTCGTTCAGGCGGCTGAAAATCAGCTCACTAAAATGCTTATTTTCAGGTGAGTGGGTCGAGTAATAATTATCGAATTCAATGTGGAAGTCATCGAAATCCGCTTTGTGCTCTTTTTGCATTTGCTCGATTAGCTCCTCCGGTCTTATGCCGGCGGCGCGGGCACTTATCATAATGGGGGTCCCGTGAGTGTCATCGGCGCAGAAGTAGAGACATTGGCTGCCGCACATTTTGTGGAAGCGGACCCAGATATCGGTCTGCAGATACTCGACCAAATGTCCTATGTGTATCGGGCCGTTTGCATAAGGCAAAGCTGATGTTACAACGATTTTGCGAGACATATTTTCCCCTTCAACGACTACTGCTTTGGGACCTCTGCACTATTTTGCGTTTGGGAACCCTTCTCATCTTCCCTGGTGTCCTGCTTATTGCTCTCTGGGGTACTGTCTCGTGCGTCCCGGGCATCCGGCGCCGCATTGACGGATTTCTTCTTTGTGGGGGCAGGGGAGGAGATTACCTCAAGCTCCTCGAGGGGGACGGCGACTTTTTGGCCGTCTTTGAGCTCAACGACAACAAGCTGAGTCAATATGTGGGTGTCGACAACTTTGCCTTCGCCGGACTTGGTTTTTACATTAGTGTTCTTTTTGGGCAGTCGTTTCTTGAGCTCGGTGTAAGTTTTGTCTTCATATCGCAGACAGCACTTCAATCTGCCGCAATAGCCGGATATCTTCGAAGGGTCAAGCGTTGCCTTTTGCATCTTGGCCATTCGCATATTGACGGGCTTTAAGAGTTTAAGAAACCTCTGGCAGCAGCATTGTTGTCCGCAAGTTTCTACATCTCCAAGTATTTTGGCTTCATCGCGGGAGCCGATTTGACGCATTTCGATTCTCGTCTGGTACTCCTGTGCGATTTTTTTTACCAGCTCTCGGAAATCCACTCGGCCGTCAGACATAAAGTAGAAGATGACTCGCTCGCCGCCAAATATGTGCTCGGCATCGACTATTTTCATCGGCAGGTTCAGCTCTTCGATGAAACGCCTGCAATATTCCATCTCTTCTTTTGCGAGTTTCTGCAGGTGCCGCTCCTCATTAATATCGGCGGCAGTGGCGTAACGGACGAATTGACCGGTCTGGTCGACAGAGAGGTCGATATTGCTGTCATCGAAGTATTTTTTTATCTGGTCGCTGTTTAAATTAAATTGTCCTGCCTTGTAGGAGGTGAGCTGGCCTACGAGGTGGCCTAATTCAAGTCCTTTGTCGGTTTTTACAACGACGCGGGTGAACACTTTAGGTATTTTGGTTTCGTGGTGCTCGAAGAAACCGAGCGTATTCATCCGGCCGTAGCGAACCAGCATATATTTCTTATTTTTTGCCTGCTTGGGCTTTGTTGCTGCGGCTTTCGGCATTTCAACTACCTGCTTTACTCAATAACCAATAACAATAATTAATTATGAAACCGTTATTCTATCAGAAACGGCAAGGTTTAACAATAGCTGCTCGAAAATAAGCTTTTCGTTAACGCTCGAATCTATCCAGCGCAGCGTCCTGTAGCAATCGGCGATTTTTTCCGCGGCTTGCTCGGCATCAAAGCGCCCGGCCAACTTTTTTATCTGCTCTTTCTGGTCGAAATTGATAAGGCCTTTGTCTTCGGTGACATTCAGTTTCATTGCATCGTGCAAGGCCGATATGATTATTTGCACGACGGTCTTTGCGGCTCTTCGATTGATATCGGTCCTGCTGGTGGTCTTATCGAGGTCGGCCCAGGCGGCAGCGATCTTTTTACCTTCGTCCAAGACCTGCCCGGCCAAATCGAGAGCATCGTCAAGTTCGTATCTCGCCAGGGAGTTTAGCAATTCCCTCTTGGTTCGATAAAGATTTGCATCAGCCAGTTCAAGTCTTGCCCACTGAGAGGCGCGGCCTAAACTGCCTTGAGAGAGGCGAGCGAAGTACCGGGCCTGTTTTTGCTCGATGCCCATCTCTTTCAATTTGTCGATTATTCTGTCTTCATCTATCGGTGCGAAACGGATTATCTGACATCTTGATTTGGTAGTGGGCAAAAGCCGTTCCATGCGGGTGCAGAGCAGGATGATAGAGCAGTATTCGGGCGGCTCTTCCAGTGACTTGAGCAGCGCATTTTGTGAAGATGGATTCAGCCGTTCAGCTTCGCTGACGACAAAGACCTTCCTTTCCGACAACATTGGCCTGGTCGGCACTTTTGCAATTAGAAACTCACGAATGACATCGATGGGCAAATCAACGGGTGTTTTTTTGCCTTTATTATCCTTGGTGAATTCGAGCAATTCCTTATAGATAGAATTGAAATCGGGATGTGAGCCGGCCTCGAACGGTCGGCAGGATTGGCACGAGCCGCAACTGTCGGCGAATTGGGCGGAGCCGGTTTTTTCTATAACCGGATTTTTGCAGAGCAGCATTTTGGCCCATTCGCGGGCGGTCTTGAATTTGCCGACACCCTCAGGCCCGGCAAAAATATACGCGTGCGCCAATTTGCCGGAGGCCAAAGCCCGCTGCAAAATAGTAATTGCCTTGTCCTGACAAAAAACCTCTTTGAGTGACATAGTATAGATTAGCCACGGATAAACTATGAAACCGGAGCCTCCCGTATGGGTTATAATACGGGCTCGTTAGACGGCCCAAAGTTTTACGTGGTCGTTAAGAAACGCCACAATAACCTTTATTACAGGAGGCCCATT
>Ga0114919_10002501_pt1 | contig 14897 bp, 20 predicted proteins | sample BlataG_FD_88682 | JGI IMG/M metagenome (GOLD analysis project Ga0114919, IMG submission 88682) | Deep subsurface microbial communities from Black Sea to uncover new lineages of life (NeLLi) - Black_00105 metaG | ecosystem: Environmental > Aquatic > Marine > Oceanic > Sediment | place: Atlantic... | reverse complement strand
CTCAAACACAAGCATACATTTGGGCGAGATAGCTCAGTTAGGGGTGTCAGTATGACATCTGCTAAGAATCCCACAAGCTTTAGTAGTGGGAGTGTCAAAAGTTACAATGCAGATAAGGACAATACTTATCAGTTAAGAATGTTACTCAGGATTAAAATGTATCCTTCTTTTATAAGGGTTTTTAAGAATGATTTGACAGATGCAATCATGGGAGATTTAAAAAATATTTGTGACCCTAATAGAGCCTTTACTCAAAATACTATCATTTCTCTTTCAGGTTTGACAGGCTCGGGAAAATCTTTGACTATGGTAACAATAGCCAAAAGAGTTTTTCCTCATTTTTCTTATAAAAATATATTTTTCTTTGACCAACAGATAATTGAAAATGCTCACAAATTTAAAAAAAATACTATTTTAATCAGAGATGAGAATCCTCAGAAAGCGATATTCGGGGAGGGGTCAGTCAGGACATCATCACAATTAAATGTGATGGCTGAGACCTGTCGAAAAGAGGGTCTTAATTTGGGGTTTATCGAGCCATCTTATCAGCAATTACCAATAACAAAATTAATTCTCGAGACAATCGACATGGATATTGATAAAAGGATTACTCGAGTCGCAGTAAGAGATACTTACACAGAGGAGTATATGGGAGCAATATATCTCAAAGTTTTGGATGAGGATGATAAGGATTGGATATTATATAATGAAAGAAAAGATAAATTTATTGATGATACTAAGAAAGGAAAATTTGTCGGGGCAAAGATAAATTATAATCAGATTGTGGATGATGTCATTTCGGATACGAAATTTAAAGAATATAAAAATAAAAAAGAGCAAAGAGCATACCTGCTCATAACATACAATACATTGACATTATCAGAGATAGATACCATTTTATCATTAATTACAGTTCGATTAAGAAAAAATGAGTAGAAGGAGAAGTAAAACAGATTGTCGGGCATTTCAAGATATAAGTGTCAATAAATTTAATAAAACATGGAAAATAAAGCATAAATGTGTCATTTGTGGAAAAACTGTTGTATGCGACAGTTATAAAAAAATATATTGTGAAAAATGTCTGAAACAATAGAATTTACTCCAAAAGTAAAAATATTTGTAATAATCATAGTTTGGTTATTTTTAAGTTTCATAATAATAGATACAATAGAGAATAAATCAAAAGAGGAAAATGAAAAAATAAAAAAGGTATGTCAGCAACCTTTTTTATATGGTTGTGAGGTTTTAAAAAATGTCTCAGAAAAATGTGAAAGTGCAAAGTTCGAATACGAAAAAAAATGTCCTGATTGATGGATATTGGAAATGGGTTATATTAGGAGCATTATTAATATTCTTTTATTTCCATGCATCACAATATATTGAAAAAGATGTTTGGCATGATGAGGCATTTCAAATCCTTTATTCTCAGAAAGATTGGAGTTATATCATGGGGACAAATGATGTGCATCCTCCAATATTTAATATGATTGCAAAAATAATGGTTTGGGACACTCCTGACATTTTATCATTAAGATTTAAAATGTTATTAATCGGTTTGGGCTTTGTCACAATTTTTTATTTGATGGTTGGGCATATATTCAATAATGATGTTGCTTTTTATTCGACTGCTTTATTAGTCATGTCCCCGACTTATGCTTATTATTCAGTCGAATTTAGGTCTTATATGTTTGTATTGATGTTGATGGTTGCTCAGATATATTATTTTTGGGTTTTTTATAAGGAAAAAGAGTTTAATTATAATTATTTTTTTTTATTTTCAGTTACATCTTTAATCTGTCTTTGGACTCATTATTATTCAATACTTATATTATTTTCTGAGTTATGTTTCTTATTTTTTTATGACAGAGATAAATTTATACATCATTTTGAAGAATATTGTTTCCTGTTTGCTCTCCCTTTCCTTTTAGTGATACCTTACATAATATCTCAGATGGGGAAAATTCATTCCTTTTGGTTTAAAGAAACACATTTTATAAATTTAATATCTACATTTTTTTATTTAATATCTTTTCCGACATTGGAATTTTCCTTATTTCAATTAGTGGTCATGATTTTAGTATTGCTTGGGATAGTATATGGTATCATTGGAAAGGATGAGAGGATAATATTTTTTATATCATTATTATTAATTCCAATAATCTCAGTATTTTTATTCTCTAAAATATTTCCTTTTTATCATCATAGATATTTTCTTTTTGGAGGCATTGGAATTTTTATCTTTGCAGGATATTTTATTTATAATTTAGACCTCAAATTAAAAAAGGATTTAGGTTTATTAATATTAGGTTTTGTAGTGATTGTATTTTTTATAAATCTCCCTCTTTTTACAGATGCTCTTGATATAGATTTAAGGGACTCATCAGATTTTATGAAAGAGTATATGGTCGATAAAGAGGATTATGTTTTTATCCATGAATCGACATTCTCTCAATCTCCATATAAAGTTTATATCCCTGATAAAAAACATTATCTTTTGAAAAATATATCAAGAGAGGAATTATTTACAGCAGGAGGTTCTGTTGTTGGGGATGATGAGAAAATCAATAATCTAAGCATAATCTCAGGCAATTATTTTTATTTAACCAACACGACAAGATTAAAACAAAAATTGATATATTCAAAAGGAGGATTATATATATATGAAATTGAAAAATAATATAGTAATATTTTTAATGTTTATATCATTAATATTTTTTTGTGTCGGGGAGCATAATCTTGATTTAATACATAATTATGGTTTATGGTATAATGATTATAATAATAGGCTCGATGATATAAATGATGTTTTGAATATAAGAAAAATTACAGATTGCACATTATTAGAGAACTGTCTCAAATATAATAGGATTTATCGGGTTTCAAATGCGACTATATTTTTATCTTATGTCAGTTTATTGTTGATGTTGGGGGTTTTATTATGGCAAAGGAATTAAGTATAATCATTCCAGCATACAATGAGGCAAAGATAATCGGCAAAACTATTGATGAGATAAAAGCATTTTGTGAGAAATATTATTTCGATTACGAAATCATTGTTGTGGATGATGGTTCGGATGATAATACATCAGAGATTATTTTGAATAAAGGGGCAATCCTTATAAGACATGAAAACAATAAAGGAAAAGGTTATACAATGAGGTCAGGACTGCGATATGCTCGATTTAAGACCATTTTATTCTTAGATGCAGACTTATCAGTCAATATCAAAGAACTATTCAAATTTAACTACTTATGGCTTAAATCAAGGCAAATTATCAAAGGTCAAAGAATTCAGATGGAGAGTCAGCCAATATATCGGCTTTTATTGGGTAAAATATGGAAAATATTGGTTTTCTTAAAGATAGGCATCTATAAAGATACTCAATGTCCTTTTTTGATATTAAATGGAAAATTGGCAAAATATTGCTTAGAAATTAATATCATTGATGGTTTCGCATACGATATAGGATTTATAAGACAGGCAAATAAAGGCAGAATACCGATTACATGGGTCGATGTCGAATATTATAATCAGAAAGACTCAAAAGTTACATTCAGAAAGATAGTAAGGATGTTCTTAGATTTAATAAAATTAAAATAAAAAAAAGAAATAAAATTAAAAAATATAAGAGAATTAACTCTTATATGATTTTCTTATCCACTTTACCAAAACAACCACGACAAGAATTGTCAAAAGAGTGCTAACAGTAATCAGCATCTTTACAAGAGTGGATATTGTAGCCTCAGCGATGTCGCCTTCTGCGTAAATTGCAGTATAGTTACCCATTTAAATCCCCTCCATCAAACTCCTCGTTTCCTGACCCATTTTACAACAAGCACAAGAACGACAAGAGTAGCAAAAATGCCAAATGTTACCAGACCTTTAACAATGATGTCAATGACAATTTCTGATAAATCTTCCTCATAATAATCGGGAGCATAAGCCATATATCATCACATCCTCAATGTTAAATCTGAATCTAAGCGACTCGTCAGTCCTTATAAAAATATATATTAGTATCTTTATTTATATATCTTTTTAGTAATTATAGATATATTTATATATAACTATTGATTAACTTTTAGGTAAAAGATGGCTGTAAAATATAAACTTTCAGATTTTAAAAAAGATGTTTCTAAAAAGAGAGAGCAATTATTAAAAGAAAATATACAAAATATGAATAATGGCTCTATGGTAAAATATCAATTTAATTGTAACCAATTAATAGGGATTGAGTTTGTCATGGGGAGATTAGAGAAAACAGGATATTAAAATGTCGCAAAAACCACTTACAATAAATCTCGACCAAAAAACCTATGAGGATATTCATAAGATAAGGGGTATGATTATCGAGGCTGATGGTATCATTATTTTTAGAATGACTGAGGCATCAAGCAAACAAGCATTTTATCGGGAAGTTCTCAGGGCAGGGATAAAATCAAAACTATTAAGTTTTGCCAAAAAGGAGCAAGAAATTAAATATGAGAATACAGACAAAGATTGAGAAAAGGGATATTAATAAATTTAAAGGAGACCTTAATCCTGTTATTTCGAGTGGATTAATTGTTTTGGATATGGTCATTAACACTTTTCCATTTTTTATATTTGGTTTTTACTTTGCAACAACAAAGAGATTGATATTCTTATTATTTTTTTTCATTCTGCTTTTCTTTGATATAAAGATAATAGTGAAAAATAAAGATATAAAAATAAAAGTCATAAGGGGGTTTTAAGATGTTTGATTATGAAAAATATACAGCATTGGGGATGGATAAGGTTGTTTCGATTACGAAACTCGATACAGATGAGAATCTGACTCCAAAATTCAAGAAAAGAATAAAATGGGTCGGATATACATTTACCCCTTTTGCATTAAAGATTACTACTATCATAGTATTTATTTATATTGTGAATAAGATTTATACAGGGGCAGGGTATGAAAAGACAGTCCTTTTCCTATTGACTTTGATATTATTATCATTACGAGGGAAAAAATAGAAATATTTAAATAAACACTATGTATTAAAAAAATAAATAAATAAATAAAACAGGTTGGTTTATGGGAAAAAAACACTTATACTTATGGATGTCAATAGTCTTATTTATATGTCTTATTAATCTCATATCTATGTCAGATTTTGTTTATGGTGTAGATTTTCCCGATTTAAATATAGTTTCTTATTATTCTCTCGATAATGATAATTATACTGCTCCAAATGTATATGATTTTTTTGGTAATTCTTCTTATGATTTAGTAAATACAGGGGCTACCACTAATATTTCAGGGGTTATAAATGAGCAATTTGGTTTTTATACAGGGGATTATTTATTAAGTGCAAATGAATTTTCTGAAATCAATAATGTAGATGAATTTACACTTAATATTTGGGTGGATAATTTAAATATTGGTGGGGGGGAAGATGGTATTATTAGTTTTTATCACGATGTAAATAATTATTTTTCTGTTACTTTAATGCCTTATTTAAATAATGAAATATGGGTTTATCATTATAGTTCTACGAATTGTTATGTTGCTTTTAATTATGATTATTATCAAAAATTAAATATGCTTACAATAGTTTTTAATGGTTCAATAGCAGGTATCCATAAAATATATATGTATATTAATGGTTCGTATGATAATGCCGATTATTCTGCTGGAACTTGTGCAGGTAACATATTCCCTCAAAACGAATATTTAACTATTGGAGCGAAAAATTCAGGAAGCTACTTTTTTAATGGGGAACTTGACGAAGTCGGTTTTTGGGATAGAGCATTGACTCAAAGTGAGGTAACAGCATTATATAATAGTGGTTCGGGCTTACAACCACCATCCGATACAGTAGTTAATGAAGATATAATAGTTAATATTAATACACCATTAAATAATACATTTTTAACGAATACAACACCAACAATAAATTATAATTTTTTAAGTGATTCTATTGATACAGCGAATTGTTCTTTATATAGAAATAGCACTTATGTAAATTCAACAATCACAACAAATAATATAAATACAGATTTAAGCGATTCACTTTTAACAGATAATACTTATTTATATTATATAGAATGTTCTAATTTGACAAATTCAAATGTATCAAGAAATTATAATTATATTTTAGATTTAACAATGCCTAATATTTATGGAACTTTCCCTTTAAATGATACTCATTATAATGATTATTTTAATTATTCTATAATAAATGTTTCTGATAGAAATTTAAATAATTGTTCTGTTTCATGGAATGGAACTCGGGAATTTGATTTTTATAATGTATCGAGAACAGGGGAAGATTATATTTTTTATTTTAATTATTCTTATGATGATTTTGTTACTTATGCAAATCCATTGGGTTATGAATATTTTAATTTTACCTGTGATGATTTGACAGGGAATATAAATAGTTTTATTATTATCATATATTTTGATATGGATATACCCACTATAACTTTAAATTCTCCTTCTGATTTTGATTATCTAATATATGCAAGTGATGTATATTTTGATATTTCTTATTATGATACATATTTATGGAAAACAAATACGACAATTACAAATTTAAATAATGGTTCGATGGCATATAATAGATATACTGAGAACAATTCGATTGATTATCAATATGATAATTTTACATTTACTTTTAATGTGTCCGATTATGGCTTTGGAGACTTTGAATTTTTTGCTGAGGCTGTGGATAAACATACCATAGAAAAATGGGATATGACTCTTGATGTAACACTCATTGACCTCAATGACAAAAATGATAAATTGAATGACAAAAATGATAAATTGATTTACCACTTACCTGAAGGTAACATTGAATTTACATACCCCAAAGGCATTACTGTTGAAACCATTGTCTCGAGGGACAGATGGAGACAAAAATTCATTTATGATGATTATTCTTTGGATGAGGTAGAGGTCGAGGTAGAGGCAGACAATTTAGTTTATTTTGCCGATAGTCCCTTTAATTGTCATTTGGCTTTATATGGTAAATATTGGTATGATTGTGTCGGTTTGACTTTTAATAGTTTCGAATACGAAACAGATAAGAGAGTAAAGTTTAAATATTTTCCAAATCAGACAAAAGGATTCGATATTTCAGACTCAATCGGAGGATTAAATTATGTCAATAAGACTTTATATTTTACAATATTCAATACCTCAATCCCTGCTCTGTCTTTAAATGATTCTGCTGATTGTGATTTAACTTATACTGTCGGCTCTCTCGGGTATTTTTTTCAATTAACTTACTGTCCTGATGTGTATGTCCCCTGTAATTATACAACAGATATTTCATTGGATATTGATAATAATGTTTTTTTTGGATTGAAAGAAAATGATTATGTATATGGAAAAATAACAACAAATAATACTGATTCAAATCTCTCCTGTATTTCTTATGCGAAAACTAACGATAGTAAATTAATACAGACAAATCCGAAATATTTAAGTAAAGAAACATCCTTACTCGATTTTAGGTCTCAAAAAGATACTCGACAATTTTTTGAAATTAGAGAGGGGGTCGGGCAGGTTCATTGGTCAAAAGATAATCTTGTCATTGATGGTCGGACATATATCTTTGGAGTGGAATGTTCGACAGATTGTGGAAATGATTATACTGAGACAAATGTTACAGTATTATATAAGTATTTAAATTCCCCAATTACTCGAGGTTTTTGGGTCGAAAACTCAATGACAGGCATAATATTATTGGGTTTTGGTTTTTGGCTTTTAGTTATTGCAGGTTTTGGGATATGGAGGATTAGAAAATGAAAAAAAGACTTATACTTATTTTATTCATTTTAGTTTTTATTATTCATGTGGTCTCTGTATCTGCTCTTTATTCAAACTTTACTATCGAGGTCGATGATGATGTGTTTTATGGGTTAAGTAATGAGGATTATGTATATGGAAAAATAACAATGAATGATACAAACTCAATATCATACTGCATTTCTTATGTGAAAACCAATGATAGTAAATTAATACAGACAAACCCAAAATACAGGGAAAAAACCCAAACAACAATCAGCCTTTTCTCAAATGAGGACACTCGACAATTCTTTGAAACAAGGAGAGGAGTCGGGCAGGTTCATTGGTCAAAAGATAATCTCATCATTGATGGTCGGACATATATTTTTGGAGTGGAATGTGATACAAGTCTCGGCAATCAAAAATCTGAAAAAAATGTAACTGTCGGTTATGAGTCTGTCAATTCTCCTATTACCCGACTCGCATGGAGTAGCGAGAATGTTACTGCAATAATGCTTTTATTAATTTTCTTTGTTATGTTATCCATCGGAGGATGGGCTATATGGAGGTTTGGAAAATGAAAAAATTAATTATAATTATGATGATGTTTTTGGCTTTGATTATGTCTTGTTTTTATGTGACTGCAGTTTCAAATACCGAGAGTGATGAGTGGGGTAATATGATGTTTTATAATACTAATGTATTAGGCAATAGAGATTTCGGTGGGGCTCAAAATGCATCTGCTTGTTATCCTTTTTCAGTCAGGGAAAATGGTTATTTAGAAGTAATCGGATTGTCGATTATCTCAACATATGCTGGAGAATTTAATTTATGGATAACAGAGGATAACCCTTCTCCATATTGGCGAGATTATGTATCTTTACATATGAATTCAACAGGTATTTATCAGATAAAAAGTCAAGCCACTCCACGATGGGAAAAATATTTATATAAATCACAATTATATTATTTATGTGTTGGGACTTTTTCACCTGCTTATTCCAATGAAATAAGTCATGCCTATACTAATTATCTATATTAACCATTCGAGTTTTAATAATTCGATGGTTAATATGTATGAAACATCTTTAAAAGATTATATACTGACTGACAGTTTAGATATTCCTTTAACACAACCTCGAAGGGCATATCTTGGATATTCAGAGTTGGGTGGTGGTCATGATGCTTATACTCCTGCTACTTTAATGATATGCACAAAGCCGAATGTTGATGCTGATTTTGATAAATGTTATGGAAAATACACAAAACCAACAGGATTATATTTTCCTGTTGGTCTTTATGGCACATCATTCACAGGACAAATATTTAAATATAAACAAGAAACAGGTTATGCCGACAGTATAACATTATATTTATATGGTTATGTTGGATGGAGTAATAATTCAGTATTAAAATTTAATATCTCCAATACTGATAGTAATGGAAATGTTTATACTGTTTTAGATGATATTAATGTATCTATGGTAAATTTTTCTATGTATGCTGTTAATCATAATTATACAGAATTTACAATTACTTTTAATTCCCCTATTTTATTAGAGGAGGATGATTATTATAGATTTTCTGTAACTGCCACAAGCGACAAATTATATAGTGCAGGGAACAGGATACCAAACCAATTTAAAAGTAATTATGAAACTGAATTGGGAGAAACTCTCTATGGATGGATGGGAGAAGATACATCTTATTATCAATGGACAACCACTCTACCTGCTTTAACAAGAGATTATATGAAAGATTATGTATTTAATTTACATTTTACAACAGATGTCGAATCCTCTGACCCAACAGATACATCAGGAGTTTGTGATACAACCTGCACGACATGGGATAGTCCTTATATGTTAAAAGAGGATTTCGATGGCTCTCTTGATGATTGTGGTTGGGCTACATCCATTGATTATTGTTGGAATGATTCAATATCACTCAATACAGCCGATAATTTTTATACTGCTTTTAAGTATATGGATTTATTGGAAGATTCAGACAATAGATATTTTACAGTCAAATTTGATTTATTACCTGAGGAAATCGAAACAGGTGGTGGTATCACTATATCAGTATATGATTTTGATTATAATAGGTTTTTGTATGTTGCAATAATGGGAAACAATACTTTGGCTGTCAGATATGAGGGGGGATGGCTTACTGCTGTGACAGGACTTTCAAACACAACATCAAAAGAATATATGTTTATATTTGATTTTGTTGATGATACTTATGATATTTGGTATGATGGGGCTTTGGTATCTTCTGATGTGACTGCATCAATCGAATTTTGGAATGTTGAGTCTGCTTATGGTTTTAGGGTATCCTCACAATTATCGGAATATACATTTGAGAATTTAGAAGTATATGGCTCAGATGATGAGGGGACTCCTGTTGTTGTTGAGGTCGGAGATGATACAGAGCCTTTGCCTGATGAGGAGGACAAATGGTGTGGTTGTTTCAAGAATACTCAGCCATCATGCACAGCCGATGCAGGATGTGATACAGGAGTTTGTCTTGTGAATGGCAAATGTTCTTCATTTGATTATTCATGGTGTTCGGATACAGCAAGAAAAGTCCCAATGGTTAATGGCAATAAATGTGTGGCAGGTTGTATGTCCTCCTGTGTTTTGAATGAAAGCAAAGACCTTATCATAGGTAATTTTTTATTATTTTTAGTGTTAGTAGTGATTGTGATGGGGTTGGCATATTTAGTTTATATTTCAAGAGGGTAATTTCAAAAAGGAAAAAAGATGGCAATAATATCAGATGAGATTAGATGGATAATAGATTTTTTTACTGATAAGTTCCCGAAACCATTAAAGTATCTTTTTTTTTTATTATTGTTAGTCGGAATAGTCTCTTTAATTCCTTTTTTATTACATCTTATGGGGTTTCATTGTAATTCTGACTTAAATGTTGTTCAAACATCTCCATTAAAAATAATTTCAAATATAAAATTAGCCTTTATGGGAGAGGGAGAAATAATAAATACGAGTTCTTATATTCCTGATACTTTAACATCACAATCTGAATTCGTGGGGTTAATATCGATTCCGATTGCATCCTGCCGATATGTAATTTGTCAAAATGGGAGTTATTTTTATTGGGAAAATGAAAATGAGTGTGATGGGGCATCTTTGATGAATCCATATAATACAGTTCAAGCAACATGGTCAAGATGCTCAACCTGTTCGGGAGATATTAATGAAACATTCATAAGAGGCACTTTTGGGGCATCTGAGACTACTTATTTATGTTTTGGCGATGCACAAAGGATAAATGAATCAGACATGAGTTGGTATCAAAAATGGGTTTGTGATGAGGATAGATGTATTCCTCCATCTCATTATTATTATGAGTATGACACAGGAACTTATGATTGTCTCGATTTGGATATTTGTGGAGAAAATTATACAACAGTTTTATCAACAGTAGATGATACTATTGATGAGGCAGAAGGACAGTTATTATATTCTGAGAATGATGATAAAAATTCCATCAAAAGAATTGCTGAGATAGTATGTAATGAGGAAATGACTCTGACTTTAACTTTTTATACAATCCCAATTTTTGATTATAGGCTTTGGGTATTTTTATTTATCATAATAATTTTAGCAATGTTTTTATTCAAATTAAAAAAATCATAAATGATAAAGGAGGATAAAATAATGATAAAAATAATAATAAGTATAATTATATTGGTGTTATGTTCTTTTTTTGTAGTGGCTCAGTTAAATCAACCTATAAATAAGCCTTTAAATATTGATACCAATACTGAGCAGACAGAATTAATATTTAACAAGATGGAACAGGACAATCGCAACATCGAAAAATACATCACAAAAGAATTAAATGACCAAAGAACAATTTTTTTTACAGAGATGGATGATAGAGGGAAATATTATGAGGAATTATTTAATGATATGGTAAGGACAGCGATATGGAAATTAGGACTTTTATTCGGAGGTATAATATTTTTTTCCACATCTTTTAATATGATACTCAGGCTGAAATTAGAAAAAAGGAGATTTAATAAATTAAAAATTGCAGTCAAGGATTCAGTCAAAAAGGATTTAAATTTATATCAAAAACCAAAAGGAAATTTTCAACAGCAAGATACATTCATAAATGATAAAAATGCAAGAGTCGATACATATAATATTCCTCCTCCTCCTGCTCCTATTTCGGCTACCCCTGAATTAAAAAAGAGCAGGAGAGAGAGGAAATTGGAGAAAAAAGAACAGATTTTCTCAGAGCAGTTAGAAAAAGTAAGACAACAAAAGGCAATTCTCAATATGGTTTCGCAACCGAAAGAAAGAGGATTGCCTGTTTCTCCAATTTCGCAATCGAAACAAGAGTCGGATTTTGAATATAATTTTGAGGTCAATTATAATGAGTGAGGACAAATCAGGAGGCAAATGGAGTAAAGTCATAGTCATAGCAGTAATAATAATCATTGTCATTGGAGTTTTAATAGGTCTGCTTGTTGGGTTACAGAGCCTTAAAACCTTTTTTATATGGTTTTTAGCACTTATTCTTGTCGCTTGTATAGTATTTGGTCTTATATATTTATTTTGGCTTATATTCATTAAAAAGGAGTATAAAGACATACCTGCAAATTATAAGAAAAAACTGATACAGACTGCTCTGCTCATGAAAAATGATATGCTCGGAGATTTATACCTTTCAGGAGATGTGAAACATAATAGGATTAAGTTAGGGAGATTCAGGTATATGAGGATTATGTTACCAAAAGCAGTCACTCAGGTCAAACAATTAACCTCAGCATCAGAGGGTTTTAATCCATTAAAAAAGACAAAAGAAATATTAAAGACTCAGCCTGTCCCGATAGATTGTTTTGTGATTATGAAAAATACATTGATGGAAAAATTATTTGGCAATCCAATATTTATTCTTGTCAAACCACAAGACCATAATTTCTCATCTATATTCAATGATGTAACATTAAATGCTTTTAATTTAGTCCCATTAGACAGCCAATTTTTTACAATAGATAAAAGAAATTTGGATGTTGATATAATAAAATCTCTCAGCACAAATTACATAAGAGAGGTTGTATATGAGATATTCAGGGATTTGGATAGGCTTGTCAAACAATCTATCAATCTCGACCAACAACATTTAAAAAATAAAGAGAAAGGGATGGAATTTCAAATTCCATCATTCCAAAGTGGAGATGAGAATGACAGAAGATAACTCAAATTCATTCAAAGAACAAAATGACATATTAAAGAAATATGGTCAGATACCTTTTGATGATGTTGATGGGTTACTTAAAAGTATCGAGCATAGTATTCCTTATTATGATATGGAGCAATTTTATTTATATGAAATCCATAGACAAATAAAGATATACTCAGGCATGATATTTTTAGCCTCACTCATGATGGTATTTTCAATTTTATTATAAAATGCAATGTCAAGAATGTAAAACAAATATCAAGATAAAAGATAGTGCTAAATTTATTTCCTTGTTATGTGATTGCAAGATGTCAATATATTATCCGAGTGGATATTTTACCACAATACCAAAGGAAAATTTTAAGAAAGGATATAAAAAACAATGATACATAAAAAATGTGGATTCAGGGAAAAAATCAAAGTATGCTCATTCAAAGCAGAGGATTGTAACTCAAAAGAATGTGACTTTTTTGACATTGAGTTTAATACTAAAGCAATATCAAAACAGATTAGATTAGAACAGAAAAGGGTAAAAAAATTAAGTGTAGAGAAAGAGCAGACAAAAGAGATAGAAAGAAAAATTAAAGACATTGTAACAGGAGTTATTTATCTCACTAAGGCTTATACTTATCTAAAAAGGACATCGACAAAATGACATTAATCAGACCCTCATTTGTGGAAAATCTTTACAATACTTTTTACAGTCTTGAGCCTGATAGGATGATGTATTATCTTTATGTTGTAAGGTTATCAAGGTCAATATTTTTATCATTAGGTTTTGCGAATAAAGTAAATCAAATGAATCAGATTATAAGAGAGGAAATAGAATTACCTCTTAATTGTGATTTTGTATCATTAATCCATGCCTTTTATAATCCTAGATTCTTACATTCAAAAAGTGCTTATACAAAAATAGGAGACCATCTTGATTATAAAGAAGTCACAAGATATGAGATAATGCAAAGGCTTGAGAAAGTCAAAGATTGGATTTATGATGAGGTTACAAAACTCACTCCATATATAAGATTTACAAAAGGGAGTATGGTCATGACATAAAAATAGAAAGGTTTAAATAAAGATGGTGTATAACTGATACTTAGGTCATTTGATAAACATACACTTTCTCCTGATAACTATAAAAAAAACAAAGGTTGTGGTTTATATGAAAAAATACAAAATTTCAATATGGTTTTTAATTTCTTTAATGATGGCAATGTCAGTTTTATCTGCTGTGCCTGTGATAACCTCTGTCTCTCCTGTTATTGCAAATACATCAACATTTGTATCAAATGCAATATCAATTCAAGGATATTCAAATGATGATAATAATCTTACAAATGTAAGTTTTACATTTATTCAGCCGAATGGTTCTACTTATTTAGAATATACTAATCTGACTGCTTATAATGATAATTTAACATGGAATCTTTTATGGAATTTGACCAATGCAGTAGCCTATGGAGAATGGATGATGGATATTGTTGCTATGGAGGAGGGAGGAACAGACACAACCCTCGAGATGAATTTTACTGTTACAAATTGCACTCCGACATGGGCTTGTTCGGGATATGCCTCATGTGAAGTTTCGGATACGAAACCCTGTAATTCAGTAATAGATTCAAATGGTTGTAATGAAGTATATGGGGGGTCTTATTCAGAATTTACAAGAGCCTCATGTGATTTTTATGTTCTTGATTATGTTGAAGAGGACTTACCAGAAGTGGTAATGAATATTATGGTCACAGGATTGATATTAATTCCACCTTTCATAACTGTGATTGCCTTAGTGTTTTTAACTATTTTTGTAAGGAAATCATTTAAAAAATAATTAATAGGTGTTTATCATGAGAAAAGGAAAAGGTAAAGGTAAAGGTAAAGGGTATCATAACATAGTCGGCAAAGACCCATTTGTGCATAGTCAAT
>Ga0114919_10002500_pt1 | contig 14901 bp, 12 predicted proteins | sample BlataG_FD_88682 | JGI IMG/M metagenome (GOLD analysis project Ga0114919, IMG submission 88682) | Deep subsurface microbial communities from Black Sea to uncover new lineages of life (NeLLi) - Black_00105 metaG | ecosystem: Environmental > Aquatic > Marine > Oceanic > Sediment | place: Atlantic... | reverse complement strand
TAAAAATCTAAATAAAACTTAAAAACCACCTATTAAAAATTAAAAAAAAATAGAGGAAATTATTATGGCAAAAGACAGCAAATTTATGAAATGTCTTCCTTATATTATACTTGTATTGATTGTTATTGGAGGGGTATCCTTCTATTTCGCTCAATCGTCCGTTCCACCTGCGCCAACTCCTGCGGTCGCAACTTCTTCTGTTTCTATGACAGATTGGACCTCCAGAGAAGACCTTGGTGAACTTTGTCCTATTACAGTTTATGGCGATAAAGGAGAGATCACGGAGACCGAACATATATACGATATCACGTATTATGAGGCCGTTTCAACAGAGGTAATGCCTAACGACTTCAGTAAAGACCTTTCTAAGTACGAGTACATTTTAATTCGAACTAATCCGGACGAGGCAACTGACGGTTGGTGGACAACCTACGATTATCTGTTTAAAAACGACTTTAAAAACTTTGATTATCCTTTATATGCACACCACGAAGCAACTGACCTTTACGGAAACGTCTTAGATGTAGTTGGTGGCGACGAGTGGGATAGAGCTGCTGACGGAAATTACACCATTCCAATATGGTATCCTACTGTTACAACGACCGAACGCCATCGCGGAAAGTATTTTGATGTTACAGGCGATTTAGCCGATTTATCTGCAGTTACGTTAGCAAAAATAAACAACGAGAGATACTACCGAGACATGCCTACGCTCTTTAGTTTAGCTGACGACGTAGCAGATCACACTAAGATTGGAGATTACGCAATGATCACCGAGACTTTTACAATTGAGATCGATTTTAACGAAACGATTAGTTCAGTTGATGGCAACGCGGCTCAAGTGAACTTTACAGCCGATTGTGTCTACGATTTCTTAATCGAAATCGACGACGATGCGTTGTATATTATCACAACTGAATCGTGGAACACTATAAACGGTAATTTTGAAATGTTCTTTGAAATCACCACGGCTATAAACATTACATGCTCAAGCGTAAAAGCGGGTAGAATAGTCATCCCTAACCGATTCTTCAACGACCCCGGTACAGTCTTTACTTCCTTGCAAACTTTAGCGTAATCAAACAATTTCAGGTGATTCAATTGAAACGAAGTACTAAAGCGCAAATATTGATAATTGGGATCGTTTCAATCTCATTTTTAAGTTTTTTTTTTTTTGGACTTGATCCGTTTTATTCCGATACTTCAAACATTTACATAACCGGAAACGACGTTGTAAAGAACTTTCAACTCGACGATTTTGACGGAGACGCTATTACAAATGGGAAATTAAAGTTTGAAGAGGGCGCGTTTTGGACTACAACCCCCGACGATGTTGAGTTGCTCGTAGTGTATGAAGAGGGAAATCAAACTTTTCTGGAATACAGAGTCGCAATGAGGAACAAAGTCAACATCTTCACCAACGTTCGCTTAGACGACGCAGTAGAAACCGATTTAAACGTAGTTCCTGAAGTAATCCCCGTTGGATATTACAGACACATAGCTTTAGCAGACTGGGGTGGCGGAACGAGAGTATACTGGGACAGCGATTTAACTTGGTATCATTACGATTTCGGTGACGTTCGAAGTCATAACATAGCAAATAATTTATTTTCAGGCGATCTGAGAGCCTCTTTTGATATTAATCCTTCTCCGTTACCGGATATTTTTACGGACGAACAAGGCCAAACTATAACGAAGGAGTTCGATTACATCGCTGTAGACGCTTTATACGTTTCTGATTCTACCTGTGGGTTGTTAAGTACAGATTTACCGGAAGTAGTTGGACTAACGCCAGCAGAATACGACCAAATCGAAAGAAACGATTATAACGGGGGGGGTAAAGGGGGTACGATGACAGCAGATACTGATACAGATAAAAATTACGATCATTTATGGGACCCAGCCATTAGCCTCGGTCCTACGTTTTACGAAACCATTGAACCAGGAATTCTACCTATGTCGGTTGGTGCTTCGTTAAATCCAACTACGAAATCAGGAGCCCTTATTTGGGACCCTAAAATGCGATCCGAATCGATGACCGATTGTCAATTTACTTATCAACTTGGGGCCTTGTCTCCTTTGGTATATCAATACTTCTCTACACTAACGTATTACGAACAATCAATAGTAGTTCAAGACTATTGGCAAGACCTCTTCGTGTTGAGTTCCCATATTGTTACAAACATTGACGAGATACAATCTGCGACGCGACCAGTTGCACTTCACGTGACAAATCGATACGTTCAAGCTGAAATTACCATCGTTTTTAAACTGTTCACTTCGTTTACTATAACGCCTTTAGATGTAGACGAACCAGAATTAGAACCCCCTCAAGAATATTATTGGGATTTAATCTGGGCCGCAATAGTTGATAGCTTTGGAGGCGGAAACGTGTATGGCGAAGGGATTACGTTTGGAGGTCTTGCAGATTTATTAATGATTATAATCGTTATTGTAGTTATTATCGCAGGAATATACCTATTTATTCAATTTGGAATGCCATTGATCTTATCAAAACAAGCGAGTAGCGTAGTAAAAAAACGACATTAAATGTCGTTGAGAATACGACTAAAAACTTTTTTTTATTCTCAATAAAATTTTTTGTAAAAATTACGATAAGAGTTTCACAAACATGAGTTTAATAAAAAAGGTTGGAATAATAGCGTTGGTTTCAGGAGCTATTGCAATCTCGATTTATTACGCGTGTTTTATAAAAAATTGGTGATGTAGAAAATGAACAATAAACAGAATAGAACTGTCGTTTGCCTGTGGTTGTTCGTTTTCATGCTTTCAGTTTCCGTTTCTACTTCTTTATTCTCTAACTATAACAATTTTGATAACGATGTTGATTTAGAAACATCTGGTATAAACACTCTATTCAACGGAAAATCGTATCCTTTTGAACTAAGTGATGTTTACGACGATGCAAACAGCACTAAAATTTACACCAACGCTTATTTGCAAACAGAAATTTATAACAACACTATATCTGATTGGAATGGAACTGTTGTTGAAGACGAAGTTTTAGTTGTAAACAACACCAATTACAAGAGTCCATCTAACACTGATGTAAGTATGATTGATGGAACTTTTGACGATACTGACAATATGAGAGTTAACGACGATTCTAACACAGAATTTACATCTGCTGGTGGAGGAGAAACAACTATATATTTAGATCCTGATGGAGATGCTGGAACAAATCAATGGTCATTTTTACCTGGTCCTAATCATTTTAATGGAATAGACGATGGCGTAAGAGAACCAACTGTACCTACTTATTCAGGCGATTATATTTCGGCTATAGATGGAGACGAAAATCAAATCGAAGATTTTACTATGGAAACTGATACAGTTGGAGTAGTCACACAAATTACGCTGTGGCATTATGGTATGGCAACAACTGGAGAAGATTGTTTCAACGATATTCTTGTGGGTGGAGGTTGGCAAGGTTATCTTCTTTGTGGATTTACGACTTCAAAAGCGTGGAAATCTCGTACAATTGTTGGGACGTGGGATCAAGCAGATATAGACGCTATACAAATTAGATATAAAGCAGATTCTGTATTAGGTACATATGAAAAGTCTGATGTTTATGCGTTGTATTTAGAAGTAACGTTTTCAGATCCCACTTATCTTAATTTCACTATAGATTTGAATTTTAACGAAGTAGACACTTCCAAACTTTTAGCATTAGATGTTTTTTCTTACCATTACACCAATATATCAACTACAATTGTAGGAAACGTTTACGATTACAATTCGGGAACTTACGTTGAAATGTTTAGTAGTGACAATGTAGCAGAAACTGAAAACTATTTCGTGGACGACACTTCTGTAAGCAATTATCTCGACAGTTCAGGCAACCTTAGAATACAGTTTAAAGGAACTAATGCTGGCGCTGATTTTAAACTATCAATAGACTACATTATGGTTAGGTTTTATTACAAGATGAACCTAATAATTTACAAGAGCTTTTCTATTAACGGCGTCTGGCGATATCGTTTTAAACTGATAGGTTCGCTTCACTACACAGACTGGACTGTGTTTGAGGTCATCAATCCATCGCCTAACTTTTACGCAATTTCGGAGTCAGATTTGACTACGAGATGGATATTGCAGGGTGCTGAAATTAGTCCTGTTGAAGATTTTCATGATGATATTAACACAGATTATTGGGATTTGGTTGATGTTTTAGAACATATTTTCCAAACATTTAATTTTGAATCTTATTTGTTGGATAATATTTCAGTTTTAGATAAATTCCAATATTCAGGAGTTTATTTTTATGTAGGAACAGAAGACCCATATGTATTTGGTATTACATGGGATGGAACATATTTCTGGGCTCTTGGATATATTAATACAGAAGTTTACAAGTACACATCAGCAGGAGTTTATACAGGAACACATTTCAATGTAGGGGCACAAGACACGCTGCCAACAGATATTACATGGGATGGCACAGATTTCTGGGTTGTAGGAAGGTCTACTGACGAAGTTTACAAATATAATTCTGCGGGAGTTTATCAAGACGTCCATTTTGATGTAGGATCAGAAGAAACAAATCCGTCAGGTATTACATGGGATGGCACAGATTTCTGGGTTGTAGGAATGGATACTGACGAAGTTTACAAATATAATTCTGCGGGAGTTTATCAAGACGTCCATTTTGATGTAGGATCAGAAGACATAGTCCCGTCAGGTATTACTTGGGATGGCACAGATTTCTGGGTTGTAGGAATGGATACTGACGAAGTTTACAAATATAATTCTGCGGGAGTTTATCAAGACGTCCATTTTGATGTAGGGGCACAAGATGGAGAAACTTCTGGTATTATATGGGATGGAACTTATTTAGGGGTTGTAGGAGTAATTACTGATAAAGTTTATAGATACGAACCAAAATATGACATTTCCAAAAACTATTTTGGTGAAGAATATACATACATGCAAACAAATACAACAGAGTTAATCTCTCTAAAAAGCGTTGATTACACAACTCATTACAACTTAAGCTCCGGAGATTATTTCGAAGTAGATTTCCAAACGAGTTCAGATTCAAAAATAAATTTAATTTTGTTAAAGGATGGAGGAGTTAACAAAACCTTAACTCTAAGCCAATCTGGAAACACTAATTTTGGTAGACATACCGCAAAAATCTCTGTTTCTGATTTTGTTGAGTTTGACCAATTAAAAATAAGTTCTATGTTTGAGGATGAAGATCATGTGAAAATTTACGATATAAAAACGAAAAAATACACTTTTACAGGAGATCATGCTGATTTTTTTGTAGGTTCTAATAGAGATTACGAAGTTTATTTAACTCCAGATGTTTATAACCTTAGAATATTTGATCCTTACGATGGAGATGTAGTAATAAACGAAAACATTACAATTCCGGCTACTGGAGTTAAACAATATTTATATGTTCCTATTGGAAAGATTCAATGCAGACTGGCTTTATTTAACATTGGTAAAGAAAATTATTTAAATTTCATAGATTATCATATTGATATAAATCGTAGTTTAAATGGCGTATATAACGATTTTCCTCTTTTAGACGATTTATTTTATGCTGATGAAGAGACTTATGTTTATATCAATGTTTCTGATAAATTTGATACTTTAATTGATACTTTTGAAATATTATCGTCATCTTATATCGATTTAGAGTTAGCCGTATATCAACTACAAATAAAAAACCTTATGGAACAAAAAACTACGCTTGATATCAATGGTTCTTACACATATCCATTGCTTTCTGGAGACTCCATCTATTTTACACTCTCGACATCATATTATCAAATAGGTTATTATGATACCAATTCTGTGTACAAACAGTTTACTATTTATTTAAGTTCTAACCAAGCGTATGAACTAAATAAATCCCAACCATGTTTTTTAATATATGCTGATCAACAAGGGAATCCTATGGGTTTTGAAAACTATAAAACCTATTTGAATGGAAGTAGAATTTACACCAGTCTTTTTTACAGGGAAATTAGAGATATTGTTGGAATTGAGATAAAAGACAGATATGATATTTCTGTTAAAAATGACACTTTAACAGTTGTTTCTGGAGTTAATGAGAAATATGTAGTGTTAACAATGCATTCTTTAAAAGTAATGAATCAACAGGAAATTTTTAATCACATAAATATAACCAGAGATCCTGCTCACTATGAATCTGAAATGTATTGGTCTGAATGGATCGCTCCGACCGAAATTATAGAGTTTAAGCTGTTTGCGGGTTATTACAAAATAAATTTGACCGACAACGAAAACTCAGGATACAGTTATTACTCTTACATGTTAAATGGAGACGACATTCTTTTAATTTCTTCTGGGAACGTAATTTCAAACGTGATTGTTAACATAGCAAATGTAAATGCCACGCTCGGCAACCAAATCACTAACGTAGAAATAAATATAACTAATCAGAATACTGCTATTAATAATTCTATTATAAGTATAGTGATAAATCTGGATAATATAAATTCTTCTCTTGGAACAATATTACTTGACATAGATACAGCTATAACAAACATTAATACTTCTATTATAGATCAAATAGTATTATTAGGAACTGATATAAGTAATATTAACACTTCAATAATAAACCAAATATTAGATATAGGTGTAGATATAACAAATGTAAATAGTTCGATAATAGCACAACTCTTAACTCTTGGTGTGGACATAACAAATATTAATGGATCAATTATAGATCAAATAATATTGCTTGGAGTTGATGTAACAAACATAAATACATCATTATCTAATCAAATACTTGCTATTGAGGTGGATATTTCAAATTTGGACACATCCATTACAAATCAAATTACAAATGTGATTTCAAACATAACAAACGTTAACACCACCCTTTCTACTCAAATCACATCGCTTAGTTCGGACATAGTAAATGTCAACAGCTCGATTGTAAATCAAATAGTAAGCCTTGGTGTTGACATAACAAACGTTAACACATCGATTTCCAACCAGATTTTAAGTTTAAATGTTGATTTAACAAATATTAACGCATCTATTGCTGAACAGATTTTATCGGTAATTGCTGACATTAGCAATTTAGACACTGTAATTGACGATCAAACCCTTGTTATTCTTTCAGACATATCAAACGTCAACAGCACAATATTAAACCAGATGGTTGCTCTGGGTGTGGATATAACAAACGTTAACGCATCGATAACTAATCAGATTTTAAGTTTAAGTGTAGATTTAACAAACATAAATTCGTCTATTACTAATTTGCTCAATAACATTGTAATAGATATTACAAATATAGACAACGACATAGGAGCGTTCTATGCGTTTACAAACACATCTTTTATCAATTTAAACAACGTCATAAATACTTCGTTTATTTATTTAGAAAACAACATAATTTCTTTCAATCAGAGCATCTCAAACCTGGTAATCGGTGTATCCAACAATATATATTTGATAAATGGGACAATTACTACTATGATATCAAGTCTTGAAAACAACTTGTTGTTGATGAACGTTTCTATTAACACGGCGTTAATTAATTTAGATACCGTGTTAAACTTAATCGGAAGCAACATTACAAGCAACTACATTTTACTTAACAATTCTATTAATTTAACAAATCTAAACATAAACGACTCCAGAATTGCCATGATAAACAACCTGTTAATAATAAACAGTACAATATCAAATTTAATATCGGAGGTTTATTCTTCCGTGTATTTGATTAATAACTCCATTTACATGGCTGTGGTGGACTTAGGAACTTATTTAGGTGTCATAAACAACACCATATCGGGCAATCTTTCTATAGTTTTGGAACAAAACGAGTTTCTTACGGAGATATACCGAATGACCATGTTTTCGGAGTTGTTAAATTGGACAAATATAGGACTAAACACGTCTTTATTGACGTCTCAAATAGATGTATGGGAATTTGTTAACCATTACAAAAACCAATCCGTTGAGATACACTTGCGATATCAGGGTTTAATTGATAACTTAACTGTTTCTGCTCAGAACACAATGGAACAATATTTGCCGGGTTCAGGAGTAGAGTACAGGGAATGGTCGGTGACTTTGCAAGAATATGTAGGCAAATGGAAACCATTGCCCGAAGATAAAATAGTTGATTTTGGATTTTACGAAACAGAGGTTCCTTCCGATCCAGAGCCAATAACTAACACTTTTATAACCTATTTAATTGTTGTAATTTTTCTTGCTGGATTGGCGTTCGGGGCCCTAAAATTGTATTATAGCTCAAAAGAGAGGAAAAACGAAGTTCCCCCTGAATTGGTGAATTTAACGAGTAAACCTCATAAAAAAAAAATAAAGGGTGTTGTAGATAACAGGCTATAATTCGAGCGTTAGTAAATATACAAGAATGGGGTATTATCTAACCGTTTTTGCGGTAGTAATACAAGGCTATTTATGGATAAGTCATTTTCAAGATACTGACGATTACGGCCAGTATTTCGCCTACATTGCGGGGATTGAGTGTTTATTTGCTCTTTCAGGACTATTATTGTACGATGTAATTAATAAAAGAGGTTTTCATTTAAAACCAAAACACTTTACGCCTTTATCCGGGTCTCTTTTAATCCATATCGTTGTTATATTAGCCGGATTAGCCTTTATTCAGGCTACGGTTCAATTTATTCCAATGACGGTTAAAACGCCGGAAATAGCGCTCGCCGTTGTGTTTGCTGGGCCATCGGAAGAGAATTTCTTTAGAGGCGTGCTAATATCAATAATTATTATGTCTTTCTCTAAAGTTGGGTTTAAAATTAGAATTTTCGAGAAAGAAATTTCGATATGGGTATTATTTGGGATCGTCTTGACGAGCATTGCCTTTGGCGCTATTCACGCGAACTATTACAACGACTTTTCACTATTGTTAGGCACGGTCCTGTGTGGATTTTGGTTGGGGATAACGCAATGGTATTTTGACGATTTAACGGCTGCAATATTAGCTCACTTCATTTTGAATTTGATAGTAATGTGGCCAACAATTTATTTAATATTTTTTTAATGGTGATAATAAAAATGCAAGAAATTGATACAGGAACAAAGGTTAGAATTTTCATTCTTGGATTATTCGTTTCGTTTTTGGTTATTTTGATGTTTTGGGCTTTTTGGTCGCGTATACTCTACGATTTCGCTTTAGATTTATTGGCCGGAAACGATATTTTACTACTTATCATATTAGGGTTGTTGGGAATATCGTTATTAGCGTCTACGGTCGTAGGGATCATGCTCACGGAAGATATGTCGAGAAGGTCCGTGTTTAACGCCTCCTTAGTGGCCTTATTCTTCTCGTTTGTAATTGTTATAATAATGAGTTATGGATTTGTATTAGTTTTATATCCCGTCGCGTTTTCGGAATTGGAGGGTATTGACGTTGTTCTGGCGTTCCCTTCGGTAATAGCGTATTTCTCTCTATACGTGTTAAACGACGTTTTTACTATCTATATTCTTACAATTGTCATTTATTACTCGTTGTTTATCGTATTTTTGGAAACCTTTTACGAGTATAGCCCCCGATATAAAAAAAAAGACAATGTTTTACAGCAATTAATAAACATGAGGTTTTAAAGAAATGTTAGAAAAATATCATTCAAAATTAAAAATAGCAAATCAAGCGGTTCAAGCGGTCCTTTTAATAACCGTAGTTTTGATAGTAGTTTTTTTTGTTAAAATCGATATGAACGTTTTAATAATTCCAAACGCTCAAAATATATCGTTAAACGCGCCATTTTTAGCTTTAATTTTAATAGTTGTGCTATTTTTGAGCGGATTAATATTAGTAATTATTTTTATCAAAGAAAGGCAAAAAAAGGAAGTTATTCAGGTGAAATAAAAATGTCGAAAAAAGATCATAGGTCGACCGGGATGGATTATTATTATTTCATTCTACGATATATATGGGGGATGGTAATATTTTATTTTTGGAGTGATTCGTTAAATTTATTTGCTGGAACGGGTTGGAGCCTGTTTTACGATTTATTTATCATAATGTTTATATCTGGAATTATAGCAAGAGCTATAGCGTACGCTTTACTCTACTTTCCTTCGAAAAAAGCGGATGGGATTATGCCAACGTTCTGGGAGTTCACTTTTCAATCCAAAATTAACCGGATTTCGCTCGTATTTATCGTTGGCTTAGCGATTTGCTGCGTTGTTTACGCTTTCGGAATAGACCGATATATTATAGATTTCTACTTTGTAGAACAAACGGTGTGGACTCCATTAATTGGATACCTCTGCATTAAACTTGGCGCACAGGCAATTGCGTGGGCGTTTTTAAAAACGAGATGATGATCAAAATGAACAATAAACAGAATAAAGATCTAAGGATTTTAGGATTAAATGTCGGGTTATTGCTGATTTTAGGGCTAATATATGGGTATATACTCGTTAATTTCCCTAACGTAGACGAGATATTTGGCGTGCCATTTGCGTTTCAATGGTTCTTTAGCGCGTTAGCGTTGTTTTTAATCCTATTTATTTTTTATAAATTAAAAAAAAAGACGATGGTGAGATAAAGTGAGAAAAGGCCTCGATTTAATCGATTTATTAGGGAAAATAATGTTCGTAGGGATGGCCGTGATGTTCGGGCTTGCGTTTATTGTTGGACCTATTTTGTTGTTTGTAGGGTGTGGATTTTTCTTTATTTTTCCTATCCTTGAATCTGTATCAACTTTCTTTTACAAATGGCTTTATCGCAACATTGTAGTTGGAAAAGGCTTTCTGGACGAAGAGGCCGACACGTGGGAGAAATTCAAATGGAGAATAATTAAAGTTGTACCTTTTGAAAAATTACCAAAAATCAAACACGACTTATATGTGAAGAATATTGAAGAAAACTATAAAGAATTAATTAGAGATAAGAAGCTCGATAAAATCAACAAGAAATTCTTAATTACAATGGATGGAAATGCCGTACCAATAAAAGCTATCCAAAAAAAGCTATCTTTAAAAAACAATGCTGAAAAAGGCCAGATTGAATTTAAAGAAAAAGAGAAAGTAGTAGATACAGAAGCAAAACAAATAGAAGGAGCTGAAAGTCAAAATGAGTGAAGCACAAAGTCAAACAAAAACGCCTGGAGATTATTGGCGTAAAAAAGAAGAAGGTAATTTTTTTGAGAAGGCGAAAATTTGGATCAAAAGAAAGATAGTAGACGAAGTATCTTTAGAAATGACGAAAAAATTGGGCTGGGAATTAGCTCAAGTGTTTTCTTCTCATGTTTTATCGCGTTCTACGGTTAAATCGAAATTTAAAGACCAAGCGAGCGAAGTTCACGCGTATATTCTGTTGCACTATCCTAAACATTATCGTAAATTGATCTTCGATAATAGAGTAATTGACTTGGCTTGTTTATACGCCCGGAGGAATTTTAACCCCGAAATCTTGCATAAGATCGAACTGAAAGAATTGAAGAATTTTAGACTTTCGTTGATGTTTATAGAGGAAACGGAATTGAAAAACTACGCCGTTAGATTCAACAAAGTAATAATTTTTTCAAAAGAAAGTTTTTACGATTCTGTGGCGATGCAAGAAGACGTTAAATTAAAATGGAATACGTGGAAAACAACCGGAAAGAAATTATCGTTTAATCAATCTCTTTTAGCTTTTATCTCGAACGATTTACCCCTTACAATTGTTACCCATGCTCCCGGAAAGCATCATTTATTTCACGGAACAGATTTTAACGATCCAGAAAAACAACAACAAAAAGAAGAAATTTTAACCAAGGCGTACCATTCTGCTAAAGTTCAGCTTGCAGAATACGAAAAAGAAATAGACAAAGTAAATAAACTTGCTACAATGTACGCAAAACAAGCGTCAGATGCTAAGAAAATGGCAATCCGTCAAAAACACAGAGATTTCCGGGCCGAAATAAACAAAATTGACCGTGAAAAAGAAGAACAACGACGATGGGCTACAGAAAAACCAAGTCGCGTAAAACAATTAATCCCACTTTTGATCACTATAACAATTATAATTGGCGCGCTTATATTTTTCTGGATGTTTATGTCGTTTCAATCGCTCCCACCTCCAACATCACCTCCAACATCACCTCCAGAGACTTCTTCTTTCGTTCAAAACGTTTTGAATTTAATTAAACTTAGAGTGATTTGATATGAGTAAGCAAACGACCAATATCAGCGATTTAGCAAAAGTTAACGCTATTGCGTTAATGCAAAATATGTTAGAAATGACTAAAACGCATAGAGCAGAATTAGAAGAGATTGGAGATAACGCCTACAAACAACTACTTCAAAACGCTAAAAATCAGATTAGAGCAATTGCTAATACAGCAGGAAATAGCACAGCAAACGATCTTTTTATCGACGCTCTCAACGCCTACGACGACGAGCTTTACGACGAATTTCCTAACGTCGAAGACCTAATCGTTCTGATCTCAAATTGTATGAAATTATTTCGAATAGCTCATGGAAAAAGCTCCCAAGGAGAGATTCAATTGTATTATACAGCTCTCTTAAAGAGTTTTAGCGAGGTTTCAATGCAACAGAGTCCACAGTATTTCTATTTTGACCCTCACGGAGACGGAGCCAAAAAGAAGAAAGAAAGAGATCCCTTATAATTAAAATTTTAATTAGAAAAAGAGTAATAAAATGCCAAATAACGATTTTTCTGGAGCGCTCGGAAAGATAAAGAGTAATATCTATGCAAACATGAGAAATCCACAGGGATTTGTTGATTGTTGTAAAGAATTCGCTTTTATACGGAAATTTAACTCAATGAATTTTAACAACAAAATGAATCGGTTAGGAATTACAGACTTAGTTTTAAACGATAAATTCGATTTTACACATGTTTTAAGGGACGATATTATAGGACCGATCAAACTATGCGTAAATATTGTTTTTGGTATTAAAGGATATACGGGTGCCGGTAAATCGGAATTAGCGTTCAAAATCGCGTTAATTAGCCAAACAGCAAATAAAAAACATAAAAATCGAGACGTAAAGCTTCACTTGTGTTGGACAATGACCGATTTTAACGAAACGCTAAAGATTTTGAAAAAAGGAGATATAATAATAAAGGACGAGATGCCGCGTACTTTCGGGAAAGGTGCGAGAGTAGAACGATGGGCCGTAGATAACGTATTGAACACCATAAGAAAGAAAGAAAATACTTTTATTTTCGTAGACCCTCATAAAATAAGCGTTGATATATGCGACCTTTATTTAGAAACAGCCGGCATGAATCTCAAGACGAGAACAAATAGATTTATGATTTTAAACGAAGATAAACAATATTTTGGACATATTTACGCTAAACTACACGATGACGAGGAACTCCGAACCTGGTACGGAATAGAAAAAGATAAATTTATCGAAAAAAACAGTAAGCTAGGAGGCCGATTTAAAGCAAACGTAATTGATGTTAAATTAGAGCAAGACGAATCAAGGGAAGAATTAGATAGATTAACTGAAATAATACGAGAGCTATACGCTCCAGTCTATAAAATCAAGGAAAAAGAGAGAAATATCCACATCTGGAGATTATATAGAGAACAATATAAAGACAAAGAAATAGCTGCAATCTTTACTGTAGGAATAACGACCGTACGAAGGATTTACGAAGATATAGACGCTCTTTTATAAAATATCTTTCCTCCTGATAAAAGGACCCTGAAAAAAAATTCAATTTAATCACCAGAAATCTGGTATAATTTTTAGTGTTATTTATATCCAAAAAAAAGAGTCATTTTAAAGCCAAACTAGAAACGATTTTAAAAAAGTAGTATAAAACTATAGAATAAGAAAAAAATTAAAAAAAAATTAGAAAAGAGTTATGACATCAAACATTTGATTTGATTCTCTTTTCTTTTGAATTTGCTCTGCAGTATAGAGATTATGGCATTTATAACAATAACCATTCCCACTATTCCACAGATATAAGGAATAGGTTTCGCAAAACGGACAAAATTTTGACATTTTTTATATCACCTAAAAAAAAATTAGAAATTTAGATTTCTATAATTCTTAATTTTTTGTTTTAATTCTACTATTTTTTTATCGACATCCTCTTGATTTTCTGTTAGAGTAATTCTAACTGCGAAGACTTTTGATGGGTTAGGTTCAAAATATCTTTTTAAAAATTCAGATATCCCTTCACTCCAATAAAATGCCTTATTATTTGTGTCTAAGAAGGCCTTAGCAAGTTCTAGCGCTTTTTTCTTTGTATAGAACGTTAAAACATCTTCGTCTTCAGGAGTCATATCACGAATCTGTAATTTTACCCGATAACTGTTTTTTTTCCCATCGTTGCTTGCTACAACGGTAGAAAACCTTTTTCCTTCGTGTTTTGGAAGAACCCTACACCAATCATTGAAAATTTCCTTCTCAACGAACGAGTAATATCTCTCTGAGATATCCTCTAATTGTTCGCCAGAAAGATGTTCTCTTAAATTCATATTGGCACTTGTGAAATCAAAGGAAATATCTGCAATCAAGTCCTCTTTCATGATGTTCTTAAGTATTTGATAATTATTTTCGCTTTGATCCATTTGCTCTAATGATTCAAAAAACTCTTGAAAATTCATATTTTTTTAACCACCTTTTTTTATTTAGTTTGTAAACTTTTGTTTACAATATATTAAAATCGTTCTTTACATTTAAATGTTTGGAGAAAAATACCACTTTTATGGAAATTTATTCAATTATATTATAATAATATAAGTGTTTTTTAAAAATGCCGTGTTGCCTTTATTTATTAACTTCATTAGATGTAACAGGATTAATATTATACGCTAAATTCCATTTTCCCAGCATTTTTTACCGTTTTTAAATTCTATTCAAACGATAAAATAAGAGAAGCCCGCGTTATTAAATAATTTTAATAATACTATATTATGG
>Ga0114919_10002498_pt1 | contig 14904 bp, 8 predicted proteins | sample BlataG_FD_88682 | JGI IMG/M metagenome (GOLD analysis project Ga0114919, IMG submission 88682) | Deep subsurface microbial communities from Black Sea to uncover new lineages of life (NeLLi) - Black_00105 metaG | ecosystem: Environmental > Aquatic > Marine > Oceanic > Sediment | place: Atlantic... | reverse complement strand
GCATCTCGATGGATAGATGATACTGATACGTGGGGTCTCATGGACCGTTCATTAAGATTTGGACAAACTTGGACATTGCTGTCCTGTCCGGCCAGGGACGGCACTGGCCTCAAATTTTACCTTGATTATGTTACGCGCTGCGTTCACGTCGGCGTGCATCCTGTTCTGACAATAGGGACAGAAGAAGTACTCTCCTCCTCTTGTTTCATCTGTGTCATTAGTACTCTCAACACGTACACCTCTCTCTCCGCATTGACTGCAGGTCTGTGAGGTCCATGCGGGGTTCACTGTCCATACACCACCTCTTCTGTGACCCATGGCCTGCCTTCTGTACCTGACTCCCTCAATCATGAGTCCCCAGAGATTGGTCGAGAGCCTCCAGCTGAAAGAATGCATCCCTCCTTTTCCCTGGAAAGAGCGCAGGTCCTCGAAGTAGACTGTCTTCACGCCATGCTTCTCACAGAACCAGACTGTCTCAGATGCGACTAGATGGGAGATCTCGCGGTCGAGGCGTCTAACCTTTCGCCATACGGATGCCAGCTCCATATCCTTCTTCAGGATGTGAGCCGGAGCCTGCAGCCCCGGATGCTTCTTCTCCCAGTTGTTTCTCCTTTTGTCTATCTGTGAACTGAGCTCTCTGGTCCTCTGTCTGAGTCGTTCTCGCTTTGCGAAAAGGGTCTTGATACCGATGTGTCTGTCGTGGCATGTACCATGTCCATCACGGACTGATACTACCACTGGAAAGCGAATCCCTCTATCAACCCCTGCATAGGCTGTGAGTTCAGGGGTTTCAAGTGTCTTCTCAAGTAGCTCCTGATCTGGTGACAGGAATGGTATTGAGAGGATGGCCTTGCTTCCGCGAAGCTGGAGTCGTGGAGGAGCAGACCTTCGAGATGATTGCAAATCCTTGAGTTGCTTCTCGAGCTCTACAATCCTCTCTGTGTCTAGGTCTCTCCGTGACTTGAGGTTTGTGAGTTCTCGCGCGACATGGTGCAGTGCAATAGTGTTCATCAACTGCTCACTCATGTCTGCAAAGACCGCAGCCCTGAACTCAAGCTGTCGTGCTCTCGAATAGTCACCCTGTTCTCTTGCTTCTACAGCTTTCATCTTAGCTCTCCTGACCTTTCTTGGAAACCAGTTTAGGAACCTGAGACGAAGTGTCTGACTCCGATACGGTGAGTCTGGGTCACATTCAGCACTCCGTAGACCGGGGGGGGTCTTGATGTAGAGGATGATCTCGTTAGGTCGTTCAGGGTCGGATTTGAACCAGTATCCTTGACCAGTCGTATTCTCTGTGCTTGCGCTGAAGTCCTCAGTGGTTGCTCTGAAGACAGGTATAGTGAACGGGAAACCTTCCTCGTTCCAATGAGTGACCTCAGAGCGAATGAGGTCTATGATACTCTCAGATGTCTTGGACTTGTCTTTCCATAACTCCCTGACTTTTGCCCTCTGTCTAACTCTGCGCCCTCCGTGAATGCGTTGCTTTCTGGGTGTTTGGTCGTTCGGCAGTGCTGAGTCGGTCCCTTCTGCCGAAACAGAGGCATGTCTATTATGATGAACGGAGGCCTGTCTCCCAACAGAGGGCTTCGGTAACTTCGAGAGAACAAGTTCGTCAAGGACTCGCCGGACCTGTTTGCATGCAGATAGAGCATAGTAGAAACCGGACCCATTGCGCTTTGTTTCAGATTGGTCACGCACACGCCTGATGAGGTCAGCTGGTACTCGCTTGTTTCTCATGAGTCTGTTCAAGTCATCATTTGACTCTACAAGTATCCTCACAAGAGTCCTCACGAGTCCCCTCCTTGTGTGGTCAGCGAGTATTATCCGAGCGGCTGCTTCAAGAGCATTCCTGTGCATCCTTCCGAAGATCAGTTTTCCGAACTCGTTGTCCTTGGCCCACTTTAGGTCGTGTTCATTCATCAGTACAACATAACCACGCGACCTGCTCTTTTTCAGTTGTTCACCAACTTCCTCAGAGTGTTCGTCATTGGAGTACACCCTCTCAAGGATAAGATTGACCGCCTTGCAGTACTTCTGGAAGTGTTCTGTGAGTGTCTTTAGATCAACGGAACCGCACTTTCGACCTGTGACAGTTCTTGACAGAGTCTGTACCTGGTTCACTGCCCTCTTTCTGAACCTTGAGTCTGGTACTCTCCCTTCACCCTTCCTTGACACCTTTCTGTGGTAGGAGTTGAGTGCAAAGGACTCCACAAGATACTGGTGGGGTCTTCGAGACCCAACCGATATAATCTTACCGTCCATTGTCTTATGCTTGGCTTGCTCCCAGGGACGGCGCTGGAGTTCTTGTGTCATTGTCCTTCCTCACAGTCTCGTAACGGGTTTGTCCATATAAACACCGATATAATCTTAACAAGATTAGAACAAAGTGCTATCAGAATTGTGCCATTGTCTGACAGAAGTGATTCAAACGAGAATATTAGTCCCAGACCTAACCCGAAAGAATATATAAATAATCATGAAGATATCTGTTGGAGATGCCAATTCTTACGCCCCCGAGAAAACCCGGAAAAGTACTGACAAGGGGACTTATTCTTGGACTCTCAGCCACATTAGCCCTTGCACGTGACAGGGTCACAGACAAGACCTATCCTCTCTATGGAGGAGGCAACGGTAGGAAGGGCATGCGAAAGATATGGGATGATGCTAAGAGGGAGTATTACAAGACTGTTCGGGAAAAGTCGCCAAAAGCCACATTACTGCAAGGTGTCGAGAACAACATCCGTCGTAACTTTCAGAAGATCATGCTGAAGACCTCAGTGAGATATGGTAACACTGAGGTGAAGCGAAAGAGGAGAGGGGAGAATAAAAAGTATCTCAACCAGTTGTGGGACTATGCTGGAAGCAGACTGCGTGATGTTGCCATGGAACGATACCCGTTCCCCAGTGTGCGACGGATTGTGAATCAGGATGGCGCTGTGACCTTTGGTTACCTTGGAAGTTCTCGTGACCCGGAATACATCCCGACACACTCCATGCCCGAGTTAGACTTCGCGGACATGATTCGAAGTCATTTGGTTGAACTATGCAGACAGTGTCTGAAGTATGGCCTTCCTCAGCGTGCAGCAAAACGATACATCGACGAACTCATAGACAGATTGACACCCTTCTTGGACTATGTCTACACCGACAGAAGATCTGGTCGAGCACACTTTACGCCTGATGCAGCAAAGGAACTGAGAGATATCGTATTTAGGATCCGTACTCAGTTCGGGAAACGGAATGGGTGTTCCCAGTCTATCACGTCGACTATTTTGCAGAGTATTGACTATACAGAGATAACGCAAGACTCAGAGATGATTCCAATCTCTAGCGATGAGTGTGTTGATGACGATGATGAACTCATCCACTTTGATGTTCCCGCAGTCGATGAGAACAAGACTGATGATGAGGGTACAGTTCCTGATTACGAGTCTGAAGATTACAAGGACCTCATCCTCCGTATTGTCGAGAAGTGTCAGACAGAGAGATTTCCGGACTGGAAGGTCCACCTTCAGTTTATCAAAGGCCTTATTGAGAATGGGACTCTGACACATAGAGATGCGAAATACATACTCCAGCTAGCTGTCGAGGAGAGCCGCAGAATAGGTATCGCTTTCCACGACTTCATAGCTCATGCCTACTCAACACGAGCTCCCTTCACCATGTACGGGCCGATCCGCTACGGGGACACCATGGCACCAGACAAGTCAGGATTACTTCTGATAGCCGAGATTCCGGTGGCAGATGGTACAGGTCGTGTCGACCTCGTACTCTTCAGAAGGAAGACTCTCCCTCACGCTGACGATTCCCCGGATACAGTGGTCTGGGAACCATGCATGGTGATTGAGATCAAGACAAGGAGCTCATTCAACCTGGACCTGTATGCTATAGGCACAAAGTCATCGGACCTGACTGTTAGAGTCATTGAGCCTATCCTTGACCGACGCAAGATGACAGATGATGAGTGGGAGAGAGTCATCGCAGGAACACCGTCGAGATACGAGAAGATGCAGCTTGGTGCATACACTGCTGCTCTGATCTCAGACTATCGGAGGATAGCGCGTGCTGACAACTCCCCCCCTGATGACCTGATACAGGCAGTCCTTGTGGTGGACTCAAAGGAGAACTGGGAGGAGATACAGAAGCATCTACCGTCACTTGTCATTGATGCTTACAAGAAGACGCAGCAGGGACGCATCGCTGACAGGGAACTCTTCCAGCCGGAGGACTGGTCTCTTCACATGGGGTTGGTGGTGTTCTCTGAGGGTGCAGACAACACAGTTGAAACCCCATTAAAGAGACTCGCACGTTTCGACTCGTTCCGCTACCGGAGAGAGAGAAGAAACGGCTGTGAATTTGTCCTGTATCTGTCTGTGGCTGGGAAGGGCTCACCAGCAGAGTCAGCCGCGAGAGTCGCCGCTAAGTGGCATGGTCTGCAGTATGTCCATCAACTTGTGCGAGGAAAGCATAGGGATGTTGTCTGGTTTGACCTCACCGGAGAATACTCAGACCCTACACTGCGAGCAACACGACTCAGACTCAAGTCACACTCGCCGTCAATACAGCGATTCGTCAAGAGACGAGTCCAGTTCGTTGATCTGTCATCCGTCCTTCGTGCATACATCCATGACAGAGACTCAATCAGTGATGTGACCAAGTCAACTCGTTCCGTCATAAGCCAGGCTCACAGACCATTCATCATTGTCACTGGTTGGGATATGGTGAGAAAGGCTACACCCGAACACCTTACCAAGGTATTAGACGAGTTCCTGATACAGTTCCTTGATGATGTTCCAAAGGACTCCAAGTTGGTGTGGTTCGGGCGCCCAGTGCCGCTCAGTGCTACCAGTCAGAGATACGACACTCGTTGTGTCGGACCCTTCTACACAGGCAGTCCGTGGATGCACTATGTAGATGAGATAGTGTGGAACACACCGATGCCACCACCACGCTTCGGGGCCTACGCCCCGGCTGACGATGATGTCCGAATGATAGTGATTGAGTGTCCGAACGATATCGAGGCCAAGTTGGTAGTGATTGATGTCCTTCGAGAATGGGGTGAGAGATTCCGGTCGGACGAGGACAAGAAGAAACGAGATGAAACAAGACAGAAGATCTACCACAAGACTACAGGTTCTGGTGCTACCAGAGGCCGACCCCTTATCACCTATGGGGAGGATGACATCGATACAGCGCTAGAACTCTTGCCACATATCTGCGCTCCAATGCTGGACAATCTCGATACTGAAGATGTCAAGACACACAGGTCACCACTCCCTGACACTCCGGACTTTCCATCACCACTCTCTTCACGGTTGACATTCACTCCGTACCAGTTCAGAACAGAGTTGAGGGCAGATGGCAGGGTCAGGCGTCTCAAACCAATGCACCGTATCAACCGCCAACGCGAATACCGGACCACACGTCTAGGTGTTGACAATCTGAAGGTCAACACAAGGCCGCCCCATGAGGCACTGATAGTGGTGGATGGCTGTGATGACCTCAAAATTGCAGGGAATGAGCTCGCTGAGATTGGACGGGCACTGAGCTTTCTCAGGAGAGACAGGTCGGAGTCAAAGGAATGGAGTGAGTTCCTTGATGACCTTGGAAACATACTTGTAAACTTGAGAGAAACGCATGGTGAGAGCTCTCGGGACGCAATGAACTCGTTGCGTGCGATCCGGCGTTTCCTCGAGCTTGACACCTTAAGCAAAGGTCTCTGGAACACACTGCGAAAGGTCCGATCATGGACACCATCCGGTCTGAATGGACACCAACGACAGTATGTCGAACGGTTGTTGAGGTGTCATCCGGACATCCTCCTAATAACCGGGAACCACCTGTTTCTTCTTCTGCTCGCTGCGGTCCGGTCAGCAAAGATTGTGAGGAAGATGACACACGCCATAGAGGAGCTCTGGGACTATATCATCCCGTGGCAGCTGACAGGACTCGGTCTCACTCCCAAGTACCACGACGCACACAAGACCGGGGAGTCCATCCTTCACAGGACAAAGCTCCTCCAGAGTCTTTGCAACAGGGCCAGAGCACTTGGAGTCCTCACTAAAATCACAAGACATGCCAGTGATGTCAGGTTTGGAGAGATCGTCTTGGTCAGACGTGAGAGTATCAAAACATCGGAACCGACCATCGACACCATGGGAATTTGGTTAGTGTTCCAGAACCGACCTGGGAGCCATGAAATGAATGCCACTCTTGTTCCTGTACACGAGGACTCTCTGAAGGGCCCACTCAAAATGCTACAAGAGTTGTTCCGTGACAGACCTCACTGGGGAGAGACCGACCTCACAAGGCTGAGTGAGTGTGCCATAGCATCCAAGCTCTCGGACAGGACCCCCATCATGGTCGCGGAACAACGCGGACTCACCGGACTGTGGATTCTTGAACCTGGCAGTGAGAGATGGACACCAGTTGGGCGGTTGGAGTACTTCACAAGACGAAGAGAACCAGTGACACTTCTCAGGTCGTACACTCTGAGAGAAGAACGTAACCTCATCCCAATCGATATGACCGATGTACGCAACCCTCCATCCGACCTGAGAGAACGTGTCGACCTGTCACTGGAGCTCATCGATGCAGTATTCAGAGACTGTGGGTCCGTGGAGTGCCATGTGTCAGTTGATAGAGAGGAACAGATGTATGTGCTCACGTTTCATCAGGATGACAGGGAGATACTGGATGATAATGGCGAAACAGTCAGCTTACTCGTGAAGAGGACTGTAGATGTGCTGGAGCTGCTCCGCAGGCCTGACTATGAGTGTGAACCGGTTGTTGTTGATGGACAACAGTTGGCGTGGAACAGGTTCAGTGACATCGAGTACGAGGGTGATGCAACGGTTCTCAGGCCATGGGTAGAGAGGAAGAGTCCATTCAGGTTCACCACGCTTGGACTACCACCAACCGCAGAACATCTCCTGCAATCGAAGAGGCTGACTGGACTCAGGCTCAGTGTCCACCACGACCACATTGTCTGTCCACTCAGGAGTGTCTCCATTGAGGAGCTAGAGATGAGAGGTCAGAAGCCCAAGAGTGATGTCGAGGAGTATCTGGAACGCATCGACGGTCCAAAGGGTCAGCCCGACCCCCTCCTGAACGAGTCCATCTATAGACATGGGACCTGCTGGAGAGTAGAGTTGATCGATGACAACCCAGTTCCTGTGAGTTACAAGATGATAGAGGATTTCCAAAGGCGTACGAGGGTGATTGAGGAGTTCCGGATGGGTGGTCCAGAACTGGCAGCAATTCTATTGACTGGATGTTTCATGTATCAGTCGCTCGACCGGCAGTGGGTGATCCATGAGTTCGACACTCCTGACGCAAAGAGTCTTCCGAGGGAGTTCAGGGAATGCATCCACCTGATGCGTGCGCGTCGCAGACTGTTTCCAACGGAAGAACCGGAGGAGCTCGAGTATCCGGGGAGCTACCTTGTCAAGGAGTGGACTCCCAAGATCAGTATCAGGTTGGACTGTGTGGAGTTCAGACTGGTCTCTCAGGTGACACTTGAGGTCCACATTATAACAGTCCCAGAGAAGAACATGGGATCCCGAAGTGAGAAGAACTATCGGGAAGCCCTACACCGAGGAATGAATGAACTGATGTCCATGAGCAACATTGAAGAGGATGAGAGGCTCAGACAACTGATAGAGGGCCTTATTGACGAACTCGTCAGCCTACACGAGATCACCGAGGAGGGTCCGCCACTCAGACTGGTCAGAGTATCAAAGGAAACCATCATGTTAGACGAGGTCATTAAGGTGGTTCTCGTGACCGAGCACGAACCGACAGAGTACGTCGAGGTGATCCTGGTTGACGCACTGCAAAAAGCCAAGAAAGAGGGTGGGGTCCACGAGGACATGATCTGGGAGGGTGTGTACGAGAGATTGAATGATTGGAACATAGATAATAGTACTTGTGCGGAAATAGTTGAGGAGACTGGACGTATCCTCGAGGAGGAGGGTGTGGTAGTGGGTTGGGAATGAGTGGAGTAAGATCGTTGAGAGGTACGCCTAGATAGATGGTGACAGGCATGCCTCTGAAGAGAGCAGATGTGACGTAAGACAAGCCGGTTATTCTGACCAAAGGCAAGCCTGTGGAGAGGTGTTGATAGGCGTGCCCGATAATCGGTTCTAAGGTATGCCTTTTGTAGGAACTGAGAGATGTGTATTGAAAGATACATCTTAGTGAGAGTCAATCCTGGACCGAGATGTGGATCTGCACATGCTCTCCCACCGAGTTGTCTGGTGAGGTGCAGTCGGACCTACGGGCCCCACATCCTGAGAGTTTCATGTTGAGAGAAAACACTGGTCAGTGATCGTGTATGTGTTGCACCTGATAGAACTGGCTCTCAACCCGTAGAGTCCCCGGAGAATGATGCAATCAGTGCCATCAGGTCTGTGACAAACTCCTCCTGAGGAGTCGTCAGTATCTTCTCATGGACAACCTCAAGTGTGATACCATAGTCTGAAAACAACCTCTCAAAGAGTTCGAGTCCGAACCCAGCAAACCTGTCATTGTGTGTAATGAGTACAGTGTTCACGAGTCCCTGACTGGCCACTCTCAGGAGGGTTCTGAGTCCTCTTCTTCGCATGTTCAGTCCTGATCCGAAGTCAGTGAAGACCCGAGGTCTGCTCCTAAACCTGTGGCGATACACACTGACGAGTTCATCGGTCTGCCTAGCAAGGTCACCATCGGTCTTCTGACGGTGCCCCGACACCCTTGCATAGACTGCACATGTCTTCTGCTCAGGTATGGCGTGCTTCTTGTGTTCTGTCACCGGGCGGCCGGATAGGACCCTGTGTATCTCTGAGAGTGAAACACGTCTATGACCCCCAAGAGTGCAAGAACATTGGAGTATACCACTTGAGTGCCACCGTCTAATAGTCTTCGGACACACCCCAAGTCTTATGGCTGCCTGTGATACGGAAAACATGAAGAAACAGGACAGAGGAAACATCATAAGAATGAGGATGCTCTAGAGTTGTCCAAGTCTATGGCAGCTGTATGCAACCCTTCTACTGAGAAACCGTGGTATCGAAAAGACCCTAACCGAGTGGAGCAAGAGTGAGAACTTCTGGCGACGTCGAGCCAGCATTTTGCCCTATCTTCATCTCTCCAAGAAATCAGTGTACAAGGAGGAATACACAGAGAGAATCCTGCAGGCCATTCGACCGCATATTTCGGACAAGGAGTTCCTTGTAGGAAAAGCTGCTGCCTGGGTTCTGCGTGAGCTGAGCAAACGAGAACCAGAGGTTGTGAGGGCATTCATAGACCAGCATCGTGATGTGATGACACGCCTAGTCATCCGAGAGGCCAGCAAGAAACTGAAGTAATAGGTAGAAAACGGGCTCAGTTGCTGGTTCTGCTTTGCGTTAATCCGCTAGCTCATAAGCTAGATCGACGTGAAAGAAGATGCCATATCAGTTCTCACAGAAATAAGACGGCAACATCAGATTTCTAGGCAAGCCCCGACTTCCCCCCCAACCGTAGCCCTCTCCTGTCACGATGACTGTGGTGACAGGGAGCAACGAAGAGAGGTATTGATTAAGGTGGTTTTGCACCACATCGAACGACTCAACTCCTTGGAGTGTGCTGGGAGGTGACTTTTTCTACAGGGCTTTAGAGTTCAGCCATTCAAAACAATTCTTGCCGAACTAAGTAAGAACCATGGAAAAACGACCTGAACAGTGGTATTGACTGAAGGGGGGGTTCGATAATGATTAACATAATTACGTCCTGTAACTTCACCAAATCCGATTATCAATCGCTGTCACAAGTTTTCGGTACACCGAATGACCATATTGCTGAATCCGTTCACAGCATAGCATGAGCTCGTCATAATCCTTCGGGTCTGTCCTCTTATCGCTCTTCACCGGAATACTGACGGAGCCACCAAGGTCAAACTTGTTGCGAATCAGTCTAGTCGTCTGGTAGTATATATCGTTGACTGTAGTATAGAGATTCCCAAAATAAGCGTGCAATACATCACGCTTGGCCTGAGGATGACAGCCATCATGGAGTATATACCTTTCAGTAAAGTAGAACGAATTCAGAGCGTTCATGAGAGTGACACAAGCTGATGAGAATCTGACGCGCATTTCGAGTAGATTTAGGATGTCTGAAGTATCCGATAGGAATTTCCCCAAAGTCTCTCTGACCTTTTCTGGTCTGAGAGGAAACTCATCGGCTAGGTTCTTACCCTTCAGCACTACACCATTCCTGAGATATGTCCAAATTACTAGGTGGTGCGGATCATTCCATGCTCTGGAAAGTTCAGGTTTAGTCAAGATCTTGATATCGACCTTGGACTGGTTTCCTCTGCTCGCTTCTAGAAGGGGTCGGACAAACTCGATAACCTTATTCTTGCCTGACTTGTCTAGGGTTACTATCACCAGGTCAAAATCACTATCTCTTTTAGCTTCGCCTGCAGCCCAAGACCCAGATATCAGTACTGTTTCGAACTCCAACTGGGGGCCTTCCGACAGGATTGCACGAATGACTGCAACGTATCGATCTGGAAGGCCCAGACTTTCAACGATGACTCTCCAATTGGACTGACTTGAGGTTCTCATGGTTGCCCCAGCTTGGCTATCAGTCCTGAGGTTCAAGCACACGCTCGCTTGTGAATCGACTTCTTGGTCAACGCATAGGCTATCACAGACGGTATAAACGCCCCGATGATGGGCAGGAGAAACATAATTCGCTCATCCGGTTTCGTGTTTGCTCCTAGGTACTCAATCGTCTCCACTATATCCCCACTGAATGCGTCAATCACAACCAGTGTTTGACCCGTTCTCACACCCGTTTCCTCGTCAAGGATAAACATCTCTCTAAGCCAACATAGACGAAAGTCTCTAGGCCCTGACTCATCAAGACTGTCCAGTGGTACGGATGTCAGGGATAGCACAGCACCGTCGCCAACCCGGTCTGATGTGATAATGCCATCTATCGGTATCTCGTCTATTGGAACCCAGTTATATGCCAAGAACCAAATGCCACCACTCTCGGCGTCCAGTTCTAGAACGATTGAACCGATCCCACTGTCCACAAGGACTGCATTGGTGAACTGAAGGAATTCCAAGCGGTACATCATTCGGTTCATGTTTGAGGAGTTGGATATGATATATCTCGACTGGCGAGGGATGAGATACCCAAGGTTCTGAAGAGAAATGAGAACGTGGGACTCAGCAATTGTCTGGTTCTCCGCGCGCCCTAGGTTCAGGATGGGCTCGCCAATGTATCCAACAATACCTCCCGAGATAGCATTTACTGACACCATTGCCACGATATGGGTAGGCACAGAGAATGTGTTGTTCCTGAAGTTGATTGTCCATCTTGGCAAGACACCCCAGAGTTTCGTAGATCTGTCATCTATTGAAAGCTGCTCGACTTCTTCCGGAGTGAAGACATTCTCAATGAATTCCCATGCGATTAGCCTTGCGGTTGACTCAGCAATCGCAGTTTCTTCTTGATAATCGATTTCAATCACGTACGGTTTCTGGCTCTTGACTACATACGTATTCGGGTATACTATTGAATCGATGGGGGTGAGGGAGTCTGTGGCAAGCTCGGCGAAAGGCGAGTCAGAGAGAGCGACACCTGGGAGCTCAAAATGACTCGTTCCTGCATTTGTCAGGGCAAGAGTGGATGAGAGTAGAATGATTGCGAGAACAACTGGCACCACAAGAGGAAGAATCAGGTTTTTCCTGCTGAAACTCATTACTAAGACCTCATAGATACGTAGCTTCAATTACTATTAGGTCTAAGTTTTATCAGTTTCATTCTAAGATTTTAACTAGGTGTTCTAGATTTCGATTCTCCAAGCCCTGATGGTTTCCAGCCAGGCAGTAACGGCTCCAAAGCACAGAACGAAAAGCAGCAATATCGAAACTGGGCCCAGGGTCAATGGGATGAAGATTAGAAAGCAGGGGATGAGAGCTGAATAAAACATTGCATAGAAGAGATACCGTGGAACTAGTAGTCGACCAGATCCTATAAAGAACCTCAGAATGCCTACCTTGACGTCGCTCTCCAGATTGAACGTCCCATGCTCATTTGCAGAAACCAGACCAAGCTCCTTGAGCTTGTCTAAGTGGTAACTCGCCAGACTCGGACTTGAAAGGTTTGCCCCTCGCTGAATATCTCGTAGGCCTGCATTCCTTGGGTTCTTCAGCAGGTACCAATATACCTTCAGTGTCTTGCCCCTCAGCTTTGAAGCTATCTCTTCAATACTTGAGTCGTCACTGTGCATCTTGTCATTCATCGCACGATCCCGCTCCACAGACATGGTAGTGATTTGCACACTTTAATACTATGGCCGAAAAAAGATAAGAAGCGGGTGTTAAAGATCAACACCCACATCCTCTCAAGAGCTTATGTACACATTCAAGTCGTAGTGTCCACCGTGAGAATCTGTCTTGTATATGTATAAGAAGTAGGTCTGTCCACCCCCCATGAAGATTCCATATTCTTGATGTCCAGGACCGTGGCTGTTGCGCGACATGACTACATGCATGTACTCGTCATAGACATAGAACGCTATGTCCATGTCATCCTTGTTTGGTATAGCAAAGATACTCACTTCGCGATAACCAGTCACAGTGAATCGATACCAGTCGATGTCGGGATCCCATAGACCTTCATCATTGACATGAAATGACGTGTCGTAACCTGAGCCCAAGTAAGTTCCTGGCCAAGCATCGGATCCGTAGTCATACTCGTCCAAGTAACGCGTTGTATCACCATAGATTTCAGCGATGTTCTGAGTTTTGGTCAGGACATTGTAGTACGCATTCCAGTAGCAATCCGAGAAGCTATATGAATTCACGGCATAGTCGAAGAAGTATCGACTGAACTTCATTGCCTCCGTCTTAAGCACTTTTATATCCCAACCGAACACACATTTGGCTCCCCCATCAAGGAATGCTTGAGCTATACTCTTCTCTACGTCTTCCCACCACCAATAAACCGGAACATCGTTCGCTGCTGACCAACAAGCACATAGAAATGCCAGATGCATTCCACTCAGATCCTTGTTCTCCACATCTGAGGGCCAAATCTTCCCATCATCAGTATTGAGATACGTATGCCAATCCAATCCTACCTTTCCGTAGCCGCCGTATCCAAGATGGTAGAGCACACGCTCATCTTGGAGTTTGGAAAGCTCCTGTGAAGTGGTAGCATCTTCATAGTACCTAGCATACCACACGGTTGCATGGTCGAATCTGTGGAAGATGTCTGTTGCGCACTCGTATGTAGGTTCATATCCAGGATCCCAAGCAAAGACGTCTTCGTATATGTCAAGTGTTGTATCTTGAGAGATAATTTCTGCAGTCATTGCGTCAATATGAAGTTCCACATAGGAACTCCGTTGATTAGTATTGAACACTAACCATGCCAGATGAGGATTGTACTCGATCTTCTCATCAAGGACGTGTCCAGTAATCGACAACTCGCATGTCAAATCGAAGTCATCTAATGAAGTCAATGCTCTGCTGGCGATTTCAACAGCCTTTGACGAGGAAATAACTGGCACACACTCAATGTCTATGGTGTGCCAACACTTTGCAAATGCGTATACAAGTGCCGTGTCCCTGCTAATGCCTATTCTGATGAAATCTTCTCTCACTGGAACACTGCCTTTGACATGGTTCCAAGTCAGTTGCCATCCTTGGCTGTTCTCCGTAATCCCTGCGAATTCCGCATCCTTCGGAAATGGTATTGATTCAAGTTTCTCTAGCCTGTCAACGAACTCCATCGCCTTCCTCCACACGGCTTCGTCTGATAGAGCCAGTCGGCGTGCACCATAGTCGTCTGCCAGCTTGGTTGTATCAAGGTAGAAGACGATCTCATGCGTATCCGCATCAAGCTGGACCTCTATGGCTCTATGTTCGGAAGTAATCCATCTTACACTCCAGAGCATTTGCTCCCAGTAATCATTATGAACTAGTCCGACGTGTTCGAAAGACGCATCATCGCACGGTTTGGCGAAGTCCAAGGCAAGTTTCTGAATGACCATCTCATTCGGGTTAGCACAATCTTCTAATGCGAATGCTGATCCACTGGAAAATGAAAGAAGAAGTCCGGAGCTCAACACACAAAAGAGGATAAACACCCATAGCTGTCTTTTGCAAGTCCTAGTCATTGTTCCTCACATCCACGGTATTTGAGAATTCAATATATCCTCACAATTGTTATGTCGGACATTATTATAAAATGAACAGGAAACATTAAAGCAGTCATTAGAGGTATAAAAGCAAGCCTATTTCACCTCCCATGAAACCCGCCGCTACGCAATCGAGGTCCTTTGTTGGAAACCGGACATATTACCCAGATATTACCTTAACAAATGGTCATCAGAGAGGCTAACAAAAGGCTGAGGCAGTGGTGTATGTAGAGGGTTCTATTACCGGTTCCGGCTTGCGTCAATCATTCTGCTCATAAACAAGATCAACGTAAAATCGCTACTATGACCGAGATGATGATGGCCTACTGTGGTTTCGTATGTACCAATTGCGGAGCATACATCGCCAAGCGTACAAATGACGATAAGCTCCGTATGAAGACAGCGAAACGTTGGTCCTCGCCCGAATGGACTGTTAAGCCCGAAGAGATCAACTGTGATGGCTGCACGTCGGACAGCAACGAACTCTTCAAGCATTGTTACGAGTGTGGCGTTCGAGCTTGCGCCCGAGAACGAAGCGTGGAAACATGCGCCCACTGCGGTGACTATGTCTGTGACAAACTTGAGAAATTGCTAGAATCCATGGGGGATGAGGCAAAGAAGAGTCTCGAAGAGGTGCGGATGTCACTTCAAACGTAGAGAGGATACCAGCATTAGTTTCAGGCATCTGTTATGCTTATCTAAGCAAGAGCCTATCCATACATTGG